>Ga0126342_10018812_pt1 | contig 11807 bp, 11 predicted proteins | sample Cyp1metagenome_FD_92528 | JGI IMG/M metagenome (GOLD analysis project Ga0126342, IMG submission 92528) | Coral microbial communities from Lord Howe Island, Old Settlement Bay, Australia - Cyphastrea 1 metagenome | ecosystem: Host-associated > Invertebrates > Cnidaria > Coral ... | reverse complement strand
CTTACTCTTTCTCTTCTACTCTTCTTTCTTCTAATCTTTCTCTTCTCTCTGCCTCTTCCCTGCTCTGCTTTTCATCTGTCCATATTGTCGGAAGTTTGACTTCTAAACTTCCTTCGATCATTTCGAATTATTCATGGTCCATGATATATAGATTTAGACATTCTATTGGAAATTGTTTCTCGCATATACTCTGACATTTTATTTGACATTCTTTCTGGCATTCTATCTAGCATTTACTCTGACATTATGCTTGAGATTCTTTCTTGGATATGTACTCTGACATTCTATCTGGCAGCCTTTCGGGCATGCTATCTCACATTTATTCTGACGTGTGATTTGGCATTATTTTTCTGGCATTCTATCTGACATAAATAATATTTCTAATACAGTATAATATAATATCATTCAATATATTATAATCAACATCATTTTAATGTAAAATAATATAGATAATATAGTTTAAAAAATGTAATCTAATATAATATCTAAAATGTAAAATATAATATAGTATAGTATAATACAGCATGGTAAAATGTAATGTAAAATAAAATATATTATAACATTTTTTAAAATATAATATAGTTTAATTTAATATAATATATTGTCATTGTAAGTTATTATATTTTCATTCTAATTTAATTTAATATAATATAATATAATACAATATCATATCAAATCATATCATATAATATGTATTTTCATATGATATAATACAATACATATATATATAACATATATAATATCGAATAATATATATATATACATGTAATATTTATATATACAAGTATCGGACATTTTTTGTGACATTTTTTCTGGCATTCTATTTGGCATACTCTGAATTTTTATGTGGCGTATCTGGCATCTAATCTAGATATTCTGACATTCTCTCTGGCCAAGTTGCGAGGTGGCACGGTTGAGCCGGCTGGCACTGGACAGTGTGGGCTCGGCAGTGTCGCTCTACGTGAAGGTGGCCCTGTCCTCGGGCACTGATGCACCGGACGCTTGATGCGGCAGGGGATGGGTGGTAAGTGGAGACGGGGATGGGATGGGGGGGCAGATGAAATGGACCATATTGAGATTTATATTCTGGGCGGATGGGATTTGAGACGGATTTCTGAAATTTTTGCTGATTCATTCCTTACTTTGTTGTACTATGTTGATGATTATAGGACTGCTTACACTTTAAATGATGCGATTCAAGAACTCCAGACCCTGTTTCACCAATGGTCTTGGCGCGGCTTCTAGCAGGAGAGGCCACCTAAGCTCGGGGGAGCCAATTTTCTGACGGTTTTTGGGGTTTTGGAAGGACTTGAACTGATTGAGAAGTGCTGGTAAGCCTGCAGGTTATGATGTTCCAAATTTGCTTAACATTTCACAACTTCGTCCCAAACGGTCTATTTTTAGGAACAGTTTCCCTCTTTCTACTTGAATGTACCTGATGTTTGGACACATTCTCTTAATCCATGATTTGTCGAACTATGTCCAGATTCTACATCACCATCATGATAAGTTCTGCATCTTTGTGAAAACTACTTGGTAGAGATACAGATGCCCCATGTTTTTTGTCAGCATTCAGGATTCGTTTATGATATCCCCCATGTTTGTTGAGGTAGATCACCCAAGCATTCCCCCCTTCTTGGAACCACCGTCATAATTTTGCTTCACATTCTTACTGCAACTTCTTTACTGTACTTGTTCAGGTAGGAAATTCACCAGAGATTGCGGAAACTGCAGGGCAGATTACAACAGTTGGTACACTGGATCAGCAAATTCTGAGTCAGGGCATCATCTCCAGGTTTGCCAGCGGATCCCAAACCAGGAAGCATCGCTTGGAAGCATAGAATTTTGGATGATATTCCCCTCGTAAAGCATATTATATCATCCATCGGATCATTGCATCTCCGCCAGAATTGATTTACAAAGTGAAAAAGGTGCATGAACCTCCTTCATTTCTAAAGACCACAAGCTTCATGCATTGTCAGTAACTCCCATGTTTGATTGTGACACTACCCTTTTTTTCTTGTCATATTCCAAGCCTATGTTAAACATGTCTAAACCACATTACGGTGCATGAACCCCCTTGCTAGCTGCTAGCCCTGGTAAAATCATCATTTCCCCATCCGCAGTAACCCCCAAAAAGATGCCCAAAAGTGTTCCCAGTTTCCAGGATGCTAGTTCGATGATGTTTTCCAACCATTTTCAGGTTTTTCACTTTTCTATGATAGATGAATATTAGATATATATATATATATATTATATTATATATATATTATATATATATTATATATAGATGATGGGAAAATCCCATGGTTTTCCCATGGAGTTCCATGGCGATGTCCCACCACTTAGGTCTACCAGTTGGACATCGCCAGTGCCCAGCGCACGGCCATTGCCAAGTTGGCCAAGGAGACCTCCTTCCTCAGCTACGGCTACGACCCACAGACGCTATGGCTTGGATCCATCAGTTGTTTTTGTTGGGCGGTTGAATATCTAAATATGTATAATATAATATAATATAATATAAATATAAATATAAATATAAATATAAATATAGAGAGAGACAGCATATTTAACGTAAATACATACATATATAATCATATATATATATATATATTATGTTTATAATACATGCCCCGATACAAGTCCAGCTCACATGGTGGGAATGTGGCCTCATCTTTTATGGCCCTTTTTGGTGGTTTTGAAGGGCTACATCCATGGAAGGAGTTACACCAAATCAGACGATTTTCCACGGCAAAACAATGGGGATGTTATCAGCTATCATTAAACACGAATCATGCATACCCTCTGGTAATTTAACATAGCTATTGAAAATGGCCATTTATAGTGGATTTTCCCATTAAAAATGGTGATTTTCCATTGCTATGTTAGTTTACCAGAGGGTATCATTGAATTTCAAATATCAACTCTGATCCAATAATTGATGGCTGCTTTTGCTTATGAAGCCAGTTATGAAACCATCCTTTGCTCGAGATGCTCTACCCTCGGTCTCATGGAGGATCAAGATCCGATCGTTTCTCGCCAGGAACAGTTGGATCCGCTTCAATTATACGAGGCAGAGCTTTGTGAGCAATCACTGGAAACTGATGAAGGGCTATCCAGCCTCTAGAGATTATCCTGCAGTGCCCTACACCAGCAACATTTGTATAGTCCAGAAACTTGGCTCAAGAGATGTCGTTTGGGATACTCCACTTCGGTACTTCGGTCTGGTCCAGGAGATTTTGGGCACCGTTGATCATCCTATACATTATATATATATATATCAATATCTACACATACTTTGAAGCCGAATTTTGACCCAAGGTCTCAGATGTCTCACGCTGAATCCCCGATTCAAATGGCTTTCTTTTAATGAAACACTGCTTATGGCTTACATCCAACGCCCTGGCTCAAAATCACAACGTTAAAAGCTTTTTTATTCATTATTCCTACCTTGAAAAATCTTTGTTCAATATTTTGTGTTTTGCTTGAATCCAATGTCTTCTGGCCTAAATCCACACTTTGATGAACAAATCCACGATTTTCATTTCCAATATGTGTGGCCAACTCCCTTGTCTTGGTTTTACATTTATAACATTTTACAACCAAATATGTCTATTATTCATTGGCTTAAAACATGTTTAATCTCAATGTCTATATACCAATACATGTTTCTAGATTCCATAGACGTTTCGCCTTAAATCCTACTGTTCAATAGTCTTAAGCCCGTATAATTGCCATATACCCTCCGGTAATCAAACGTGGCTGGCTTGAAAATCACCCATCGATGACCTTCCCATCTAGAAACCTCCATGGCTAGTTCTGGATTTTCCCATCTACCGAAGGGTAACTCCTATATAACTCTCATATAAATCCGATAAATCTCACAAATCTCGTTTAACTTCCTAGCTTCCATCTTACAATTAGAGCGCAAATTTCATCATCAACCCTCTAAAAAATTCTCTATAAATCCCATGAACCTGCCATTTTTCAGCGGTTTTTGGAACGTTTTCCGGTTCGCCATCCAGGCAGATGGCGGCCGTTTTAACGCAGTACGAGCTGATGGAGATCGCCGCGTTAAAGGTGGCCCTGGGCGACGCCGCGTGGCTCCAGGAGGTGGTCATGCGGATGCCCGAGGTGGTCAAGGACATGGAGCTGGCCATGAATCAGTGGCCCGGCCGACGGTTTGGAACGTTAAGGGAATGTCATGAAAAAACCCAACTGTTACTCACTCCATCATTTTTCAGAGGGGTAGGTATACCACCAACCAGTATATATATATATTATATATTTATACACGGTGGTCGATCTAAAGGTCCTTGTAAGGAGTTTTAATTGCGAAAGCCGTGCATGTTATGTTGGAACCCCTCGCGAAAGTGTTTTTTTCGAGTTCGCGAAAGTAACATTTTTTTTCGTGAAAGTTTCGCGAAAGTTGGATATCATGATTATTATACATATGGTATTGTATAATATTGTATATATGTTCATTGCATAAAACTGGGATATAATGAAGACACATAGTTATATTCTACAAGGGTAGAACAGATATAGTTATTTCAAGGTATATCCGTTCTATGTATATATATATGGGTTATCTAGTTGACAATCTATTAGTTAGTAGCTCTATTGATAATAGATCCATTCTTCATTATCTATAGTAGTTGATTATCCATATTTTGTAAGGTTTCAATGCTGGTTGCTGCATTCAGCCAACCCCTCTGGCCAAGGGCAAATCATGAATGGCTGAAAAAAACACCAACAACCACGATCATAAGGGCGATTCTTAACCATCAAATGTTGCGGGGTTCAAATACTGTTTTCATATGTTTTATACCACCAACTAGATAGGACATAGTTGGGGATAGGGATAGAACGTTGTAACTATGGCCAAGGAAGTAACTATTCTCAACATGGATATATTCAACATCTAGGATACACTTGATATTTCATAGAATATCAGAAACACTGTGATATGAAGGTTCCATAGGGGTACGTATAATCATTAAGAATTGTAATCTGAGCAACCAATTTTGTACAATATTACCATTAAAATGGATTTCACCCATGAAAATATAGATATTTGTGGCATATAAGAGTGAAACATAAAGAATTAACCAGCTGAATTTTGTTTTTTACCATGAACATGCGATTTATCCCCCAAATATGCAATTTATCTGGGATTTGACAATCAAACACAAGACTTGACAATATATTTTCATGAGCATATAATTAGATACAGTGGATTGCAGTGGGACATGGGATATATGACCTTGTGAATAGTATAACTGATACTGGTGTTCAATTTGATGACAATGACGTTGGTGATTCCTCCTCGCCATGATCAATTTTGATTAACCAACTAGAATTTTGGTAGGTTGTTGAAAATCATCATTTTTTCAATTGATATCAAAGTTTGGGGGATGGGATGGGATGGGGGATCCCCCCATTTCAGACACACCAATTTGATGATGTTCATGTTACAATATGTTTTAATGACGCTCACTATACGATATAAGAAATGAAATCGTAGAGGGCTGATGTTTATTCCAATAGTCATGATCATCATATGAATCATAAGGATAAAATCGGGCATCACAACTGGTGTATCCCAATGAAGAGGGCAATGATTTTGCTTCAGCAGCTTCAACGATGATGATTGATCCATATATTGATGACGAAGATGATGATGATTGATGATTGATGATGATGATGATGATGATGACGATGACGATGATGATGATGATGACGATGATGTTGATGATGATGATGATGATGATGATGACCATGATCATCGTCATCGTCATCATCATCATCATCATCATCATCATCATCAGCAGCAGCAGCAGCAGCAGCAGCAGCAGCATTATCGGGATGAATATAAGCACTATGTACTACTATGCGGATTTAAACTATTTTTTCTTTACGTAGAACACCAAGGGAGTTATTCACGAACAAAGAAGACATTTGGGTTCTGCCAGGAGAAAATCACCTGGGAAGCAAATACGAGTAAAGGGACTGTTCTTTTGTTTGTTAGGATAACCAAAACTGGAGCGGGTAACAGAGCCGAGACTCGAAGCAGCCAGGGAAAAGATAAGGCAACATGGAATGATCATCAACAAACATCGGGATTGATGATGAAACATCGAAATCTGTAATAGAGATCTTGGCAAACCCGGTGGATTCCTGATCTAGAGATGTGGTTTGGGAAACTGTGTGTTGTTTTGTGTATGTATTCGACTCAAGCTAACATAAAACCAAAATCTAGGCTTATGGAGCTTATAGCAACACCTAGTATAAACTATAAACCCATTAAAATCCGAATGGCAAAACGCAGGATATCAAACAATTGAAACTTACCCTCTAGTTATTTATTATAGCTATAGAAAATCACCATTTTTATAGGTAAATCGGTAAACCACGATGAATCATGTATAAATGGGCCATTTTGCATAGCTACCTCTAATAACTAGAGGGCATCGCAAAAGATGCGCTGAAACTTCAGGTTCAGCGGACTCAATACCACCTGTGGCCCTGTGACCTTCTCCAAAGAACAATGGCAGGCGGGAATGCTTAGCGCAGCACATCGGTGCTGCAACATGATTACGTTACCAACGGGCCTCCATTTTCATAGGGATCACTGTAACATGCTCTTTGAATGCGGATTTCCATTCATGATGGATGACCTAAAACATCAATTCCATGTAACTCGAGCATGTCACTATGTTTACTCTTAGGGAATTGAACATGTTGTAGTGTCTGGTATACATATGATACATGTGACGAATATTCAGCTGATTTTAAGAAGAACATGCAGGTGTTTGAAGCGCCAAAAAACTAGTTGAGGGTTTTCCAATGTTTTCCATCCAAAAGCCGAAAGCCCAAAAGCCTTCGAGATCCCAGATCCGCGCTCAGGGACTGATTACGGAGGTGGGTCTGTTGAGGAGTTGGAGCCAAGAGGCTGCTGTGCGTTTCATCCTTCAGAACGAGTTCAATCAGTGGCCTGTGCGAAGATGTCTGGAACGAAACATCTCCAAAAAAGTGAGAGAAGATGTGTAAAAAAAATAAAATATGTTGGAGCTCCAATGTCCTTTTAACTTTTATTTAGTGGGTTAATAGAGGGGTAACCGCTGAATTTTCTCAAGACATAGGTGGATGATGATACACAATGTAGGTTTGTTTGAAAGCAGGATACCCTCAAATTGAATGGGTTACTATCATATTCCCCATTAAAATTGTAGCTTTAGGGTATCCTCTATTCTTATCTCTTTTTGGACAGACCTATATGTATGGCTCCTTGCCAACCGCTAGCACCTTTGCCAGGTTTTATCCCGTGATAATGGGTTTGTCAACCCACAGCATGAAGGCATGTTTAATCAAACCACACTTGGATGAAAGGAACACTTGCAGGAAACCCACCATTGACAGTAGAGACCATTGTCTCCTCATATCAACCCAGTCAACCCAGTCAACCCAGTCAACCCAGTCAACCCAGTCAACCCCTGATTGCCTATATCCAGATTTCGGGTTGGTTAAAGCATCAGCCATTCATCGATCAAATCGTCGTTTCGCTGAGGACCACTGTTTCCCTTGCCACTGTGTTGCAGGAGCCCTGGGAGCCCTGGGAGCCCTGGGAGCCCTGGGAGCCGGGGCGTGACCCTGCCCTCCAATTCTTTCTGGAGGTTTGGATAGCGTTTTTCGCAACCCCAAAAAGAATCAAAAAGAGGCCGAAAAGTGTGCGTTTCCAGGATGTTATATAGTTCGATGATATTTTCCCACCATATTTCCAGGTTTCCAACCTTTCACTTTTTTCGAGTTACTCTTGCTTCGGCAAGGGGAGGGGCAGGTCTGAGTCGAACACAGTGATTTTTCACTCCAAACCCCCCTGATCTCCAGGGGCATTACTAAGCGGTGTTGGAAGCAGATGGTCACGGGCTCAAATCTTGCCAGGTCTCTAGGCAATGGCAATCTGTATTCATCACCCATCATGTTTCCAGGCTGAATGGCAATCTGCCACATGAACTTCATATTTTCACCTCAGCTTTCGTTCATTCGTTCACCCCCTTGGGGTTGCAGGAATCGGAGATGCGTCTGAAGTTTGGATCCAGGTCGGAATCCTGGAAGCTGGGAGATTTCCAAAATGGATGCCATGGGCCATGAAAAAATCCATAGAAAAGTGTTCGGCATGAAATTCAAATCTTGGAAATCTGTGTTTCATGTTTGTCTTTGGGCCTCCAAGATTTGAAGAATGTCATGAGCCTCTTTGAGTCCTGGAATGTGCGTTGTTGAATGGAGGTAATTGTTGAGTAGTATTGGCCCTAATGATGCTAAGTGGTAGCTCGACAGAAGGTTTCACATGCTTCTGGCCGTGGACTCTCAAGAATTGGATGACCGACCTATGACTCACCATGACCGACCTAGAAATTTGGTCCATGGGTCATGACTGATGTCCCCATGGGTCACATCACCCAACCATGAATGGTATATTGTCAATGCCATGGCTACTATAAGGTGATGTTCAATATTCCCAAAATGGGACAGTTACCAACCCCTGTTGGTTGAGCCTTCAAAATATCTGTCACCTTCCGTCATCCGCACCAGTCAGCCAAGAGTCCAATGTAACATTTCCCCTGAAATCAGAGGATCACAACATCAAGTCACACCAGTCCCAGACACATGTCACATTTCATAAATATAACATGTTTGGGCCTATATATCCCATATTTATATATATTTATCATATTTAATATTTGGCTGGGTTATTTTAAACCTTTCCTGTAGATTTTCCCACGAGTCAACGAGCTGAGCTCACAGTGATTTTCCTCAGGGACCCCTTGGTGCCTCCGCCCATCTCTCAAGCGATGTTTGATGAGGCCCAACGGGTGGCATCCCTGGAATTTATGTAGATGAATCCTGTTGAAGCAAAATCTTGCAGTAAGTGGAACGACTTTGTGGCTCTGTTATTGATTGATCTATTGTTTCCTGTTTTTTGACACCTCAGTAAACCGACCGCAAAAACCGACATTTGCTCGGATTCAGTTTTTCTAGGTGTCAGGGGATTTCCCGAACTTTCCTGAGATTTCCCAAATAGAGTGTCCACCATTGATGGAATTTTCCCTCGCGTCTTCCAAAGGGGAAAATGGGCAATGACTTGACCGTTCCATTGTAACATCATTGAAGGGAAGGATCAATTGCCCGTTATATCTCCAGCGCTTGGTTATTTTGGAAGTTTTGTTTTGGAAACATCTATGCAAATCTATCATTGAGGTATTCCATGATATTCCCATTCCCATTATATGGTTGGTTTTATACTATTATATCGCCACTTTTCTTAAATTGAAATCATAGTGTTGGCTACCATAATATATACGGTATATATAATCATTCACTATATCCCCGTTGTCATCTCCATTAGGGTTGGTTGTATACATGTATATATCCATTATTCACTGATTGAACCCAATTATTGACGATCAAATTATGTTTAATGACATCCCCTTAAATTGGCCTGTGAATCCCGCGTTCGTATTCATTGGTGACATCCCCAAAAGAAACTGGTAGGTTACTGTAAATGGAAATCATTCTACCGGTTTTTTATTGGTTGGTTATACAGTTATACCATGTTATACCCATTAAAAAGACATATCCCCAGGCCCCAGGCCCATATACCCTTTGATCCATTGCATCCCCTTTACATCCCTGTTACAGAAGGATATCTATTTCCAGCTACAAAAAGTGGACCTGAGAAGATCTTCCCAAACTGCTCCATATATATATATGTGTATATATATATGTGTATATATATATATAGAGAAACATATATAATATATATATATATATTATACATATACATATTTATACACTCATATATCCTATATGTATATATATATATATGTTTCCCATGTTCATATATTATATCATTAGTTCAGCAGATAAAACACATGTATATCTTTATGACTATGTCAAGTCTATCCGATATGTAATTACCTTACATTCTACATTATCTTTAGTCAATCATATATTATCTGATTATTTATCCCATATACTTCACACACATATCAGCAGATATGGGTTACAGTACATTCCCATGGGACAACGGTCCTTGGGATAGATACAGTATCTATTATCCCAATTATTTCAGGTAATTTTATTTGGGATCGATATATATATATATTTCATATTATATCCATTATCCCATAGATTCATTATATATTCCATTATTTATCCCATATGTTTGTGACCATTATTTTTTCCCATTATTAATCCACATGTATACTATCTATATAGTTATAATCATATAAAATACATATATATATAATCATAAATATATATATATATATACACATTATTCCCTTATTGATTTAATATAGTTAATTCATGTATTATATTATCATATGTTAACACATATTCATTTATATATTATATCAAAACATCTATTAATTCATAGAAATTCCCAGAACGATCCCATAGAATTCCCGATAATTTTGTGCAGATTGCCGAGCATCTGGAGCCGAAGCTGCACACTCTCATCGCGGCTCTGGCGGGCAGCGATTCACAACAGGTGCACATCGCTTCGGTGTCACTCAGCGAGGAGACGAAGAAGGTGAAGAAAGAGCTCCTTGGACGACCAAAAATACGGCAGTTTTATGGGAGTTATACAGGATTTATATGGCATTTTTATAAGTATATATATAAATATGGGAATTTATTACAAAGTTATGGACAATGACAGAGTTTAGATGATAAACATGATGATGTTCCCAATGAAGCATGGTGATTTTCCATGGCTATGTTAAATTACGAGGGTATCGGCGTGTATCGGATACATATATGCATACAGTGTGTGTGTATATATATACACATATTTATGAGATTATTCAGGTTTATATGATATTTTTAAATGAGCTTTCAGGACTTATCCATCGAGCAGATTGGAGAATTCAAGCATAAAACATTCAGATTAAGCCGAACATTGAGGATTTAACCATCACCAACTAGGGATTTAAGAAACATGTGCCAGATTTTCATGGATTTATACTGGTAGTCAGTCATTTCGCAGTGCAAATAGAGGACTACCAAACTTACCGTGAGATGGGTGTCGAGTACTGTTACGGCCCCAAGAGATGATCATGGCCATCAAGACTTGGAATATATGGATTGTTTTTCCAGTTTTCAAGCAACACAATGTGCAAAATAAACAATTCTTCAACAGACATGGGCAAAATGAGTCAAAATGGATTGAGGTGTGTCCTAGCCATTTTAGTAGCTCCTCTAGGTTGGAGTTGTTTTTAGTACAAGTGCGAAGCCCTCACTAGATAGGCAAGTTGGTCTATAAGTAGCTAGATTAGGAATATGCGGATTTCTGTTGGATCTATCTACGGTTGGATGAGTTATTCTACGCCAATCTAACACTAGGGGAACCCATCTTTGTATATATCGGGCATTTTGTTGGATATCCCAAGCCCTGCCCAGGTTTCTGCAGGATGCCCTAGCCCCTTGGTGGTGCGAAGGGGATGTCTCTCAGTTGGTCCAGTTGTACACGACTGTAATCGTGGTATATATATATTACATATATATATATATTACATATATATATACAATGTATATATAATATATAATGTATAATGTACAATATATAATGTATAATATATAACATGTAATGATATATAATATATAATATTTAATACACAATATATGATATTTAATTTTTAATGTATAAATGTAACGTATATAATATCTAATATATAATATATTTTAATATATCTAATATATAATATATTATAATATATTATGCTATATATAATATTATAATG
>Ga0126342_10018811_pt1 | contig 11807 bp, 12 predicted proteins | sample Cyp1metagenome_FD_92528 | JGI IMG/M metagenome (GOLD analysis project Ga0126342, IMG submission 92528) | Coral microbial communities from Lord Howe Island, Old Settlement Bay, Australia - Cyphastrea 1 metagenome | ecosystem: Host-associated > Invertebrates > Cnidaria > Coral ... | reverse complement strand
CTTCTTGAGACTCTTCTTGAGACTCTTCTTGAGACTCTTCTTGAGACTCTTCTTGAGACTCTTCTTGAGACTCTTCTTGAGACTCTTCTTGAGACTCTTCTTGAGACTCTTCTTGAGACTCTGGATGCGAATCTCGATTTCAACACACCGCACCTCTTCTCCGCCCAAGGCATTGCCAAACCACCAGCCCCCCTGGGTCGGATCATCCCTGCACTGGAGCGCTGCAATATGCAATGCTCTGAGGCGAAAAGAAGACAAGGATGGACAAGGGATATGGTATGATATAGGATATGAATGGATATGATATAGGGAGACATTAGGGAGGTATTAGGGAGATATTAGGGAGATTAGAGATCTTGATCACGATACCTGGATGTTCTTTTCTGAAGTGGAAAGCCAACATGGCAACCTTCACAGGCAGTGTGCGGTTGTATATGTTTCTCATTGTTTCTTCGAAACTTTCAACGGTCAAAGGCCAAAAATCAAGGCGCAAACTTTCGACTCCAAGTGCCTGCTATCCCAGTAGTAAAGAAAGACATCAGTGCGGCCCTGAGCTCAGTCTTCGTCCAAGCAAAGTCGAAGTAAACAAACTTGAAAATATCTGGAAAATTGTGAACCAATGTATATAAAAATCAGAAAACATTGTAAGACAAAAGAACAGCGGTGTTCGAAAACTCTCCAGTCTACAAAGATCTACAAAAATATACAAAGTGGCTTTCCTGGAACAACGTGTGTTCTTTTCATTTCTTTTCCGAGGCCAGGACATCGTCCGGTATCCGTTGATAGGACCTTCCGAGACGACTGCTTGATACTGCTTCGACAGTTGGTGAGAGCAGTCAAATATAGTCAAATGCTGTCAATGTATCATTGACATTCATTGACATTCATTGACATTCATTGATATTCATGATAATCTTATGAATTTTATGTCAAGATGATCATCATTTGAACTTTTGACGGCATCTGACAAGCACCTCCTGTTGTGGTGCTCCCCAATGTCTGTGTAGTCTCCGGTCTTAGCACATGGCTATGGCTATGTCATGCTATCGCAGCTTGGACATCGACCAAGGCAACTCTGGTTTTTTCTCTGGGCCGCGTGCCAAGGTCAGAGCACCTCAAGCTGCAGGATGCTGCAGGATGCTGCAGGATGCTGCAAAACTGCAAGAGAACCCACATCTCTTGCTCTCTCGATATACGTCAACACCTGTACAGGTACATGTATACTGTTGCACAACAAAACTGTGTTTGAATATGTATGAGTACAGTATTTAAAACTATATATATACATAAACATGGAATTGTGTATGAACGTATATACCGTATATATATATACTATATACATACATAGATACCATTTTATACAATTGTGTGCGTGTGTACATATATCTCATATATATTCATATATATTATATACATATATATTTGTATCAAATTATACATATTTGATACACAAGATATGCACAAGCAGTACAGGGAGATATGCATAGGCATACAGTACATCATAATTAATGTCAACATGTATGCATCTCTATAGTGTCATCATCTCTGGAAGAATATTGTCAAGGTAGAAGCAGTTTTTGCATAGGTTGTCCTCTGCTTCAAACTCTTTTACTGCAATGCCAAGGAACGGTTCAAGGCCTGGTAGCATGGGGGATACAAAACAATTCAAATTTGTCCAAGGCGAAATGCCCAAGCGTGAATTAATCATAATCAATCTAGTTAAATCTGTTTGAATCTATCATGCAGAATCTGGCACCGACTTCCAATTTTTCCAATGGCAAATGATGCTGGATGCGACCTGGTCCAATGCCACGACTCGCAGGGCAGGCTCTTTCTCAGCCTGGCCAAACTTTGCCAAGAGGAAAGCCCCTCTGTGCTCTATGCCCCGCTATGCCCGGTTGTTGAACAGCTCAATGCATAGCGGCGCGAATGTATGGTTTAGTTCCCCTGACTTGGATGTTAGATGATGTTAGATCACGGAGAATACATGGGATATTCGGAAGAATCGACCGAATAATCAGCCTTTTTCTCGGGCTCTTCCTCAGCTTTCACCTTGGGAAATCCCGATCGTGCAGTGCTGGCAGCATGGCGATCTCTCGTAATCATTCGTAGTGCTGGATATCTGAATTATCTGAATTATATCTGAATTATCTGATAAGATTGATAACATGGTGATGCTCCAGCCACTAGTTCTGGCATGCTCTGGCTAGTTGGTTGCAGTCTTCCTGTTTGATCGCGACCCCAGTTCCAAGTTTTCATCGAGTTCCATTGTCTTTTGGATTTCATCATATTTCATCCATTTGAAAGTGCTAAGCCTTGGACCTGTCTTGATCTTGTTCCCATTGTTAAGCCATGTTAAGCTACCATGCGGACCATGCATCTTTAACCATCTTTACATATCGTTATCCAAAGAGCTGGGAACTCGACTGCCTTGAGAGGTTGCAATGGCTTCGGTGCTTGCGTTGCCTTGACAGGGGCGATTCTGTTCACCTTGGCCAAAATGGCGCCAAATATCACCAAATGAGTTGTTCGAGAAAACACATCTCAGATCATCTCAGCAATGTCAGCAATGTCAGCAATATAGCAATTACAAAAAAAAAAATCGGGTAGTGCCGGTTGTCCTCTTTTTCAGCTTCACACATCTTCACACATCTTCACACATCTTCACACATCTTCACACATCTTCACACATCTTCACACATCTTCACACATCCCCAACTGGGCCCTCTAACCTGCATCGCTGGTCGAATAACGGGCCCAGGAGAAGGTGGCCTTATGGCACTTGCAGGCCTGCAACAGACTGCAACAGACTGCCGCAGATCAGGTTTGGAATCGTCTCTGAAGCAGCCATATGTACCATTGGATACCATTGGTATCCATTGCATTCTTTTGCTACCTTTTTGCTACGGCATTGTGGATTACTGAAAACTTCCAGAGTAGGCTGATGTTCATTTGGTTGATTGGTAACGTTGATACAACTTCCAAATTGTCATGAGACCTTTGCAAATCATGGATCACCGTTCCGAAAGTTATTCTGCTGGGAATTGCTCGCCTTTTCACCTCACAAATCAAGAGATCATCTTTGATGACATCGACAAGATCTACGTCCCAACTCAGTGAGGCTCACGGTTCATCTCTTCATATCTCTTCATATCTTTTCATATCTCTTCATCTGTTGAATATGTTTTAGAATGTTTTAGATAATTTATATATATATTAGTATTTACAATGTTTTACATTTGTTTTAGTATGTTTAGAATTGTTTAGAAGAGCTTCCGGTTGCTGGGAGCCTCGGCATCACTCGTGTGATCCCAGCTGGCCCGACTGGGACACTGCCTCGGACAGGGCAGCAGTCTCTGCAGTCGCATTGCAGTCGCATGTGCATAGAGTCTACATGAGTCTGCATAGAGATCATAGAGATGTTTCCTCCCAATTCCTCCATCTCTCTTGCGTTTTAACATCGGGAAATCACATGCACGACCCTTTCAAATGGCGAAGCAAACCAAACTTTTGAGTCCCCCAAAACTGGGCTTGGATATATTTTTTGGATCACGTTTGGATCATGTCCAAAAGAACTCATTTCTCTCAACATCTTTCGATCCAAAGTCAGTCTCTGGCCTCTGTTCGCCCATGGCCTGGAAAGGATACATGACACATGGATCGCCAGCGCCGCTCAAATGTTGCACATTGGGTGCCGACGCCTACAAGGTCTATCAAATTCTATCAAATTCTATCAACCTGCAGACTTTGGGCGCAAGCTCACATCCCAAATCATCCCAAATCATCCCAAATCATCCCAAAATCCAAATATCACATCCTGCCTGACGGGAATATGTGCAGGTGCCATGGAAGCCACAGCAAATGACTTCTGAGCTAGACTGGCTTTAAAGTTGTTCGGGGCTATGCTGAACCGTCTTGCCTTACTGTTCCTTTGGGGAACTGAAGGTGACATCTTTCTGAAAGAACTCAGCATTCTTGTAAGCAGACTGGTGCGGGGTTGCTGCAAATCATCACAAAACTGCCCCATCCATACCTCCACAAAACTTCTTATAATGCCATATAGAACTGTGGAGTTGTGCTTCATCTTGTAGATTGGTGCATGATGGAGTATTGATTTTCGGTTCTGCGGGGGTGCCAACATGTAAAACATCTTGGGCCTGGAAAGCTGCGACATGCTGCGACTCTGTACGGCTGGTGGTTGATGTTCTTCACAGCCAAAAATTTTAAGACCATCTATGACAATCTCATCAATCTCTACCCTGGAAATATCCATGACTTATATGACTTTGTGGTGACAGGACCGAAAGCGCCAGGCAAACAGCTTCTCTAGATGCCTGCAGATCAAACTTCTATGATATCCAAATACAAACCGAAAGATCAACGAAATCACTTCAGATGTGCCGTGGATGTGAGACATAAGAATCGTAAGAATCGTAAGAATCGTAAGATAAAGGAATTCGATCTCTCTCCCCCGGTAGAGCGCAGGCTACAACCTCCATCTCTCGAGAAACACCTTGGATTCCAACAGTTCGAATTTGGTTCGAATTTGGTTCGAATTGCATTCTGCACATTGTACTCCGAGGACTCCGAGCTTCCGATACTTCCAGACACTTTGGAGCTCCAGAGAAGAAGCTTATCATGTGCATTGTGAGATATTGTGAGCCAGTTGCGAATGCTAAACCCATGAAAAGCCATTAGGAGTGGGTGGCAATTCAAAACTTTGCAAGTCATCTGAAGTCAAGGAGTTCCACAGTCCTTTGATTTGATTTCGCTTAGCATCCCTTTCAAGATCGGAATCGATCGGAATTGGATATCTTAGATATCTTAGATATCTTAGGACGTTCGAGCCGTTCCTGTGCGAAATTGTGCGAATGTCGGAATGACAAGGGATCGATTGGATCTGTGATCTGTGCCAAGCACCTGGACGACTGTCCGCTCCACGATTTCGAAGGCGACTTGATCTGGCCAGGCGGCCAGGCGGCCAGGTGCGCTAGGGCTAGGCGGGCTAGGCGGTGCGAACATGAAAACAGGCTGGAACAAATTGGAACAGATTGGGAGCGTGGAAAATGACCATAAAACAGGATGAAATGAGATGAAATGAGATGAAATGACCACTGAGATTGATGAACATTAGAGTCCTGTCTTGAATCTGCTACTGTGGGACAGAAAGGGATAGAAAGGGCACAACCATGTCACCATTAAAAACCCATCGCCCTTGAAGAGGTTGAAGGTGAATCCCCATCAATGCCACCACCCCTCTTCTTTTCCTTGCAGATTTGTTCAGGCTGTTACTATTATACTAATTAAATCTAATTAAGTCAATTCTTATTATGATTTATTATGTATAGATATGTAATGATATGTATAGTCTATGCAGAGTAATAGTGTATAGCTAAAAAGTTCAGCACACCGAGGAAGCACTGATTTCGTCCGACCTACGTGACCTGCCTCATGCAAAAGATGCATCTGCAAATGCACATCACCTGGCGATCAACGCACAAAGGGATCAAAGGGAATCCCTTGGCCGACCGGGCCGACCGGGCCGACCGGGCCGACCGATGCCGACTGATCAATCATTTTGAAACTATCGACCATAACAGTTTGATTTTCCGTTTGTCTTCGCCGTCGAACTCTTGTCAGTTCTGAGGTGCCCAACCCCCGAGCAGAATGCCGAAATGCAACCGCACCTCAGCCGCAGAGATCCGCAGAGTTGAAGTCAGCTTTCTATGCCTAGCCTATACATATGTAATTCTAACTATATAATGTATAATAAATGATTTATAGCATTTTATAAATGTATATATATATATATATACACATTTATAATTCCTATGCCTATAATATATATATATATAGTATACATACGTATGTGATTGCATGTGTATATATACATATGTGTACAGTGTATCTTATATATATATATATACATATTATATATATATACATAGAGAGAGAGGGAGAATGGAAGAGAGAGAGAGAGAGAGAGATTGTTGCGATGAGATCCAATACCTGAAGGAGGGCTCATCCACGAGTGTAACCGGATCATTCAGGGTTCTATTAGCGCTGATTTAGCACTGTGGGTATTCAACAACCCAGCTGAAACACATTGTAAGACAAGAGCGAATCCTGGAGCTTGTGACTCTGGTTGACTCTGGACTTTGCATTTCTGGTGAAACATTCTGCATATCTTGCTGCTGCAGAATGTTGAACCGTTGCACCCAATCAATCCAAATTGTCTTCATCATGACCAAGAAAAAATTGACCACAGAGATGGATTGAAAATGGTAGAAACATGTAGAAACAATTGACAAAGATGTGTGTTCCAACAAGTTCCAACGTATTCCAACGTACCTGCATAACCAACATTAACCAACTGTATAAAGAAGTTTCATTCAGCATGTTGTAAGTGTACAAGTAGAGGATCCTTGACACAAAGCACAGCATGCCCCCTGCAGTTTTTCTCTTGATCACTTCTGCTGATTGTTTTTCGGCTGGCCTCCAAAGAACTGTTTAGACTGGGAGTCCTGCAGGGCATGACTGCATCGTAGCAGCACACTCTCAACTGAAGACCTCAGCGATTCTTCACATCTCATGACGTCTCTGGATCTAAGTGAATTCTGAAATCGATGGAAGTAAAATAAAGGAAAGAGATTTCAATTCATTCTTTCCCGGGAGCTTGGACTGGAAACCTCAGAAGTATTTCTGAGATTCATTGGAGCCTTTTCAAGCCTTTGAAACTTGACCGCAATCGATCTGACACCTTTTCGCTCAATATTTTTGTTTTTGGTCCCGTTTGATTCTGTTTCATCCTGTCCTTTTCCACTCAAGTGCTCAGATCTCCTCACATCCCAAGAACATCCAAGAACATCCAAGAACTCCCAAGAACATTCCTTTTCATACGTTCTGGGGCACCCAAGCACTGCAGGAGTGAGAACCATCACCAGGAAAAGTGCCTTTCAAGTGGAGCTGGGACATGGGAATGGTCGTGAGACGGGCTAGGATGGCTAGGTGTGGACCACACTTCCCCCATTTCTTAAGGTATCCTCCTGCGCAATTCTGAGTTGAAGCTTTCATAAAGCTACACCAGTGTCATCATGTGTCATCACTATTCATCCCTGTCCAACCCACAGAAAAGGTCGGAAGATGGAGCGCAGCTTGCCCATGAGGTAGACGATGCAGGCAACTTAGCTTTGCGAGATATGAAAGAGTTTCACTGGAACTTTGTACTGCCTTCATCTGCTGCCGCTTGCTTTGAGGTCAGATAGGTCAGGCCTGATTATTCCTGATTTGTCTAACTATTATCAATTATTGCTCCAAGAATCTCTATTCAATCTGCCCTGAGCGGCCCCGCAGCATACCATCATCAAAGCCTTAGGAGTTAGGCTCCGAAATTTCACCCAAATAATTGTGCTGCAAACGGCACAACGTGCGCTTAAAAGAAGGTAACGTGGTAATGTGAACGAATCGTAGAACGTTGAAAATGTTGAAATATGTTGAAATGCTAAGCATTTCGCTAAAAAGCTGAAGTGTGCACGGAAGTCATCACCGGTGAACCTGGATCGTCCGCAGGGATCACGAACAGATCACGAACAGATGCAACATGTTGTAACTCAGTACTCCGCGGATCTCCACGGAATTCCGATTTCGGACTTCGAATCCCGACATATTCGAAAGTCTTCAAAGATGTTCAAAGACTTCGACACAAACGTCCCGCTACAGCATGCTACAGCCACAGAATCTAGATCTGCAACTCAGGGGGCCCATGATATCCATGATTTATCCATGATCAACATGATTCAACATGATTCAACATGTTCCCACAAGATCCTACTGACAACTCTCGGGCACTTTTTGCCAGCCCTTGGCACCAACCTCATGCACGGATCTCATGTCTCTCACGGAAGCATCAGTCTGAATGGTCAAACAGTGATACCTAATGACACCCATCCGACCCGTCCATGCACCAAAAAGTTTCTTTGTTTTTAAAGGCGTTTCATTCTTCTCTTGATGAAAGATTGTGCAGCGCTTCATTTGCCACTGCTTTCCAAAACTGATCCAATGGCAGACGGAGTTTTGCCATACTCTCAAAATGGCACTCGTTTTGAGATCCCAAACGGCATCGTGCTAGAGCCTCGCAGAAAGATGCTTCCCCGCTGCTTCCCTGCTTCCCCGGACACAATTGGGAGCTATATTGCAGCTATATTGCAGCTCGGCAGCTCGGCGTAAAGTCGTAAAGTCGTAAAGTCCAAAGAAAACGACTTGGGAAATCTTGGTAAGCCCATGTATGATCATGTATGTAAGTCCGCATTTATCCACCTTCTGTTCGAGCACCCTTGAAGTCTTCACCTTTTGATGCTTAGAATTGCTTGGTTCAGCTGTTCGTTTAGATGCACTCAAGTTTCGACTTGTTTGTTGTTCATTGCAGCAAGTGAATGACAACAGTTTGATGGCGCCTGGTCTTGCCATGCGACAGCATCAAACGTTTTCAAGAGCAACGTTTGGTTTGGCAAATGGAGGCAAGGGAAGCTTGACCCCCTCTTGGGGGGCAGGACTGCTGCCATCTGCTGAGTGCAATCAATAAAGAAGCAGTGTCATTGGCATTGAACAACTTAAAACGATCATGGGGAGGGGACAAACTTTGGACAAATCATGACAAATCTAACTTCAAGATCAAACAAACAACACAAGACCTTGCGCATGTCGATATTGAGATTGAAGGTTTTTCTTCAGAACTTGCCGTATAGCTGTGGAAAGAAGAAGTTGAAACACCCTCTTGATCCAGTGACGCATGACGCCTTGCTGTCTGGACGACCAAAACATACCAAGACAATGTGTATTCTTTGAGTAACGGAATCTTGATGAATCTTGCGCATTTTGGACATCTTTGACTGTGACTCGCACCTGTTTTTGTCTAGCTGCAAAGAGATGCCCCGAGTGTTGGTGTGGCCCATCTGAAGTTATTTCTCTGACACGCAAGAAAATGAGCAGTTTAGTTTCAAGAGCTTATGCTTCTACCCATGTTTTTTTTCCCCGAGTAAGCTAGAATCTCGCGTTAGAAGCGTTACTTCCACGCTGATCTTGGCATAGAGGACTCCTCCTCAATCCATAGCATAACCCGCAATGGTGTCTGTGGTGAATTTGGAAGGGACATCATCCTGTTGTACAGCCTGATGCAATCTGCCGATTCGCACCCCTTTTGCTCAGGCGCCAATTTCAGAGTCCCAAACATACGTAACATATCCTTAATGAAAATCTGAAGGTGTTGTTCCTTGAGAACACGGCCCTCTCACTTTGAAGGCTTTGACTTTGCCAAGACCTGGCACTCCAAGATGCTAAAAGGCTCTCCATTATTCTCCACAAAAGACCTCTCAACTCTCTCAAGTCTCAATGACTCGAGATGACTTAAGACAAGTTTGCGAAACTGGCTGAAAACTCCCAGAAGTATCCAGAAGTACTGATGAAAATGACAAGCTTTCCCGTCTTCTGTGGTTGTATTCGAAGTGGCGTCCCGCACGCCTCCAGCCAACAAGCTGCAGCACCTCAATGGCGCAAAGGGCGCTTTCTGAGAGCACCATGAAGCATGGAGCAGTCGGATTTTGTTACAACATTTAAAATCAATTCGATACCAATTCGTTTAATCTTCTGTTTTTTCTTCGCATCTTTCAGACTTTCAGATATCTTCCAGATATCTGAAAGATATCTTTCAATCTTCAAAGCGCTGAGGTGCTGGCAACCTGGAAGCTCGGAGGGCCTTCCGATATTCGCCTCGTGGTCAAGTCAAACATGCGGTAGCTGTGATGCTGCGAGATGTCATCAATTTTTGCAGGCAAAGACTCTTTCTGAAAGCTTTTGGTGAAATGGGCCACCCGGCTGTAATTTTGAGTTCGTAAAAAACCAGGAAACTGCACGGCAACAGAGGACCTCAAGAATTGAGAGCTCTCAGCAGGACAGGTATGAATCTGTTCGTGGCAAGAAAACCACAAATGAAGGGCGCACAAAAGGAACCACACTTGACCACCACTCAAACCACACAGAAGTCATACAAAGATTTGTAATTTCTACTGAATATATATATATATATATATATTTAGAAGGTACAAGTAGAGGAAGTAGAGGTTGGCGGTAGTTGAACTGCCTCTTAAATAATGTGCATATGTGCATGGCTCATGGAACTTACTTCTAATCTCCATGGTTTCATCATGGTTCCACAAGCAGTGACAAGAAGCAAGCACTTGTCAAGAATTCAAGCAATGAGAATCTATATACCTGAAGACACCGATTTTGCCACCAAAAAAAACAACACCGAAAATGCGGCTTGACTTTGGCAGGAAGGCAAAGAGTCTGGCTCTTCAGCACCAGGACCAACCACCTTGCGACAGTTCGACTAGTGCAAAAATTCAGGGGGAATAACTTCGGTTGATTCTAACCTGGCCCACCAGGTACTGAAAAAATTCCTGTAAGAATAGCTCCTTGTAGCACGATACTGCTGCCACAGGACGCAAGTATATAGTAGGCTGGGCGGGTGTAGACAGCCGTGTGATGAAACATTGTTTTTGGCTTTTCATGTGTCTGGCATCACAGCGGGAGCTTGCTTTTTTATCTTTTTTTGTAAATGTTGTTTCTCTGGACGCAGTGAAACGCCATGTTGTTGTTTTGCTGCGTTTTTGGTGTTACGTTCACTTGCACTGGCACACGTACTTGATGCTACGGGTTGGGGTGGGATGGCACTGGCACACGTGCTTAATGCTGTATAAGTTAGAGATTGGGGGTGGGTTCTTTAAAACTGTGGTGATATGTTTTCCATAATGACGTTTAAACGTATTCGGTGTTGGATATACGAACGTTTTTTTCCTCATGGAGGAAAACTCCTCCAAAGGTGGATGGTTTTGGATCACTTATCTGATTTGTTCTCAGTTGTGAAAAGGGAAACAATGGGAAACATGCGTGTGGAGCTGATCGAACGAATGTTTTTTAAACTCCAAAATCACTTCCCAAAACGTCCCTCTGATTCACATGATGAGCACAGTTGCATTTTGTTTGGCAAGCATGGGATTTTTAAAGCACATTTGACTTTCCCAGTGACTCAATGACGTCATGCAAGTCTACAAAACCATACGGCCTTCTATCACCGCCGGACCATGTAGTTGGATTTAATTTTGTGTGTGCTTATGACCGATCTGCTGTCTGTAGGGGTTCGGCAAGTGTTCCAAGCACCCAAATGGTCGATCAAATTAATCTGAATGAGGTTTGAACAAGGCAGTTGACAATCATTGTCACAGTTGGTCGATGAAAAAACATATAGTCTGTAGCCAACTGATCATGATTTGATTTTTCTGAACTAGTCGTTTTCACGTTGATTCGTAAAACCATCTGCTGAATGATGTGGACAAGCGCCTTGCAGGGCATTCCAGCACACAACCTGAAGTTTCGGCTATACAAACACGATGCGTAACTAGACACGTCAAACATGCAGATGCTGAAAAAAACCGCAATCATCACAATCCCTAAGCGTTGACGACAAAGGGATTTTGTTCTGCAATTTTCTGCAGTTCGTTCTTGGGGTCCCATGACTGTCGCAAGTACCAAGATACAACCAATGTACCGAGACACGTATAAAAAAAAAATATAAATGCATCAAAAAAAAAATATCCAGCACGCATCAAAAAAAAAAATATATATGCATCAAAAAAAAATATCCTGGTGCCACTGTGTGAGACCTCACGGGTTTCGTGCTGCAAACCTAGATCAAAAAAAAAATATCCGTATCAAAAAAAAAATATCGTCGTAGTAGTAGTAGTAGAAGTAGT
>Ga0126342_10018810_pt1 | contig 11808 bp, 12 predicted proteins | sample Cyp1metagenome_FD_92528 | JGI IMG/M metagenome (GOLD analysis project Ga0126342, IMG submission 92528) | Coral microbial communities from Lord Howe Island, Old Settlement Bay, Australia - Cyphastrea 1 metagenome | ecosystem: Host-associated > Invertebrates > Cnidaria > Coral ... | reverse complement strand
TTCTGACTCTTTCTCTTCTGATCTTCTCTCTTCTAATCTTTCTCTTCTCTCTGCCTCTGCCCTGCTCTGCTTTTCATCTGTCCATATTGTCGGAAGTTTGACTTCTAAACTTCCTTCGATTATTATCAGCGTCGAAAACAAGACACACAAGACAAAAGCAACAAGCCAAACAAAAAGTAACAAACAAAAAGATGAAAGGCTCATGTGATCGAAGCAGAAAGTTACAAGAATGATTCAACTGGACGGTACGACAAACAGTACGCAGCCAGTATGCTCACAATACGTTTGGAAGACCAACACATGTCCTTCCGACTCGACTGCCTACCTTGTAGTTGACTTACGTTAACTTAGTCCTGGTTAATTTCACGGAAAATAACGAAAGCTGTTTTTGCTGAGCTCCCAACGGAGTCTCTTCATGTCTGGACTCTCGGTGTCTTCGACCCCTCTCATCAGCACTGGTTTGAACTTCATGTGAAGATATGTGCTGTGAAGCTTGATTGTAGAGTCTTGTAGAGATCAAAGAAGATCAAAGACATAGTTCGGGCGCGTACACTGAATTAAGCACCGCTCCACGCCATAGCCTCAGCCCTACATAAGTTTGTCCCGAGGAAATGGTTCCTATGTTTGTTAAGGTGTTGGTTCGAGTACATAGACCACAGCCTCCGAGATCGGCTCCTCTCTTTGCCTACCTGGACAAGCAGAGGCTGCTCACTTGTAGAGCTTTGAAAAAGCTTTTCTGCATCGAACTTAAAATGTCTATATGGAAAGTCTGCTTTTACTTGTTACCAGTCAGTTCTTCACTCACTGCACTCCGGCTAGATAATTGTATATAATGAGTTCAAGCAGTACCATGGCATAGTAAAGGCATGGAAGGTTTAACTTTGTACATGTAGGGCCACATACCAGTAGCATCCTGTGGAATCACTTCTTCATGTATGGCCCTGTTCAAACTAGTGATCAAAACATGCCCAGCTCGATACCTGCGCGGGTTGAGCGTCGGTAGCCGTAGCTTGTTTCTTCTCCTTTGTACACAGGACATTCAGAATTCACATAGTAAGCGCCTACCGCACTTCCTCATTTTCGTGCTGGTATCATCTTCAGTGTTCTTCAATCTTGTGCACTAACCGACTCAGCACGAAGTGCCGAAATGCCCTGAGACCTTTCCAAAAGACTGAAAACGTCGGACGTCCGAATGAGGAAAAACGATGAGAAATAATCAAAAGAGGTCCAAAGAAGGTCCCATGCTGTGTTTCCAGCCTGCTTGCCTTCAGTAATATCTGAATTTTATTCTCAAGTCTTCTGAAATCCTTCCCGGAATCTCCCAGGCACAGAAGTCCTCCTCACTGGGCGGCTCAGTATCCTTCGGATGGGCTTCGGATGGCACGTCGTCTCCAGATATCGCAAAAGGACGCTTGCAGATTTTAAAGGATATTTTGAAAGGCCGTGCCGGCGTGACACTTGTGGTCCCTTTCACAACTACAAAATCTCTTTACACTCCGACATTTCGGCTCACATCACGTCACATCAGGTCACATTGAGAATGGTCGAATTGCCAACGGAAGACTCCTCCTTTCCATCTGCAGCTCCCGGTCGCTCGAAGACCAAGGACTTCGCCGACTGCAAAGCAGAAGTGTCACTTTTTTAGGGATAGAAAGTAAGACACAGTGTTTTGTTTGGAGCATCGCCAAGCAGTTTGAGAAGAAAAAATATTCTACCCAGATGTGAACTCAGCGTTTGCGTGGAGAGTTTAATACTGTGACTGTAGTTCCTCAGGACGCGCCAAGACCAGCGAGTTATGTTACCAAATTCACCAAACAACAACAGCAACAAATACAAAATACATCGAAATCATCAAAATACCAACAATGCAACGAGTGCAGCTGGGCACCCGAAGAAGCTCTGCGACCTTCTCTTGGGTCAACTGGGCGGTCTGTTGACCTCGGGTTGATGCTAAAGTCTGCAGAAGCTTGCAATGTGCAAAAATTGGTTGAAAAACTCTGAAGGATTCTGAAGGCATCCTAAATCGCCAGTGATTACCGTAAACTTCCGGTCTTGGGTGATTCAGTGGCAACATCAGTATTTTTCATGAAACACAACCGCAAAAGAGGCATTATATGGCGTTACAATCATTATATATTAATATAATTATACTATCATACGGACTTCAGTCATACTCATGATATATGTCTGTCAAGCCCGGCACCATCGATGCTAAGGAGCAAGTCATCGCTCTGAATGCCATACTTGGCCTCAAGTCTTGCGTATCACTTCTTAATATGTCTTTATCCATATGTGGTCATCATACACCTCAAAGATCCTGCCATCTCCTGTCTGAACAGCATATCAATGCGAATTCAAGACAAATATACCACAGTCACATGAATCACATTCTGGGCAACCCACTGGCTGCCCAGGGTCAACGTGCAGCACATGGGGCGGTTGGCCCGGTGCCACGAACCCAAGTGCACAGCCTGCCAACGGGGTCAGATGCTGAAAGCTGTGAAAGATTCAAACCAGTGACAGAGCCAAGGCAATGTGACAGCATGTGACAGCCAAGGCAATGAAGACCCAATGTATCATGTGAGCTGAATTCATGAAGGAATCCCCAATCGCAACCATCTGCAATGAAGTGTCCTTCCACAAGAAGCACAGTCTCTTCATCTTCGGCATTTGATTGACAAAATGATAGAATGAGTTAAAAATAAGTCAAAATAAGGCGGCAAAGAGCTAGTGCTTACCCGTAGATGTTCTGGCATGGCAGCTTGAGTGCAGTTCCACCTTCAACGACTACGATCTCTGCATCAACTTCGTCAACTTCCACAGGCTGGGTAAGGGTTACCTTCGCTTCGCACAAAATTTCGGAACGTGCCAAAAATGTTGTTGCTGCGCGTTTTGAAAGACTACACACAGATCCATTGTCAGCACGAAGATCATCAAGAAAAGGGCTACAAAAACATCCCGAAACATGCACAACAAAAGAATGTAAAAGAGCCGTCGTTGCCACCTGCATCTCAGCGCTTCAAAGCGGTGAGCGCCTGGCCACCTGGAAACAATTGGCTTCAAAAAACCGGCAAAAGAGGAAAGTAGAAAAGTATATAGATATAATATATATATACATATAAGTAGAGATAAGTAAATGAGAAGTGAATGAGAAGTAAATGAAAAGTAAATGATAAGTATGGATGAGTGTACATAGTAATAAATGGATAGAAATCTTGCGTCGTGACCGAGCCGAACATTCTCATGTGGCGCCCCATGAAGCCTGTGCTAGCACAACATAAGGTCCAGGCCAGCCGGCGGCCCCCAACCGCATCCCGCGAACATGTTATAAGCTTGATACTGCCAAATCAAACAGAAAAGAAGTGGAAAGAAGTGGAAACACGGAAAACACTTGGCAACACAGGCTTGTGCAGGTGTTTTGTGGACTTAAAGCTCAAGAGCACAAATCAATGCGCTATTGATGAATTTGGTCAATTCTTTTCTCACTTACATACTTCATCATACTTCAGTGTCCAGTTGCCTAGAGAGGCCACCCAAAAAATTGGCAAAGGTAAAGAAACCTACATGGCACGCTCTGAGATGAACGACTCTTTTTGGGCTCTGCTCACCAGAACGTTCCGGCAGAGATTTCATGCAGCTCAGATTACCAAGGAAGAAGACTCGGTATATCTGTGAAAACCTCGAAGAATCACAGAGAAGGCTAGAGTTCATCTGCCACCAGATGCTTGACAGCGAGCCAAGAATAGCTAGAGTAACAGATGAAACTCATGAAACACATCGTTCAAGCTGCAGCTGCTTATGCTCTGGGGTTGGGGCCATCGAAAAACGCAGGGATAGGACCTTTTTCACAGGCTCCTATCGCCGCATTGTAGACAATTTGATTGAGACCTGAGTTCAGGTACAGATTCTGGTCAACAGCAGGCTGAAGAAAATGCAGAGGCACTCCAGCAATTAAAAAGATTTAAAAAGAGTGGCAAAACCGATGCCAAAATATTCAAAGTCTCCTTCAGAGCTTGAAAATTTCGCTGGGCAGCTTCAACCTGTGCAGTGGAGCCTCTTGGACCTTTGGACTTTGTGACTTTGTGATCTTTGTGTCCTATGGAGCTAATTCAGGCAAAGAGCTTGTGGCTGTCTGCATAGATCTGACAACTTGCAAGACTCGTCTCCATTTGCCAGTCTTTTCACCTGAAATCATCCATCAACTTCGGCTGTTGGGACTCTTGGGAAGCAAGCTAGTCTGTCAATCCGAAGACGGCAAAAGGCTAACTCCATGTTTCATGATATTATTCTTTTTCCCTCTGATAAAACTCGATCGAGACAAGAGCGTCAAATTTCCCTATTACGAGCAAAGCCACATGCACTGACCGCAGCGCTAAAGCTGATTTGGTCCTGGAGGCGTCTCAGGCTTGGTTACAGACTATACATGGCTGTACTATCTTTACATATATTTACCTTTGGTGTTTATAATTTTTATTGATGTTTATGGCATGCAGCTATCTCTGCCTAGCTGGACTTCCTCTTTTGCTGTGATGTGTGTTTGTTCTCTCCTGTACAGTAGCACCTCCTCGCATCGCTTCCAGCATGCAAAGAGCTGCGGGCCATTCACGGCCCTTTTCACCTTAAAGGATCTTAACGACCCATCCGAAATCGTAACGGTCGTAACGACACATGTCTTGGCAACTGCCAACAGGCTGCCAACAGTTCTCAACATTGTTCTCAACAAGTACTGTCCAGCCCGGCCACCAGGCTCACAGGATCTCAGAGGCATGTCAGCAAAGAGTGCAATGTTCATTGACGTTTATTGATTTATACCGATTGATGATTTATCATGATTTATCATGATTTATCAATAGAAACTGATCAGAACTTATCAATATTGTCAATATTTATCAATGCTTATCGTATCTTATCGTATGCGATGTGTCCAACTCTTGGAGATTTGCACTGATCTGAGACAGTCGCAAGCACTGATGGATGCATTGAACGTAATCACATTTGCTCTTACTTGCCTGGGCTTGAGGAAGAGGCTCGCGACTATTCGAAGCTCAAAGGGTATTGAACGGGTATTAGATGTTCTGGGCGCATCTTGGGTTGAGTCTGCCTTACAAGTAGAACCTGAGACCTCAGACCTGTAAGCACAAGCTCGGTCTGCATCCCCAGCATGCTGAATGAGAGTTGAAGAGAAACTTTCAGAGGTCAAGTTACAAGGGATGAAAGCTAGCTGGGTAAAGAGAGAAGGAGGGTGAGGTGAAAGAGCGGTGTGAGGTACGAAGTGGAGAGTAAGTCTGATACCGACAATGCTGACAATGTTGATGGTGCTGCTGATGCTGATGATGCTGACGGCGAATAAATAGAGACGATGTCCCCAGGTAGTTAAGTGTGGATTTTCTTGGCGATTCCAGCCCCGCCAATAGCTTGCTAAAGCAAGAGGGAATTCAGCAAGCAGAAGCAGGTTCAGAACTTGAAGCTACTGTAGCTATCATGACAAGTGAAACAGGTTTTGAGCCTGAGCCAGATGTATCCAAATGTACTGAAGTAAATGTGTGAATTTGTGAATAGGTCTCTGTTGTTCCAAACATGTCCAAACTGCCAAGCTACGCCACTTTCATTGCAGAAAGTAACTCTAGAGCTTGTGTCCACTGACCTGCCTGCAACACATGGCAACATTTGACGACAACAGAAAAAGATTGCCAGGCAGGGAAGCCTCTTCAACATTTTGCGGAACCAGAAACAGAGATTGTGAGATCCACTGACTCTCCAAAATATTGTGATTCAGTGGGATTTATGACCCGCAAGAAAGCTGGCAGAGAATAGCAAAACGAAGTGGCACATGACATCATATGATGCATTCCCAAAGCCTTCTCACAGGCACTGATGGCAGCACTCCAAGAAACAGTGTCAGTTGCAGGAGAAGCAAACAGCAGCCTCGGATGAAACCGTGATTCAGTGATGATCTCAAATGGTCTCAATCTCAGACGATCTCAGATAGTCTCGAGTCAGAGAGGATAAGAACTTCTAAGAACTTCTAGCAGCCTCATCTCAAAAGTTCGCATCAGCGAACATTGCAATCTAGGAACGCGACAGCCATTTCCCAAGATCCGGTTTTTTCGCATGCGGTGATGGCAGCATTGTAGGTGATGACCTGCAAGCTGGAAGCTGCTTGAAGTTTTGGTACACAACTAGAAGCACAGCTTAACACAGCTTAGCACAGTTTCGTGCCAAAAAAAGGGGTTTCAGCTAAACAACTGCTGTTTGGTCTGCATACTGTAAGACTCTTCCAAGTGGCTGTGGCTGTAGTTGACATGGCAAACAGCAAAGCCAGCGCAAGCTCCCATTCGCTGCCCTGCTAACGAAAAAAACACATCATTGAGGAATGAATTTGCATGTCAGCCCGGCAGCATGCTGACCACTACACAGTGCATTGACTCATTGACAATGGATGCCTGCAATCCATTTTTTAATCGAAAATGAAACCATATTCAATCTGTTGTGTTGCTACAGGTACGCATGTGCTGCACCAGTACGAAACCAAAAACCTCTTAGAAACCTTCGTGTCTAATATTTACACGCGGTGCAAACTAATTATCCAAAGATTTAAATATATATATATATATACATACATACATACATAACTACCATACCATACCATACCATACCATGCCATACCATACCGTACCGTACCATACCATACCATACATACATACATTACATACATACATTCATTACATATATATATATATATATATATATTACATACAGCGTGTGTGCATGTAACATACATAAATATACATATATATTGTTTTTCATGATATATAATGATATATCATGCATGTGTAATTGTGCATATCCAACTGTATATGCATATGTATATATAATATATTATATATCTATACACATTAGAGGTGAAATGTAAAGTATTGAAATGTCATAAGCCCGACTGCAGTCAGATACTTCTCGCTCGCGTCCTTTTTCCTTCTGGCCACTTCGTAACTCGGTCCCAACCTGCCTCTAGCAGGATGGTGCTTTGGTATGCTGTGCAGGTTCACTCCTGCACAGCAGCACTGGTTAGACTGTAGACTCGTAATTACTCCTGTTCCACAATCCTGTGGATCCAGGATGCTACACAGGTTGAACCTATCCCAACCAGTGCTAGTGTGTAACAACACATAGAGATCAACATCCTCAATGATGTGATCCCCTACAAGGCAGGATGCTCCACAGGAGTCCTGTCTCATAGGGAGGGAGGGATGGGAAAGAAAAATTGATGAAAGCCAGCTTGGCTCACCCTTGAGCCAAAATGTATTCATCAACTTACATGCTCACCCTAATGAGAATGCACACCCAGTGCCTGCCAAACACGATGCATACATACATTAGATGTGAAATGTAAAGTATTGAAATGTCATAAGCTCGGCTGCACTCAGATACTTCTCGCTCACATCCTTTTTCCTTCTGGCCACTTCGTAACTCGGTCTCAACCTGCCTCTAGCAGGATGCTGCTTTGGTATGCTGTGCAGGTTCACTCCTGCACAGCAGCACTGGTTAGACTCGTACTCCTGTTCGGCAATCCTGTGGATCCAGGATGCTACACAGGTTGAACCTATCCCAACGCACTTGGATTCGTAGGCCAGCAGCTTCTCCATAGCCACCCGCAGAATGCGCTTTGTCCTGAGGGAGTGCTCGTAGCGTGCTTACTATAGTGGAGTGGCATCGTGGCTTCCTTGGCAATCTGGCTGCGGTCTGCCCAGTCGCCCAATGAGCACATCTCAGGGTGAACTGCATCAAGGTTGCTGCCGTCGGACCCGCACGTCTCCAAGAGTAGGAAGACAGGTCCTCGACCAGGTGCTCGAAGACTTCCCGGTTGAGGCCGTTGACAAACTTGAGAGTGTATGCGGTACCCTCCGCATCAAAGCACAAGCCTGAGCTGGCCTGCTTGTCCTTACTCAGCGCACTGTAGTCACGGTACAGAGCTGATCCCCAGGACCACGGACCACCCATTCACGAAGTTGGCCGGGATGCCGAAGGAGAATCCTCCACAGTTGGCCTTCTGCTTGGCCTTAGGGCAGAAGCCATGGAAGGTGCTCGGAGTGATTTTCACCGGTCGAGCTCTCATGATGTGCTTGTACCTCAAGACACCATCGTGGGTCTCCCGCCTCGTACATAAATTGGATGCGCTCCTCCAAAGCTGCGATCATGGGTGGCTCCACTGCAACTGCCTGCTCCCGGTTGGCCTTCTTAGTGGGATTCTTCTTCTCCGGCGCTGGCACATCGCTGAAGTCCGAACCACTTCAGTGAATGATAGGCTCGATAAGCCCCACCGGTCCCTGCCTGCAGGAATCCATAGATGTCCAGGGCGTCAGGTGGGAAAATCCTGTCCTTCTGCTCCATGTAGGTCTTGAGTTCCGCCCAAGACTTCAATGCATTCACCACCGTCGCCCTTTCGGCCTCGGTGACCTTTTTCTTGGCCAGGGTATCCAACGCGCTCTGCCATTGCGCGTGCCTCTCAGGGATAAGCTCCCCTTGAGGCCGCATCACCTTTTGCCTGCGAGAAGGCTTTGCACAAGGCTTCAGCACTAAGTAGAACTTGTTCTGGCCCCGGGCGAATGCGAAGAGCCTGCTTCATCTTGCTCTTCTTCAGCATCTTCAGCATAGAGGCTTTCGGCACTGGTAGGCTCATGGTTGGCCGATCAGTGGATCCCGAACTCTCTGCCACGGCTGCCGCCCTCGGAATGAGATCATCCTCTATACTCTGGGTACGAGCTTGAGGCCAGGTGTCCGCTACATGGTGTCCTCCATGCGCGACTGCACTATCGCAGGAGGCAAGTGCAAAGGCGAAGCCTGTCTCGTCAAGAAGGCCCCATTGAGATCTTCATTGCTCCACCCTGGTCGCCGCTACCCGCTCCATCCCGGTATCAGCTGAAGGGGTCTCCTCCCCAGCAGCTTAGACTGCATAGGCCGTGGGTGGTAAGCCATTGCTGCACCCGATGTCACTGCTGCTACAGAGCGTCCGTGCTGGGCCGAGACTGCAGATGGTACCTCAGCGGTTTCATGTGCGACACAAACATCACTAGGCCGCTGATGCTGCTGCTGGGCTCTGACGGATGTTGGAGTGACAACCTGGACATTGGGCGGGTGGACAGACACTGCATAGGGAACAGAAACATCGACTGCATAGCTCTGGAGTGGGCAGTCCACAGGTGGCACTGAGCCGCCCCCACAGACCTGACTGCCTGGGCGCGTGGTGCTCTACGCTGCAATGTACTCCAAACATCCCATAACTCGGCGAGGCCATGCTGTCACCGTGGTGCTCGATGAAGGCAACCAAGCCATAGATGTTGTCAGGGACAAAGTCTGATGCTGTCCACTGCGTCCGAAGCGGCTGGATAAGCAACAAATCCAGCTGCGCCTCACCAAGGCGCTCATAGCCGGATTGCCAGGCAAACCGCGTGTCACTCCCGGGCAGAGCCAAGACAGCTGAACTGTTCCAAGTTCCGAGCCAAGAGAATCTGAACACACCCGAAAACTCCGAACAACGCCTGCAGCTCGCGACAACACAAGGTGCCCTTCTGAACGGGGGTAAGCCATCCACTCCCAACCCAATTGGATGCGGGGGAAAGTGGTCAACAAACTGATGACCACAGGCGAACCGCCTGCGAAATAAGCCCTTGCCGCAATAGGCCCCCCACGTAGGTCTTAAACTCGTGGTAGACAGCAGCGTGGAGCACCTCAGCATCCGTATTGGCCGCAACGTTCCACCCAGGGCGGACAACAAAAGCCCTAGGCATGGGTTGGGGAAATGCCAACAGGCGCTGCCACTTTTACTTTGGGGTAACACCCCAGTAGTGGAAGAGGGAATCCACCTTACACTAGGGATACGCCCTAGTAGTGGTGTGGGTAACGCCTACCAAAGAAAAATTGATGAAGCCAGTTTGGCTCACCCTTGAGCCAAAATGCATTCATCAACTTACATGCTCACCCTAATGATAATGCACACCCAGTGCCTGCCGAACACGATGCATACATAATCATGATCATAATTGATCATATCCATACTACTACTGGTACATGCAGATGTTTGTGCAGAAAGATAGTAGACTGCAAGACGCTGGAGTTTTCTTTATTCTGGCACCTTGGAGAAAGCGCTGATGACAGAGTTGTAACCTGCACACAGACATTGTGTAGGCGCAAACAAGGCATGCATTGCAGACAGTCTAAACAAGGCATTCTTTGTGCCACAAATCAAGTCAACGCAATAAGTGCAACAATAGAGCTGATCTCGTCTTTCTGGATTCGAAGATCTCGCATACATTGAAGCAGCAACACTGCAAGCTGCCATTGACCTCATGCCATGGAAATGTTTTAGGGGACGAAACTCCGAGAGGTTTGCATCGTGGTGTACTAGATTCACCTACATTTACCGAACATTTACCGAACATTTACATCTAGTCAGTCAACCCGGGTCTTCTACATGCCGCAAGTCCCGCTGTCAAATTGAATGTGTCCTGCGTCCTTCAAGCGCTGCAACCGCAATCCGTGAGCATTCCCATGTCTGAGATTATTGCTTCTATGAATATATTAATATAATATCATGTAATATAATATAATATAATATAATATAATATACAGTAACATAACATAATATATTATAATATACAGTAACATAACATAATATATTATAATATATATAATCTCTACCAACTTTCTACAGGTTCTATCTGGTTATCTGAAATCCCTCCCCAGCCCGTTGTGGGCCTGCTTTTTCACAAGCACTGATGGCACCTAGGCTAGCGTCTGGCGCATAGCCCTCGCACAAGAAAGAAGTACTGTACTGAGCAACAGGTGCAATGTGTCGACAAGGCTTGAATGAGTGCTACGTTGCCTAAACCCATCAACGACCTATAGCATTTCTGGGCTGAAGAGTGATCTGATGTGGAGTTGAATTTGTGCGCATGCACTTTTTCACTTTAAGAGTTGCCACGAATGGAATGAATCTGCGACGGCGTTTCTGGCAAAGAAGTTGCTTTTAAAGTTTCCTGAAGTGCTCCCAGGATGCTATTGAAATGACTTGAGTCAACAGGGAGGCGCTTCGATGACATCGAGAAGAGCAAAGATATGGCAGTTCCCCACTGATCACCTGAAGTCAATGACTGTCCATGACCGTTTAGTTGTAAGATGTTTCTGTTTTAGGTAAATCAAGTGGCTCGGTAAATCACCGCTGTTAGCGTAGAATTCAGTCGCGCTTTCTAGGACTGAAACTCCAAGACTCCTCAAATCCTGAAATTGACTGAAGGCCACCCTTTCTCTGCGACAAATACAACTGCTTCGATACGTTGAGGTAAGAACTCCGTACCGGCGCCGCTTCACATCCGCTTATCGAAGCAAGGAAAGTGACATCCTAGGGATAATTTGAAACGAACCAATGCAATTCCAATGCGTATTGAACTTTCTTGAAGTGGCTTTTTCCAAAAAAACAGCATGCTTCAGCAGTTTCTAAATCCCTCCACTGGATCAAGCCAAGGCTCAGTAGGTTGCAAGCAAAAGCCCCTCGTCTGCTGGAAGAGTAGCAGAACTGCCTCCAATCGCTTCGATCCACACTTCCCAGAAATGCGCCTTTATATGTTTCACTTGTTTTCTATGCTTTTTCTTTTTGCATAGGTGTTCGTTCACATGTGCTCACTTATATATATATTGGAACTTAGGTATAAGTGTTACTTTTGCGGTAGGGTGTGGCTTCGTAGCTCATTGGGTCAAGTTTCAAAGGGCAGTGCCTCTCTGAGGGGCTTGCCATAGACCCATGGGGCCGCGCAT
>Ga0126342_10018809_pt1 | contig 11809 bp, 10 predicted proteins | sample Cyp1metagenome_FD_92528 | JGI IMG/M metagenome (GOLD analysis project Ga0126342, IMG submission 92528) | Coral microbial communities from Lord Howe Island, Old Settlement Bay, Australia - Cyphastrea 1 metagenome | ecosystem: Host-associated > Invertebrates > Cnidaria > Coral ... | reverse complement strand
TTCAGGATGAGCTCAGGAATGTTCAGGAGGTGCATGCCACGGCCCATGCGTTTGCTGCGATCTTGGCAGATGGAACCGTGGTGACGTGGGGCATGCCTGACCATGATGGTGACTGCACTACAGTCCAGGATCAGCTTAGAAACGTTGAGCAGATTTTTTCCACACGTCATGCTTTTGCTGCGATCTTGGCAGATGGAACCGTGGTGGCATGGGGTAATCCTGCCTGTGGTGGTGACAGCACAGCAGTCCAACATCAGCTGCGGAATGTTAAGCATATTTGTGGGACACAAGATGCTTTTGCTGCCATTTTGGCAGATGGAACGGTGGCGACATGGGCCGTCCGTGGTGGGGACAGCAGAGCAGTGCAAGATCAGCTGCGGAACGTTGAACAGATTTGTGGGACAACATCTGCGTTCGCTGCCATTTTGGCAGATAGAACGGTGGTGACATGGGGCAATCCTGATCTTGGTGGGGACAGCTCAGCCGTCCAAGATCGGCTCAAAAACGTTCAGCAGATTAGTAGCACTCAAGATGCCTTTGCCGCCATCTTGTCAGATGGAACCGTGGTGACATGGGGCATGTCTAGCTCTGGTGGGGACAGCACAGCAGTCGAAGATCAGCTGCGGAATGTTCGGCAGATTCATACAACATGCAATGCTTTTGCTGCGATCTTGGCAGTTGGAACTGTGGTGACATGGGCCGCCCCTGCCTGTGGTGGTGACAGCACAGCAGTCCAACATCAGCTGCGGAATGTTAAGCATATTTGTGGGACACAAGATGCTTTTGCTGCCATTTTGGCAGATGGAACGGTGGTGACATGGGGCGAGCGACACTACGGTGGTGACAGCACTGCTGTGCAAAACCAGCTTAAGAACGTTCAGAAGATTTATGCAACATGCAGTGCCTTTGCTGCGATCTTGGCAGATGGAACGGTGGTGACCTGGGGTGATCAAGATCATGGTGGTGATAGCTCCATAGTCCAAGGTCACTTCAGTTGCATCTAGTCACAGTGACCTTTGGCGAGCTGAGAATGTTCGAAAATGCTCCCAGAACCTCACTGAAATCCCAACCCTTGCTAAATGGGTCATTTTGAACTGCAGCATTTCAAGAGAAGAAAACGCCACCTGATGATTCTCCTAAATTTTGATTTTTGAACACTGATGAACAGATATGGGTATGGATCAATACCTATTAATACCATTTTTAGGGGAATGAACATCCATTTACCAGCTATTTTGATGTTCACCAGGGGTACAAGGTTTTGACACACTGCCATATAACATTGATGTAACATTGATATATCAGTGTAAGTGCCGACAGCAGGACGGTGGTCATGGACTAGCCCCGAAAATGGATGGCGCTAAAAAAAGGCCGACCGATGCCTACTTTTTTGAACACCGATGATGATCATCAAACGCCTGATCTTTGGTGCTCTGGGATTACTTGGCTGTACATCCCAGGGAAAATGTATGAGCTTCCTAAGCATGGCGAGTTCCCCTGATAAATGGGAGATCCCCATCGGAATTTCATGAACATTTCATGGGAAATCACCATTTCAAAGTTCCCTTTGATAACATTCATGGTGATTTCTAGGAGTTAAATTTCCAGATGATGTTAATGTCCATATCATATACCCTCTGGTAAATTAACATAGACCCTGAAAATCACCAATTTTTAGTGGTTTCACTCATATTCCAACCCCGATGACTGCCAGGGTCTATGTTAATTTACTGGAGGGTATCCATTACCAATAATTACTTGGTGGCTCATCCCACTTGGTAAATGGGTTATAACATGTTATAACCCCAGTTATAAATGGGATAAGTAGGGTTAATTCACTTATAATTGAGGTTATAACTCACTTACTAAGTGGGATGAACCACCAAGTATGTTTTTTGGGACTTCAACTGGAGGGTATATACTAGAATATACTAGAATATACTAGGTTGATACTAGGTTTATACTAATGTCCATATCGTATATACATTACCATTAATTACATTCATTAAATGACCATTTCACATGTCCAACGGCACAGGGTCGAAGCCCTGGAGTGCGCTTCAAGAACCACCAACTCTACGTGTCAGGCAGGGACTGCTGGGCTAAGATAAACAGCCCATTTTGATTGTTAAGTCCTTATTGTTGATGCTTTTATATGAATCATATCCCTACTAAAATCTATAGAACATCCATGAACATCCCTACTAAATCATGTAGATCTATAGGGGTATAGATTTTCTTCGTGTCCATCCATCATTGATCTAGATTTTTCAGTAGTGATACCCTCTGGTAAACTAACATAGCTATGGAAAGATCCACCATGCTATTAATGGGAAAACTCACTATTTCAATGGCCATTTTCAAGTTCGCAAACTGTAAACGTTTACCAGGCCGGGTATATCATCATACATCCCATTAAATCCCATTCAATGCCATTTTTCATCACCATTGAATCCCATTAAAACACCATATGGACCTACATCATTGAATCCATTAAATTCCATTAAATCACCATTAAATCCCATTAAAATCCCATTAAATCACCATTGAATCCCATTGAATCCCTATTTTCGTTGTGGTTTTCCATCCCCATTTTCCACGGTCAGTCAGAAAGGCACCCTGGATGTCTTGGTCTACACGTTGCCCAGTGGCACCTTGGAACGTCGCCTGGAAATGGAGGCCGTTGCCGCCGTTGCGCCGTTGCGGTGTGGGCTCGCCGAGTCGGTGAAATCGATGGGGATTTCCATGGAAAAACATGGGAAATGTGTAGCAACTATAAATCTAGTTGGATGAGATTTTAAAGTATTTTTATGTTCACATATTTTTTGCTGATTTTTGAAAAAGCAAAGTTTGGTTCAGAGTTTTTGAAAAGTCTAAATCAACTATAAATCTGGTAACTAGCTCAGGCTTCACCAGCAATTTTGGTCATTTTCTCTGAGAAAAGCTGGATGGGTTTCACCCACAGAACTGGAGGTTTCATCCAGGAAAAACTATGGGATTTTGATGGATTGAAATGGGTTTGATATTTACCAGCGATATTTGGGGAAACTGACTGACGAAGGAGAGTTTAATACTTGCTCATATTTTGCCACAAATGAATATCTCTCTCTTTCTCTATATACATACATACATACATACATACATACATACATACATACATACATATTTAAATATATGATATGTATAAATTTAACCAGCTAAAAGATAGCTCTTTTCAGGTATCTAAGACTGCCAACGTACTGAGATGCGCATCCAAGTTGAAACAGTTGAGATTGGGCTGAGAAAAGTTGCTATATAGTAAGCACCATCAACTAATTCATGACATTTAATTTGTTCGTTCCCAATCACCTGAAAATTTGCATGCATGGTTGAAAATTGTTAAAGAGAATTCAATCTGTTTCTATTCATTTTGTTCCACCCAATTTTTGTCGCTTTTCGCAGCGGAAAATTGCTGCCTTTGTTCCGAAACCCAGTTATCACCTACAGGAAGCGGCCCTCAAAAGATAGGTAAGTTGGTGTATTTTACCTGGCAAACCATTGGATTTATGGATTTATGGCAGAGGTGTCTATTATATAAACATAAACCAACAAACATCATGATTTTTCATCCCTAAATCAGCAATTTTCATGGCTGGTTCAACCTTCCCTAGGTTCACGGAGGACAGCAGGGACATTCCAGTGTTGGAGTGTGGTACAAAATGACCAATGTACAAGGTGGTGCCCCCCAGTTATAAGTTGGTTTATAATCCCCATTAACTATAGATATAACCCCTTAATCAACCCTAGTGATTGGACTTATAAACCAACTTAATTAGCTAACTATGGGGCACCACCTTGTACCCTCCTTCTCCATTTTTTTTCTGGTGAAATCCCCGCATTTCCTGGTGAACTTCCCCCAATTAAAAGCCAATGGAGGCTGCAGCATCGCCCTCCTCCCCGTGCTCGCCGCAAGCCACGAACACTTCGGGGACACTGCGGGCCACGCCTGTGACGTATCCGCGGCTGGTGGCTGGGATCTGATGGGCAGAAGTTACCGGCCTGAAATGACCATCTATTGGGGAATACCCGGCCTGGTAATGACTAACACAACTATGGAAAATCACCATTTATAGTGAATGTACCATTTACCCGGCCTGGTAAACGTTTACAATTAGCTGACGCAAAATTTTCCAGCCTTTGGTACCCTTTGGTAAACTAATTAACAGTTTGCTATTCAAAATGGCCATTGAAATGGTGGGTTTACCAGAGGGTAACCATCTATTTTAGGGTACCGTTTGGGTCCCAGGGTTTTGACGATAGCCATATTTTCTGATGTGAAAACTGCTTTAGACATCACTTGAAATGGTGATTCCATAGTGTTTGGGCACCGGTTGGGGCCCTGTTGAATTGTGGAAGGATCAAGAAAATCGCAAATGGTGGTGAAATATGGTGTTGCGTACCGTTTGGGACCTTCTTCTTTGGGTGATGTCTACACACTGTCTAAGGAGGAAATGCGTTGGGAACGGTCAATCACAGCAGTTTTCAGCACCGCAAACGGACTGTAAATGCTGGTTCAGCTATTTGATGACTGCAACAACAAGGTTTGGGATTCCTTTCATATTAAAAGAACAAGCCCTTCAGTTTTTGGGATGACCCCAAATTTACGGGAAACTCATTCAGGCGTGGGTAAATGTCTTGTTTTGGGGATTTTGATCATCACTTTCAACCACCCGTTGGGGATGAATTATCCCCGATAGTTGATATGAAGAATGAGGACATTTGAGCCATTAACAATACCACATTCCATCCTGGTTGCTTGAGGTTTAACTTTTAGGACATTTACCCCGTTTTCGTTTCCCAAAAACACACTTTTTAGGGTGTCATTTTGATGGAAAAGATTCGTAGTATCCCATCAGGGTTAGGTATCCCTAATAAAAACATATACCCATCATTATCTCATTGTATCCACATGAATAATCCATGAGTAAGGTTTCCATTGATATGCCATCAATACTTCATTAACAATCCAGCAATAATAATTAACAATTCAATAATCAATAATCTATCAATGATGATCATTGACAGATTATTGATTATTGAATTGTTAATGATCATTGATGGATTGTTAATGAAGTATCCATCAATAATCATTAACAATTCATCAAATATTAATCCATAAATAAGTCCATCAATAATCTATCAATGATCCATCAATTCTCCATTAAATTTCCATAAATATTCCATGATATCCCATGACTTGTTGCTAAATTATACCTGATGATCTATCAATTCTGATAGATTCTCCATGAATAATCCATGAAAGTATGGAAAGATCCACCATTTTTCATGGGTAAATCCACTCTAAATCACCATTTTCAAGTTCCCCGTGGCTCGCTTTTTTCGAGGCCTTAGCTGGGAACTATGTCGTCTCGGCCAGCGAAACTCGGGTGGCGACCGTTTGGACCTTGCTGGACTGGGCAAGTCGTGTTTAGCCCGTGGCAAGTCTTGGGGAGATGACTGGACTACAGGGGGTATAGGTATAATTAAGCAACAAGTCATGGGATATCATGGAATATTTATGGAAATTTAATCGAGAATAGATATCATCATAATTATCATGGATAGATACACTGAGAGATCCATTAGGCATCATAATTATCATGGAATATTTATGGAAATTTTACGGAGTTTTTTTTTCATGGAGAATTGATAGATCATTCAAAGATTATTGATGGACTTATTTATGGATTAATTATTGATGAATTGTTAATGATGATTGATGGATTGTTAATGAAGTATTGATGGCATATCAATGGAAACCTTTAATGGGTTATTCATGGGGATACAATGGGACAATGATGGGATATTACTTACCTAACTTGGTGTCATGGCTGGGAATCGAACTAGTTGGGCATACTTTCAAAATCAACCATCAGATGACGCAGAATTTCCCAGCCTTTGGTACCCTCTGGTAAACTAACAGTTTGCTATTGAACATTGTCATTTATAGTTGATTTACCCATTAATCATTAAAAATGGTGATTTTCAATAGTTATGTAAACGTTTACCAGAGGCTAATTTTTTCACACAGCGAACTGGACAATCACCAGAATCACCAGGTTCCAAAATTCCACAGCATCTAAAATTGGCCATTTTCCATAGCTGTGTTGAATGACCACAGGGTAAAGTTTCAGACAAACCCAGCCAGAGGGCTCGGGACTGGCTCGGGACGCCACGGTGCTCGGTGATCCCAACTAGTTCAATCTATCAATGGGAGATCTCCAGGATCCGATTTAATGGAGGTACGTAAACGTACCATATGTTTGGCCATATGAATTGTGGTGATATTCACTTACAGTAAGGCCTGCAAAAATAGGCCTTATATAACTTATATATGGTATATAGGTACCTCCAATAAATCGGTCCCTGAGTCATGGCCATTGAATCTATGTCTATAAAACACTGCTTGGTGGTTCATCCCACTTAGTAAGTGAGTTATAACCTCAATTATAAGTGGATTAACCCGCTCCTTATCCCATGTAAATCACTGGGGTTATAGCCCATTTACTAAGTGGGATGAGCCACCAAGTGGGCAATATTTTATAAATGGCCATGGGAAATCGATAGATTGTCTCGAAAAACATGGCTGGGAAATCCTCAAAAAAAATTGGAACAAAGAGTGGAAGACTTGTCGAACTACCCTCTGGTAAACTAACGTAACTACGGAAAATCACCATTTTTCATGGGAAAATCCACTATAAATGGTGATTTTCCATAGCTATGTTAAATTACCAGAGGGTAAATGGGTGATTTTCCGTTGCCATCTTTGATGACCAGAGGGTAATCCACATAACCCTCCAGCTCTGCTGGCCAAAGCGCATCACATCTCCATGGTTGACGAAGTGGGCAAAGTTTTGATGGGTCGAAATCCAATTATAAGTGGATTAACCCTACTTATCCCATGTAAATCACTGGGGTTATAACCCACTTACTAAGTGGGATGAGCCACCAAGTACCATTTGTATCTCCCAAGTGCCCATCTTATTGCTTCAAACGTTCTCGTTTTTTCTGAAGTAAAACACTCATGTTTTGGTTGGTTGAAATCCACCAGCATGGCTGAAAAAAACACATCATTTCCCTAGAAAAAAAATCAATTTTATTCATCATTTTGGTCATATCATCCCAATTTATTCATCATTATGATGATCTTTCTTCCATGTCCCAATTTTATCCCATACTTGGTGGCTCATCCCACGGCTCGTAAGTGGGTTATAACCCCAGTGATTTACATGGGATAAGGAGGGTTAATCCACTTATAATTGGGGTTATAACCCACTTACGAGCCGTGGGATGAACCACCAAGTATCATTTCACCACATTTCGCAAATTTCACCACGTTTCCGTTGCTCGAAGCCCAACTTTTGCCGTCGCGACAGGACGGCAAGCCCTTGTGCAGCATCGTGGATGAGCGTCGCATCTCCGGCCACTGAGCGAAAAAAATCTCCCAACACCAGAGATGCGTTGGTTTTTTTCAGATATCCCATTGTCCCCCCATCAAAGTCATAACATGTCGAATTGATACATTTTGTATATTAATTAATGTATTTATATCCTCTGGTTATTTAACATAGCCATGGAAAATGGCCTATTTATAGATGGTTTACCTATTATAAATGGTGATTTTCCATGGCTATGTTAAATAACCAGATGGTATATATATATATATATATATGATATGCGTATATATGGTGGTTAGTTTCCTAAAATGGGGGTACCCCAAAATTGATAATTCATTTCATGGAAGTTCTCCCAATCTAATAGCTGGATGATCGAAATGGGGTACCCCCATGACTTAGGAACCCCCTATGACTGTTATCCCAACATCAGTCATATAATATACATATGGTATCCCCAATATATGTTAATAATAATATATGGTATCCCCATATGGTATCCCCATATATATATATACATCAGTCATTCCAGGCACCAGAAGTTTGGAAGCACAGTCAGGGCGCGACTTTTCAGGCGACTTCTACGCAGCGGTGGGTGGAGATCGTTTGGTGTTGATCGCTGGGAAGATGCTGAAAATCTACGACCTCACCGTGCACTCAGGCGCCGGACAGATTTGAACCAAGCATGAAGGTTTTGGTGGTTTGGAACATGAATGGATTATTTTTCCATTCAGTTGGGAATGTCATCATCCCAACTGACTAACAACATAGCTGATTGGTGGTTTGGAACATGAATGGATTATGACTTTCCATTCAGTTGACTTTCCATTCAGTTGGGAATGTCATCATCCATCATTTTTCAGAGGGGTAGAAATAAACCACCAACCAGATGAACCTTGTGGGCGTGAAAATGGAGTCTACCCCCCAGTTCTGGCAATTTTCAACGGCGGACAAACGATTTTTTGGGTCCCCAACTTTTCAGACAAGCCGATATACTGTGCATGGGGAAAAGTCATGAAAAAAACGTGGAATTCCTGAGGCAAAAGCAGGAGGACTGAGATGATTTTTTGTTTGATTCACCCAATTGCCATAAACAAGCGTAAACAACTACTGTATTAACAGTATCATTAACAGTATATGATATCTAATAACCATACGTATATTAACATATATTAACAGTATATAACAACCACATACTAACCATCATTTGGGGATACTTTCAACAAACCATGTATGGTAAGGATTCGTTATCAGTGGCTGAAAACACACAAGCCGTGGACTCGACCATCTCCTCTGGCAGTGATAGATGAAGCTCTTGATGTGGCCCCTATAATAAACCATACCCTCTGGTTATGTCAACAGTTTGCTATTGAAAATGGCCCAGTCGAAATAGTGAATTTACCTAGCTAGAAAATGGTGGATTTTTCCAGTTCGTTATGTGAACGTTTACCGGAGGATACCCAATAAAGACTTATTTTTGGGTGCTGATATGATGAGTACGACTCCCAGTCATTGTTTTGGCTAATGGGATGGGTTATGGCATTGGGCCATTGGGTTTACCGCAGAATTTCCGTTCGGCATTCCAAACTGCTTTTGGAAACATGGTGAGAAATTGCTGACAGCCAATGCCACAGAAACGGGGCAACCAGAATCTTGCAACTGCTTGCAGTGGTGCCCCCCATTTTAAAGTTCGTTTATGACGCCCATTAACTATAGAATACTATAGACATATCTACCAATCTACCATAATCTGGTTGGTAGTTTGGAACATGAATTTAATTTTTCCATATATTGGGAATTTCATCATCCGAATTGACGAACTCCATCATTTTTCAGAGGGGTAGGTCAACCACCAACCAGATAACATTATTAACCATCATTAACCATATAATAACCATTAATATTAACCATCATTAACAGTATATTAACCACATATTAACCATCATTTACCAGAGTATATATAAACGCACCAACTTAGCAATTCCGTGGCCTGAAACACCACCTTGCGCCTGGGACAACAGACTCTCGGAGTCTCGCCTGGGACCTGGAGGCTACAAACGCGCCTATTCTGAGAGCCTGGGGATGAGTTTGGACTACCTGAGCCATGGCCGAGACGGCAGCCCTGGCCATGGTCGAGAGCTTGTGGTGAAGTCCTCCATTTTTCATGGTCCAAAAAACCGAGTTCTCCATGATCTGCTGAGGAAAAATGATGAAAAAACCATATCCTTTTGGCACCGCCAGGGTCATATCACATGGTTTTATGGCCATATCCCACATTGTGGATGCTTACATTGAAGATTTTTGTGATTGTGAATTCCACGTAACTGGTGGCCAGTTTCAGATTGTTTATGGGCCAAATGGACCTTCTTGATGTTTTTTCGTGATAAATTGAAATAAATGGATTAATTGAAGTTCCATTGATTTCAATCCTGTTTTGTGTAATTTCCAATATTTCCTTCAAAAACCCAAGAATGGTCCATTTGGCCCAATAAGTGGAATCATTCGACCAGGACCATTCTTGGGTTTTTCCATGAAACTAGCCATTGATTTTTTACCCATTCTTGTGGAGTACCCATTCAATGGGAATAAACATAGACCCTGAAAATAGCCAATTTTTCATGGAAACACTCATCTTCCAACCCCGATGACTGCCAGGGTCTATGTTTATTTACCAGAGGATATATGATATGGACATTAAGATCATCTGGAAATTTAACTCCTAGAAATCACCATGAATATTATCAAAGGGAACTTTGAAATGGTGATTTCCCAGGGAAATTTCATGAAATTCCGATGGGGATCTCCCATTTATCAGGGGAACTCGCCATGCTTAGGAAGCTCGTACATTTTTCCTGGGATGCCAGGGTCTATGTTAATTTACCAGAGGGTAATCATTCTTGGGATTTCTTGAATTTACCCATTGAAATTCCACATTTCATCCATGGTACATCAGGATCGACTCTACTCAGTTCACGGAAGTGGCGCAAACGGCCAGCCAACAGGCCCGAAACGTGGGGCCAACATTGTGGCCGTGGTGTGGACCAAAAAAGTTATTCAACAAGAGTAGAATCGGCTTATTGAGATAGAATGATAGAATATGGAATTTTCAAGGATATTCCCATTGTAGCCATGATTCTGGGAAAATTCCATAGTCTATAAACTCCAGGATGAATGTATATATATATGTATATATCACAGTGTCTGTGATTTTTTTGATGAACTACTTCTTGAACATCATCGATTTGCTGAAGAGGTTTGTAAACTGCTTCATCCACGATCATGAGAATATTCAGAATATCATTTTTCTTGGGGCAATTGATTCTCAGTAAATATCTCCAATTGTTGAGATGACAACTATTGTAAGTATTGTAAGATATTTTTTGCTTGAGTAGATATAATCCCAATTCTATTGGTCAAACCCACGACATTGAGATAATCCAATAGTATTAATAGTAGATGGCTTTATGCCACTCATTGGCTAGGAGGTAGGCCCAGGCTTCCCGATAGGTGGCTTTGGCTAACGTTTTAGCCTCCGGTCGTTTGTTGAACATAGCGGAAGTCAACAGAAATAATAGGTATAAAACCGGTAAAACATAAAATGAATCATTGATGTGCAATGTTCCATGGCAAACTCTTAAATTACCACAAGGTATACAGTAAATGGAATTGAAAAGGCGGAACATTCGACCCTGTGTGCAGGGTGAACTTCGACCCTGTGACTGTTGCTATCAAAGGGCCATCCCGGAAACCAGCACATTTTGGGATACTTCGTTGGTGGTGAAGAGTAGGTGAAAATATGGGGGTTTCCTAAATTGGAGGTCCCCTAAAATGGGTGGTTTTTTAAAGGGAAAAATCCCAATCTAAAATGGATGATTGCTTGGGGTAGCCCGGGTAGCCCTATGACTTAGGAAACCTCCATATGTATGTTCGTTGCGAAGACATGGAGAACAGTTTATGGTTCTCAGGCCGTAAATCTACCCATGCCCTCGGTGTTTGGATCGCAGAATTGTCTCACCGCCTGTAGAGCCCGTGTCGCTGTGTGCATCATGGAATTCCACGTGTCCCTGCCGAGCGGCCGCTGTGAAAGCGTCTCGGTCTTGGGTGGTACGGTGGCAGACTTGAAACGTGCTGCGCAACGGTCCTTGGGGCAAAGTTTCCTAAGGCTAGCTGCGCCCGATGGGCGCCTTTTGGATCCAGCAGAAGCTCTGCAAAAAGCCGGGCTTCAAGGAGGAGAGAACATTGTTGCTGTTGCACAGCAGCCAAAGATAGCTGCAACAAAGGGTGCCTTTGCTTTGTGGTACCCGGGATGTAATAAGATTGTCACGTGGGGTGATCCAAACGTTGGTGGTCAAAGCGCCGGAGTTCAGGATGAGCTC
>Ga0126342_10018808_pt1 | contig 11809 bp, 20 predicted proteins | sample Cyp1metagenome_FD_92528 | JGI IMG/M metagenome (GOLD analysis project Ga0126342, IMG submission 92528) | Coral microbial communities from Lord Howe Island, Old Settlement Bay, Australia - Cyphastrea 1 metagenome | ecosystem: Host-associated > Invertebrates > Cnidaria > Coral ... | reverse complement strand
GGAAGTGCAGTGCAGCAGCGTAGCATGACGTATGTGTGCAAGTGCAGTGCAGCAGCGTAGCATGACGTATGTGTGGAAGCGCAGTGCAGCAGCGTAGCATGACGTATGTGTGCAAGTGCAGTGCAGCAGCGAAGCATGATGTATGTGTGGAAGTGCAGTGCAGCAGCGTAGCATGACGTATGTGTGCAAGCGCAGTGCAGCAGCGTAGCATGACGTATGTGTGCAAGTGCAGTGCAGCAGCGTAACATGACGTATGTGTGGAAGTGCAGTGCAGCAGCGCAGCATGACATATGTGTGCAAGTGCAAGAGAATGTGCAGCAGCGTATCATGTGTGGAAGCGCAAGAGAACGTACTTCGTGGTGGCAGTCGCAATGAACGTTAACATCGCCCCCCCCCACCGCCCCCATCCCCCAAAACCCAGCCAACAAAAACAAAGACGACAAGCACACAGAAGCAGAGAAAAATGAAGACAGCACACGGCCCCTTAACAGCGTCGACACCAAAAACAAGTATATAACTTCAACATCCATCCTGAATCACAAGGCCTTTCCTTTCATATGATTCTCAATCAATCCATCGAAATTGAATCATGCCAAGAAACTTTCCAAGATGAGCCAGCTTTGACCATTGAAGGAGTAAATAGAAGGAACGGCTACCCACAACTCATGTTGGGTCATGATCAACTTTGACCAGACTTCCTGCCACATCACCACAATTAGCTGATTTGATGCTCACATAACATATTGCATTTATGGCTAAGCTTGGAGCCCTTGCCTCACCATTCAATCGCTCCACCAAGGCTTGCAGGTCATTCCGCAAGTGAGGCTGATCTGCACGCACCTGCGCGACCTTCTCAGATGCCCACGTCAGCATCTCATCCCAAGCCTCCCTGCAGAATGCACAATGAAACATATGAATGCTGCCATATGTCTCTAAGAGTTGTTTTCATGCCAGTGACACAAGGTTCACTCACGACATTCAATGAATTGGCTCCGGGCAACTGCGCAGCTGGATGATCACTCACATGGTCAGATCTCACTTTACGACCTCCATCCATCCTGACAGTGCTCAAGAAATAAAAAGTGTTGAGCAAAAGTTCTGCTGTACACACATTGGCCCACAGCTCAAGCCAATCATATAATATCTCTAATGACGGAAAACAACTACAAATCACCACAATCTGATCGGAGAAGGTATTCCACATACCGTGGCCATGGAATCATTGCACGTTCATCCTCAGCCATCCAAACAACTTCCAGGAAACCATCCAAGCAACTATGTTTTTTTTGGCCGCTTGTGAATATGAGCCTTTTGACAGAAATTAAATTTCCAAAAAGGTTTGAATGGAATGACAAAAAGGCCCAAGCACACAAATACATGGATAGGCAAACTGATTGGTGGATGGATGAATGACTGGATAGATAGGTGAGACCATGGTTTACATACGTGTATTATATTTACATAGTGATTTCATTGATTGTATTTCACATTCAATACATGCACGCACACTTTCGCCAGCTACACACAGTAAGCCCCAGGCTTGCAGTCCAGGGATGAAGAGATGCATTGCCATAGCAAAGCGTAGATAAAAGGTCACAAAACCAGACATTTGAGCAAATGAACTACAAATTGCACATTCAGATTCATACTAACATCAGAATGCACATTATAAGGAAACCAAGGCACATCAAGAACACTGGACATCAAACATGCCAGGCACACATCAGCTCGTGACGATGCAGAGGCAAGGGGTGGTGACGCTGTAGTCAAGGGGGCTTGATGCTGTACAGTGTTTCCTTTTTTGTTGGGATTTCTCTTCACTAAGCACATGCCTCATATGACGTATGAGTCACACTTCCTGCCACTGAAAACATATATTAACATATGAGTCACAGTTGCTTTGAAAGACATATGAGCTTATCAGTCGCACTTGCTTGCACCGAAGACATGAGCATATGAGTCACTTGCTTTCACCGAAGACATGTGAGCTTATCAGTCGCACTTGTCTTCGTCAGATGAATTCCACTTGCCTTCACTGAACGCATATGTTCACATGAGTCACACTTGTCCTCACAGAAGACATATCATATGAGTCGCACTTGTCTTGACTGCAAACATATGACCATATGAAGCGCCTGGCATCTACTTGAATTCAAACGGCATGGCCTGGCTTCAGCAGTGCCTTCAATGAAGACCAGCACATGCATACCTCAAGCAATTCATCACTCTCATGTTGCTTAACACGTGGTGATGAAAGTTTAAGAATGCTTGCGTTGCATGAGCTCATACAAGTTGACAGTCTTACATCATGAAATAAATCGACATGGCACTTTTGTCTTTTATGTTTGGTTGCATCCAGTCATGCCACCTCAGAAGAAACGACATGAGAAAAAATTGAACAGGCCCCGGCTCTGTCACGCTCATTGCGGAAAGAATGGGTGAAGTTCATCGCATCTGAGTGTGGTGCTCGCGTTGCTGTGCTGCTGAGTTTCACAGGTTTTTTGGCCTCAGGTGCAGTGAGGCACTCTGCTTAAAAAGGGAAGATATCAATGTGAGAGGTGAAATTCCAAAGATCATTGTATCTGGTGAGACGCAAGGCAACACAAAATCACCCGGTGAGGTCTACATCCGGAAGTCTCATTTGGCATGGCTGAAATCTTTGTTGAAAAATGAAAAATGGAGTCAATGTGCAGCGCAAGCGGAAGCAGAGGCGTGGATCATGTGACTTCGAGGGCACATGTGAAATTCCCGAAAATAGTTTAATTTCTACTTCCAGGAAGGGGGCCAAGGGAGAGCACTTGCACTACCACGCCATCTATGCCCATGTGAAAAGACACGCCCCACGTTTTCTGGAGTATTTGAAGAAATCTGGCCAGCAGTGGGGCCCTGAGGTGGCCAAGCTGCGACCGCACAGTGGCCGGGCTACGTTGATCACTGAGCTCATGGGTGAAGGACTGAGCACAGCACTTTCCATGAAGTATGCGAGTTCATCAGTTTGTTCACCAAAAAATATCATCTAAGAGCTACTTTGGGGAAGGTTCCTTTGATGGTATGAAACCATTTACTCAACTTGCTTCCTGCCTCTAGATAACCCACATTCACACCAGGCCACCTGACATGACTGGAATGGATCTGGGATTCGGGCTGACATTGTAGTGCCCAATGTTGCAGCCATGGTGACCTGATTCAGCAATGGATGGGTGTTGAACTGAACAATGGGCAACTTTGGTTTTGTAACCACAGCTTATTATTGTTGTTCATATCTGCATGTGCTGTATCCCACATATGTTCCCTATCGCATGTGTTGATTTATTGTGCCGCCCTGACCCCCCACCACCTCAGGAGGTGAGCCATATACCAACAAAACTATCAGAATGGATATCTTGCTTTCCCTGGTCCACTCCATGACACGGAGACATGCTCCTGGCAGTGTGAAAGTTCATTTGAAGTATGGACGCCTCACTCTGAAGGATGTCAAGGATGCGTGTGATGCACTCGATGGAACTCCTCTCAAGTCCAGCTGTGCCCAAGTGTCAAGCCAGCAATTGAAAGTGGCATCGAAGAAGATCAATGCAGAGCTAGAACGTCGGGCCAAGAGGGCCAGATGACAAGCAACTGTGTCAAAACAAATCATGTTAACAATTTGGCCCAAAGATTGCTTGTTGACCATTTGGTGTCCATCAGGACCTGTTACTCACCAACATTTTGTTTCAAATTTGATCATTGCAGGTGTACAACCAACATGACCAGCAAGTATGCTTTAGTCCCATTTGTTTACTTGTTGTTAGTTTCGGCCCTTTGCCCTCCTTACTTGCTAGCTCTGGCTGGGCAGTGGCAGCAGCGGCACCTCCGATGCAATGCAACTCTTGCATATGTCAGTAGTGCAATCTCTGATGCGGCCTCCACTGGTTTTCTAAATTTCATACATGTCGGTTTTTCATTTGCATAGTCTCACTTGGAAGAGCCTTGTCTGCAGTACCAGGAAAAATCAGGCGTCCCTCAGCTTCACCATCATAGGGCTCCATGACACCCCTTTTGCGATCATATGATTTTTTCAATGGAATCACATGAAATCTTTCAATGAAATCAAATGTGCCCTTCAAATTGCGGCATTTGATGTGATGTTTTCCACAGTGCAATCAGAGAAGTCGTCTAATGAAAGAAACTATTCGTTTGTTTTCCAATGAAATCATATCAGATTCTTTCGCTTAGAATCATTTCAGACCTCTCCATTTTTGAAGTCATATCAGATCTTTCCATTTAGAAATCATATCAGAACATCGAATAAAGAAATGCTATGAAAACATGTGATGTAATGAAACCTGTAGCCACCCTCATCTTGAGTGATGTGAACTGTTTTCTCCCGAACAAGGTGTGGCAAATGTTACTCCCCAACAGCAACTCCCTTGCCTTGCCTTGCAGGTGATGATGGCAATGAAGAAGATTACCAAGATCACGCAGAAGAAGATCAGACTTGCCCAGCTGGTGATCTTAAAGTAATATATAAAAGTTTTATAATATATACATCAGGCAGGAGTATGCATGCATATGAATACATGGTTAACTACCTTAGTATCAAAAGCATATATGAACACATGGGCAACTAACTTAAAGAAAATGCCCTCGAAATTGGGGACTCACATGCCTTGAATAATCTTCGCCAACCAATGAAACAATGAGCAAATGAAACCCCCAATTCACTTTGAACCCCCCAAACCACTCGGCACTGGCTTCCTCTCGCAGGGCCGAAACACCATGGCAGTGACGGGCGGATCGGGCCCGCGGCCGGCAATCCATAGTGCAAAACGTTGCTTTCTGAACTGAATAGAAATTAGCCTCGGCCTCAAACCTTCGAATTGCTTGCCCTCCTGCATTGCCAGCTGCCAACTTGCTCGCGTCCTCTTGCAGCTGGCTTTCGTCCTGCACAGCTCCGGTCAAAGGACCCTCTCGCAGGGCCAAAACACCATGGCAGTGACGGACGGATCGGGCTCGCGGACGGCAATCCATAGTGCCAAATGTTGCTTTCTGAACTGACTAGAAACTAGCTCCAAACTGCACATTTCAGGCCTCCAAAATGGCCCGAAACAGCCTGTTACTGAAGGACGGATCGTGCCATCGGCCAACGGCTGCGGGTGCCTAACGTTGCTTTCTGACGCAACTAGAAACTAGTTCCAAATTCCAGCTTGCAAGCCTCCAATACCTTGGCCTCGCAGCACCGAAACACCATGGAACTAAAGGACAGACGTGCGTCAGCACTTTGACACTTGCTGCGTGTACGACTTGCTGCGTGTAATTGCTTCATCATCATCTTCTTCTTCTTCTTCTTCTTCTTCTTTCTTTTGCCTCTTGCTTCTTCCTTTCTATTGTTTTTCTTCTTCTGCTTCTGCTTCTTCTTCTTTTTCTTCTTCTTCTGTTTCTTCCCTACTTGTTTGATTGCTTTCTCCTTTTCCTTTCTTTTAAATTTGCTAAACATTTTTCTTTTGCGTCGGCACTTTGACATTTGCTGCGTGTACGACTTGCTGCGTGTAATTGCTTCATCGTCTTCTTCTTCTCTTTCTTCCTTGCTAGCTTCTTGCTCGTGGAGCTTGATTGCTTTCTCCTTTCCCTTTTTTTAAACTTGCTTAACTTTTCTGTTGCGTCGGCGCTTTGACACTTGCTGGGGGTACGACTTGCTGCGTGTAATTGCTTCATCATCTTCTTCTTCTTCTTCTTCTGCTTCTTGCTTGCTTGCTTGCTCCTTGCTCGTGCAGCTTGATTGCTTTCTCCTTTTCCTTTTTTAGACTTGCTAAACATTTTTGCTTTTGTATCCGCACTTTCACACTTGCTGCGTGTCACTGCATCTTCTGCTGCTTCTTCTTCTTCTTCTTCTGCCCCTTGCTTGCTTGCTCCTTGCTCGTGCAGCTTGATTGCTTTCTCCTTTCCCTTTTTTTGACTTGCTAAACATTTTTGCTTTTGCGCCGGCACTTTGACACTTGCTGCGTGTACGACTTGCTGCGTGTAATTGCTTCTCTGACGCGCTCCCTCTGCTGTCGGCAGGGGCCGGCGGAGTACATACATGATCATACATGTATTTGGGTTGGAATCGCTGATTCTTCTCTCCTTGTCAGTCTTCTCACGCCCCATTTTCATGATCTGTGCGGTGAACCTCAGAGGGTTTGACTGATTTGTTGAGTGCGGCTGGCTGCTGCGAAGAGTGGGTTTAGATCGTGTATGTGTTGGAGTCGGGGGCGGTTTGTTGGTGAGATGGGTTTGTCTCCAGGCAAACTTGCCAGTTTGTTTTTTTTTTGCTGGTTGGGTTCTGACTGTACGGCGTTTGTTTCTCATGTTGCGCGTTGAATCGGATGGACAGATCGACGAATGAACCTCGTCCGTGAGCGATGTTTGCACCGTGTGTGTGTGTTTGAATTGTATGCGTGCATGTGCGCGCTCTTGTCATGGCATGCTGTCTCAGGACACGGTATTGTTTATCATTCTGCGTTTCTAACCAGGGATGCAGCTAGACAAGCGTCATTGTTGCTTGTTTTCTACATCACCAAGGATTGGACTGACTATATCACTATATCTTTTTGGATCCGAGGATAGGTCAAGAAAGTTTGATTGAGTTTTTTTACCGTGAAATTCACATCTTCTTCGTCACGCCCAAACCGAGGCGAAAGCTGCAACGACGTGTGCCAGTACAGTTGTGATCTGGATCAGATTAAGGAGGTAGATGATAAAGACCTTCTCCGACTGGCGGGGGGCACTGCTAAGGGTTGTGGCAACCCCACCAGACAGGGTGAAGGGATCGTCTTTTCAACGGTGTACCTAGGAGTCCGTTGCGCTAAGTGGGGTGGGCTCGTTGATCCAAGAATTCCGCTTTTCACCTGCAGTGAGAAAGACCTCGTCTCGGTCCAGCGAGTTTGCGCCTGTCTTCCCGATCCTAATGCTACTACTACTACTACCACCACCACCACCACTACCACTACCACTACCACTACCACTACCACCACCACCACCACCACAACCACCACAACCACCACAACCACCACAACCACCACAACCACCACAACCACCACAACCACAACTTTCACCACAACTTTCACCACAACTTTCACCACAACTTTCACCACAGAGGATGAGACAACGGAGGAACCAATGACCACCACAACCGACAAACCCTATGGACGACATCGTCGACACCGAAGGTTCCGGCGTTTCCTCCCCTTCCGCCGTCACGACCGACATGGTTACTACGATCAACACGGCATGCGGGGAGCCCATTACACCCTGCTGCAGCAAGGCATTTTTGTCGCCTGGAACTTCTCCAAGGCTGTGCCAGCTGTGCCAGGTGCAGCTCTTGCAGCTCGTGGGTGGGAGCTCCTGGCGGCTTACGCGGGCAACAGCTTTACGACGCAAGGCCTCATGCTGCTCGATCGCCACTGCGGGAAATCCATGGAGATCACCACAGAAGACTGCACTTGGAGGGTCAAGGAAAAATCCTCATGGCGCAAGGCGCAGTTGGAGCTGCTCACTGCAGAAGATGGGAGCACCAGTTTTCAAGTCAAGAAGCTGCATGAGAAACTCGTTGAAGCCAAGGTGTTGAGGTCTGCCATCCTCTTGAAGATGATGGAGTCAGGCTCCGACATGAAAAACATCGCGAAACTCGTGGTCCATTGCAGGCCTAGCCATCACCTGGACTTCAAGGTGGCAATGTTCCAGAAGAGCGACATCAAGCATGTGGGCGGCGAACTTGGAGTGGCTCCGGATGCAAACCACGACTACCACTCGTTCAGCAAGCAAGGCATGATGCAAAGGAGGGCAGACCACGGGTTTAAGGCTGGGGTGACTCAAAGGCATTTGGCACAAGATGGAGACACATGCATGTCCAGGCTACCCGTACCACAAAACTATTAGTGACTACGACTTGTTTTGCTGACAGTAGTTGTGGCAGGTACTATATTATACGTTGAATGCATCAATACAACTGTCTTCAGAGCTACTAAGGGGCTCTTAATATATTGGATACTCTATATAACGGGATTCCTGAAGTATAGTAATCCTCCAAGATTTTCCCGAATGCTTTTCCTTTCTCAGCTGTTCATCAGAGAAGTCAAAGGCATATAGATATGTACAGTACTCTGTATGTATATGTACGCGTTGATGCTTGATGCTGGGTGTACTTGAACCTTGTTTTGAGGCTGCTGGATCGTGGGTAACCTTGGGCGGCAGCACAGCTGGCTCCACATACTTGAGGAAGAAAAACCAAGCAGGGACAAGTTTGCTGCAGCGACAGAGCTGCGGTGACGCTCAGGAGGACACTGCCAGAGCGATTTGCGCCAAGCATCTCCAGGAAAAACTGCACCCACAGATGTTTGCGGAGTGTGTGTACGACATATGCCATGGAGGTGATGAATCTTTGACCGAAACTGCGGCAGCATTCCTTTTGCCGCTTGAGGAATCCAGCGCGTGAGACTGTATCCTGTACGAACAGTCTGCGCGGACGCAAAAAAAGCTTTCGTTTTTCCTTGCTGCCGAACTTTTGCAATCTTAATTCAAAGCTTCACTGCCAGGCTTTCCCAAAATCAAACAGTAGCATCGGTAGCAGCTAGCATCCCAAAACTTTCATGCAATGGGCCATCTGGAAAAGAGCAAAACTTTTGCATTTGCTTCTCTGACGCCTTTGACGCTTGGTGTCTGAGGTTTTTCAGCGCGACAATTGCCATTAGCCAGGCGTTCGGGCGGACAGGGAAAGCCATCATGTTTTCAATGTTTTTCGGTCGAAGCTGAACGACTTAATGTATCCACAAGTATTTAGTGAATTGGTATGCGTTTGGGTGGGGAACCATCCCCAACTCCTTCCAAATGGCACAGCGATGGTGTTTTGCTCCCAATAAGGGACCCCAAATGAACCGATCCAGTACCAAACCAGAGTTGTGAGGAGGATGTTTATTATTAAGGCAATTGATTTTTCGAGGAGACGCCAAGGCAAAAACGCCATTGTGGCTACCGATTGGATGGAATGTTGGGATCTTGATTCCCAACAGTTCTTGTAATGAAACCATGTTGGACTCTTCCCATGCTTTCAGGAGGACAAACCTCATGCCACTGTTTGGTATATATTCTTCTTTGATGTGGCTTGTGCTTTCAGTTGCTTCTAGTGCTTCATGCCGCGTGTCAGTGGGAAGTGAAGGCCAATCATGTGGATTGTTGTCAAGGGAGGAGATATCGGCCCGGGTCGTTGGTATACATGTTGGTACGAATATGCGGAAGCATCGAAAATCTGCATGAGAGGATAGGAATTATTTTTTTCATGTGGCGGTAACTATTTTATGACTGATGTGAAATCTTATAAAATGATAACATCAGAGCCGTTTGAAGCTGCACAGAAGCTGCACCGCAGGTGGGATCACCTTCCTTCTTGCGGTGCCGACATGAAATTTGTATATGTAAAAAGTAAGTATATATATATATATTGATTATTTTATTTAAGTTTAGTTTTGTTTTCGAAGGAAATTTAGAAGTCAAATTTCCGACAATATGGACAGATGAAAAGCAGAGATGGGAAGAGTCAGAGAGAAGAGAAGAGTAGAAGAGAGAAGATCGGAGAAGAGAAGGAGTCAGAAGAAAGAAGATGCAGGTGCGCGAAAAGGTAGGAAAGTCGCGAAGCACTGTGTTTTTCCAGTGATTTGTGGCTCCGGAGGGTCGAAAAGTAGGCTCGCTAAAGCGGCGGTTGCGGAGCCATCTGCCCAGATGAGAAATGAAAAATTGCACACCGTTGTGGCGCGAAGCACATTTCGAAGTCAAAATTCAGAGTTGCGACAGGTCCGACAGGGGAAAAGTGCACGCCGTTGTGGCGCGAAACATATTTCGAAGTCAAAACGTACAAAGCACACCATTCTCGGACCACTCTTGGAAGTTGAGATGTCGAAAAAGTGCACGCCGTTGTGGCGCGAAGCACATTTCGAAGTCAAAATGTACAAAGCACACCATTCTCGGACCACTTTTGGAAGTTGAGATGTCAAAAAAGTGCAAAGAGCCAATCTGGTAGCACGAAACGCAATGGGATCAAATTTCTACATGCGAGTTGCGAGACAATAGTTTCATCGTGTAGCAGGTGGAAAAAACACCGACGAAGGTGATGATCCCATGGCTGGCAGTGAAGGAAAGGAATCAGAGAGTCCTACACATGACCCACATGTTCTTGCAGGTAGCGTTGGGGGCTCAACCGGTAGACCAGTTGGGGTTCAGTCCTTGATGGATGACTTCACGACCCACCTCAACAATGCTTTGGCCAAAGAGCATTTCCAAGATGCCTCCGTCATCCAACACTTGATGATGGGTTTGCTTGACTTGACATATCAGAATGAAGTCCACGACCCAGCACGTCGACGCTGATTCCTGGACCTGTTGATAGACAGATTTGAACGGATGATGACAGATGCGAGGGGACATGGACAGATTAACATTGCAAATGTCTACGATGCACATCTCCATGAATGGAGAAAAAAATCCAAAATGAGCTGGTCAATCCAAAATGAACAGGAGTACTAAAATCTTGGGACAGTGCTCTCAGTTTGCATTTCGTGTCAGTTCATGTGAGATTCAGTTGGCCATGCACAAATTGAGAAGTGTCGCGCAGCATGTGCTTGCATGAGAAATTCATGGCAAAATCACTCACTCGTTGAAGCCTTTGGCGTAGAGGTAAAAGGAGTGGCAGCTGCTACGCAGTATCCTTTGATGTCGAAATGCCGTCGCCTTTTCATGTTTTTCGTTAAACGGAGAAAAAGGGGGTGCATTTGGACTTTTTCAGCGCATTGAATCACAAAGACGTATGCAACCCGCATATGTTTAATTCACTACGGTGTCGTCGTGAATAGGTTTTAGCAGTTGCATTGGCCAATGGAGTTTATTCCATGATGACCGTTTGTACTTTGTGATAGTGCTGCGCCTTGACTTTCCCGAAACTTGCTAGCCGTTGAAAAATACATACACGGAGTCATTTTTATCAAAAAAACAGACACCATGTTAAATTTGATGATGCATGCAACCAATTTGCATTTATTTCCACCGCGTCTCAAATCGGCTCCATCGGCCTCATCGCGGCTCCGTCGGCTCCAGCGGCTCCATCGGCCTCATCGGCTCCAGCGGCCTCATCGGCTCCATCGGCCTCATCGGCTCAATTGGCCTGATCGGCGCCAGCGGTTCCAGCGGCTTCATCGGCATGTTTTTCTGGAAAGCCTATTACGGCCCGAAGCAGGCGGAATCACTTGCATCCATTTTGCGCCTATGGTTTGCTTCGCTGCCTTTTGATTAGTATTGATCCATAGCCTCTTGGCTTGCGATATAGCCTGCAAGTGTCGAACGTACGGCCCCCCCCCATTCGATTCCCCCCTGGTCCGCAGCCAAAAATGGACTCGGCGCATGTTGAAAAAGGAATCAGCGCATGTCACTGGAGATGGGTGATATTGGATATTTAATATGATGGGGAACAGCTAACATGAACCACAAACATAATATATATATAGATATATATATATAATATAGTGGCTGTGTCTTGTTGCATATTGCCAGTTATGGATCCATATCTTCTATTCAGATGCTAACGCCGGCGGCTGACCAGAGAGGTCCTGCACAAGGCAAAGTGACTCAACTGAACCTCTCTCGGTTGAGGCACTATGAGTTTGGACGTGTTGCATTGAAAAAGCATCTATCTTCACAGAAGAAGTTCGATAGGTTATCATCTATACATATTATATCAAAATAATGATTGATATTGTATGTACAGTATACAGCACTATATCTGTGTCTACATATAAATATATAAAATAAT
>Ga0126342_10018807_pt1 | contig 11809 bp, 9 predicted proteins | sample Cyp1metagenome_FD_92528 | JGI IMG/M metagenome (GOLD analysis project Ga0126342, IMG submission 92528) | Coral microbial communities from Lord Howe Island, Old Settlement Bay, Australia - Cyphastrea 1 metagenome | ecosystem: Host-associated > Invertebrates > Cnidaria > Coral ... | reverse complement strand
GGGGGGGGGGTAGTAAAATGACTAGCAATCTCCTGAAGAATCAGGTAACGGGGCTGGCCGCCCTCCCCTTTACTTCGTAAAGTAAAACTCAAGGTAGCCCCTCTGGAGCTACCTTTCGTGATATAGCTCAAGAATCAGGACTGAAGGTCAAGGGGGCATGACATGGATCCACAGGATTGGGCCATTAGTCATTGATAGATGGTTCTCCCAGGCTCTACCTTTCAACATCGGGATTTCATGGGATTTCCGCTGTTTTTCATTTTTTTCTTTCAAATGCCGTGTGGTAGTGAGCTGGAGTGAGTCATTTCGTCCGAGCTTCGACTTGGGAACGTAGCATGCCCATGTCCCTGGACCGTAGGGTGGGTGGATCAGCAGCCCAGACGTGATGAAGGCGGGTAGAATCCAATCCCCGGCGACACAATACACCTGCAGCACCCCGCAGCTGCAGCTTCAATCACTAATGAAGAAACCACAAATATCCACAAACAAGATAGTTGTTCACTCCTATGTGCACCAGGTGGCTGCATCCCTGAACTAACCCTAGGCACAAAAGTTAGCTTACTTTGACTAGAGATCCATGTGCTACTCACACCCTCCCCAAGGAATTTTGCGAGCTCCGTTGCTTGTGTGGCTACGCGACACTCTTGCATCACCAGATATCACCAGTCCGAAGCCTTGTGAAAGTGTGAGAACACATCCATCTCACAACGGTTTTCCGTGATTTCGTTGAAGAAGCCACTCACTTGCCCAGATGGAACCAATCTCTCCACGAAAATGAACAAATCAACCAAGTTCACCCTGGCCCCTCGGAATCTCAAGGACCTCTGGCATGTCCTTCCAAGACATGACCGGCTACAGGAGCATCACAAGCCAGAACAAGGCCATGATACGTGTCTAAATCACCCACCTTACCTGAACCCTATGCAGTATGACAGAGCCCAATAGAGACCTATCACATCTTATCACCATTCATCACCCCTCCCACTGATTTGCCAGAGAGCAATTAATTGAAGGCGGAGCAACCAGAAAGCCCAAAAGGATCCAAAAGGCTGGATGGTTGGATAATGGTTGGATACTAGATGATACCAGTATATAGTTAGTAAGTTGGTAGATGTATGATGATGTAGATGTTAGTAGTCGATCATTGTGGATCTGGATGTCCCAAGCCGGTGCCCCACCTTTGTGAGGCTGCCAAGGCAATGGCTGCCAGTTGCGGGTTCACTTGCTGGCGCACTGCCAGGGATCCTAGGTCCATCGATCTGGTGCTTCCGCTGCAGTGCTCGGGCGGGATCAAAGGCCTCAGGGATGCGACACCATGCGATGTAAGATGCACCGTGCTGACTGCATGACCATGTGCTGCTTTTGGCCATTCAAATCATTCCATGAGGTAGTCACCAATAGAAAATATGTGAGCAATTCTGAAATCATATCTGATTCTGCCATCTAGCCATGCACTTTACTTTTCTATCCCGTCCTTGGTGCAGTTGATTTTGCAGGGGCAGTGGACAAGGAGGCCAGCTGCAGAAACAGTTGCGCGGCCCCCTTGGCACGAAGCAAATCCGACAAGCGCTTCCTCGTTGCACGAGGAGCGGCCACAGCACGGGCTACTAACAAATAAAGGTATCATAAGGTGATGATCTGACATGATCTGACCATATCTGATTACTGGATGGTAGCACCAAAGGAGCTAAAGTTTGCTCTGTCAATTCAGAAGACTGCTGGCATCTTCTACCCTGAGGATTGAAGCTTGCAAGCAGAAATATACTAAAACCGGGACCCCGGTTCTGTGCGCATCCTCTGACTAGCCCTTGGGATGTTTCCAGAACAGCTTCATCAACATCAAGAGTCTTGGGCAATAGATGCGATGCACGTTCAGCATCACACAGGTCCTGTGGCTTGGATGTATCTGCACATGGTCTGCCCCTCGTCTGGGCAAGGCGCGGGCATAGACCTGCAGATTTGAACAAAATATTTGGGCTCGTGGCTTCTGGTGATCAATCATGTGTTATCGTATGTTGTCGTATCATATCGTATCTTGCAATATTTTGCTGCCTGCGCCAAGCGCAGAACGCCATGGCAAAACTGTTCCAAGGAATCCCAAATTGCCAGAGCATCTCCTCCAGGCTAGTTCATCTACGGTGCGTCTCTGGCAGATCATTTGTCAACCGGTGGGTCCATCGGCAAATGCCCCACCTGCAGCCATCTGGGAAAGCCCCATGAACAGCACACCAGACCATGCACTGCGAAGCAAAGATGCCCACGGCACATCCAAGACAAACCTCAACGCATCTCAGTGGCTCACTAAACAAATCAAATTGCGTGAGCCATCCTACGGATAACACATGAGAACACCAATCTGCACCAAAGATCATCAAAGATCATCAAAGTCCATGACGTGCGGCTCGTGATTCACCATTGAATATTGTCAGTGGATCTGTAGTTAGACCATTTTAATCCATCTTGGACCTTGACAGCCAGTTGCTATTAGCTGTTGTGGGAAACACATGCTGGAAGCCCTTTTGCTCACCCAAAGTAAGAACGTCTGAAACTCCAGAGACAAAGAGATACATAAAAAAACAGTTGATTACAGTAAATTGCAAACATGCCGTTGTCACGTGGTACACCTAGCAACATTTCCACAACTACTTCACAAATGTCCAAAGCTCTTGCACCAACCATTCACAGGTTAGAACATGTTGGAATCCAATCCAAACCAACAAGTGGTACAAAAACCACAAGTATGCAGGTTTAGATTATTGAGGGTCAATCACAGGAGAACTATGGATTAAATGTGATTAATACCTAACCAGGTCTTTTGGCCAGCCTCAATTCTGGCGAGAACGGCAGCTCCGGTGCTTCTGTGGCGAATGCTACGGACGGACTCCAGCCATGGTGGTACGATGCTGCTGCCCACACATGCAGCACCCGAAGTGCAGCACCAGCAACCGGGCAGTCTCCGAAATGGGGTGATTGCCTGAGGACTATGTGAGTATGTGTCCTCTGTGGCAATCAGAAATAGGCATTTAATGTATATTGCTGTATATTGCTGTAGCATTTCAATTCATCTTTGCGCCCTTTGAAGTGTTGAACATCCATAGATAATAACATGACAAACTGGATATGATATAAATTCAAATGATAATTATTGATATTAATTATATATATATACACACCATATTACAACGATGTATGCATATATATATGTATGATAATATGTATGTATAAAGATATCCAAGATATCCACCATATAATATATCATAATGATATATAATATATCCATTTGTAACTCCAATCTGCCAAGCCACACGTGTTGCAAGGCCCCATCCACCATGAGCTGTTGGGCCTCGGCACCCTTCGAGCTGGCAACCAGCAGTGCCTCAAACCGGGCTGAGGACACGCTGGGGGTGGCTGGGGTTGGGGATGACCATGTATCAAGAATGATTCAAGAATGATTCAAGAATGATGGGAATGTGACATGGCATGATGCCATCGACTGCCTAGCATTGACAAATGCATACAAATGCCATATAGTACGGAAACAACTCTGCAAGATATACACGTGCGTGGTGATGTAGTATATGTAGTGCAAAAATATGAAACACATATCAGTGTGATTTCAACAATTCAGAACCGACTCATCCACAGATTGTGGTCTTAAATCTAGGTCGCCGTAGGCTGATTGCAAAACAACTGGAAAATGCTGGAAGCACCCAACCCTCCCACAATCATTCGGGCATGGTTTAATCGTACACTCGTGCAGGCTGCCAAATGGATTCAAATGATGCATCCACCAGCCACTGGCCCTGCCGTGCCTGCAGTCTAATCCACCTGCATACGTTCTTCAAGCAAAATAAAAAGTTCCTTTCAACATTATTTAAGAATATATTAAGATATTTAAGAATACCTACACATCAACTCCTGGACTGAACTACAACTCTAGGCCATTTTGAACTACAACATCAGCGGACTTTAGGTGCTAAAGCGACCTAAAAGAAATGTGGGCCCACACTTACAGAAGTATAATCAAAGATGAACATGAAGTGCAGCAAATCTGGTGGTTCAGCTAAGGTGCATGATGCACTTTGTGGGAGCTTTCCCAGAATTCTTCACATCGAGCTGGATCTTCCTGCAGCTCCCAGATCTGAATTGCCTTGGCACAGGGTGGCATGCCCCCTGGAAAATCTGAATCAATCTGCGGCTTCCTTTGACATCCTCAGCCTGTCCTGATTTTTTTAGGTATTCTAGCACCTCCCCAAGATGTGCTATACACAATTCAATGGCACATATTCTTAAAACATAATCTGATATCATAATCTTCTTGTACACCCAACCATTCAATCCAGTTGCACTGCCGACTCCTGCACCGCATGAAGAATAGCTCTTGCAGGCCATGCCATCCACAGCAAAGAATCTGCATGCAAAGGTCTGTCGACAAATCTCTGCACAAGCCTTGCGACTCATCGAAGCAATAGGGCCAGAGGACTGAGGGAAAGTAGCCTCTTCGATGAGGACGGGATTGTCACCTGGTTGGTGGTTTCACTCTGAAGATGTTCTCCGTCATTTGCGTCTAATCATGATTTTTCCAGGGACAAAGCGCACAAATGCATGAAGAAATGCGTGGAAATATGTGGAAATTGTTTCCAAGCTGCAGTTTGCCAAGAGAAACTCATCCGAAGGGGATGTGTCATCTATACACTGCTGGTATGGCGCAGGGCAGCGCTCCTGTGTCTCAGCTGGTACGCCAGTCAGAAGCAGGGCTGCTGACCAGCTGGGACCTATCCATCTATACATGGTGGAGCCCGGGCTGCTGAGCAGAAACGAATGATCCAGTCGACCTGCTTCCCATTTATGGATATGCATGTGTATAATATATATATATATATTTATTTATTTATTTATTTATTCGTTCATGTGTTTCTTTATTTAGTATTCTATCTATTATTGGGCGTAACATGGCACACATATGAAACTATATGTCGCTATATTCATAAATATTATATGTACACGCATGGTATCGGTATAGATATATAAGAGAATGCCCTACCATGTCCTACCACGGCTAACCACATCACTTGATCGTCTGCATGTCATCTGCTGTCATTTGATGTAAAGAGATGCCAAAAAGCATCAAAAAAAGTTGGATGGACCTTCATGCTCCTGCCATCTCCTGCCAAACCTCGACGTGAAACTGAGCTGTGAAAAATGAAGGAAAACCAAACCATTCACTACATATCTACATCCAATGATCAGGTCCTCATGAATGTGTCCCCCATCAAGTGCCTCCAAGAACTTGTCCAAACTCAACCTCAATCAACGATCTTCAAACTTTGCGAACGTTCGACAGAACATGGGTGGATGTTTCGAGGTCAACAAAATATAACAAATGTCAACAAGTTGAGGGCATCACACCACGTGCATGGATTTCCAACTCTGGATGAGTCAACGTTTCCACCTTACACAGAAATCATCGTAGATCATCATAGTTCAGGGGTACAAATAGGGATAGTACTGTATACCGCAAAGCTACGGTGCCTGATTTGTTGCCTGACTCTGCAGGTTTTCCTAGCTCAAATTCCCTCAGAGTGTCACCACGGGTCACCATAATTACCCAAGGTGAGCGGCATCTTCTCCAAATGCTCGTCATACAGCACAAACGCGCCAGCCTTGGAAGGGCGAACTGGCAGAGATGAGCTGAGAAATTTCCGTCCTGTGTGTCCTGTGGGTTTAGGTCTGCCCAAGTCCAACTAAACCTGCTTGAATGCTCTGCAGCCCTGCATCAGCATCAGCATAACCACCACTACCAGCATCAGCATCAGCATGATCATGATCATCATCATCAAGAACAAGAACAAGAACAAGAACGACAAAGAACAAAACACAAAGACCAACAACGACAAACAAAGACCAACAACAACAACAAAGGCCAACAACAACAAAGACCAACAACAACAAAGACCAACAACGACAAAGACCAACAACAACAAAGACCAACAACAACAAAGACCAACAACAACAAAGACCAACAACAACAAAGACCCAACAAACAACCAACAATCAACAACCAACAACCAACAACCACACCACCACCACCACCACCGCCACCACCACCGCCACCGCCACCACCCCCCCCACCACCACCACCCAAACACCCAAGTACACTGGCCCATATTTATTGCCATCTCATTTCATGCACATCCTCCACAGCAAACTTTGTGCGGCTGACTGCTGGTATATACAGCTGGGATCTGCACCACAGTAAGGGACTCATGGGCCAGGCCACGCCCTGACCATGTAATTACTGGGATTTTCCAGTGCTGAGTGTCCAGAATGGTGCAATGTGTCAGTGTGTCGCTGAAAATTGTTCGGACTCCCATAAACATCCAAAATCCACCTGAAGCTAGATGCAAAGATATGCAAAGCCACCAATGATCACTTGGCACCCTTTGTCGTGATCACCTGATCACGGCAACCCATCACAATCCCTCCCGCCTATCCGGACTAAAGCGGCAATCAAGTGCATCTCATCGTAGGGGCGTAAGGGAGCAATCTGGAGCAAGGTTTCAGTGGATAAGCGCGCTTCCGAGGAGCAGTGCCAAGCATTTTCCCATAATTAAAGTTTCATTCTCACTAACTTATAGTTTCTTGGAGATTCTTGGAGTTTCATGGAGTTTCCAACAGCTATGTTGCTGATGTTGACTTCAAGCCATCTGCCCCACCTCCCCGTTGTAGATCTCCAACGACTGCTGCGAACCACTGCGGCTTGGGATGGGAAGCGTCATCGAGCCTGCCACCAACAGCTTGACTTTGTAGCAGGGTAGCCATACATCAACATGGAGCACAATGGTCCTTGAATGCAAGTCTCGTTTCACATGTTCTGACCAAAAATCTGAAGATTCTTCCGGTATAAGTTGTGGTGTTGAGCATGTATGTTGCAAATCAACGTGGTCATGGTAACATCTCATGTCGTGGAGGCCAAAGAATTTCTCCATGCCGTTTCATTTAAGCTATATATATATGTTATATAAGCTACCATTTAACATCATTTAACTATGTGAAATCCCTGGCTGACACTGGAGGTCAGCGATGAGTAATTAGGAGGCCTGCCCACTGTGGAGCCAAAATGTTCAAGATAGATGGAGACGAGGCATGCAAACCCTTCAGCTGCATGCTCTGTAAATTGGTCCAGCCTTGCCCGAGATTGGCAAAGTAGGCAGGAGACCTCAACTGCGTCCAATTTTCTTTTTGGTTGGCTTTGGCACACTGTGTGGGTCAAAATGGTCAAAGCAGAGCAGCTTCGGAAGAAACGTAGGAGCAAAGCGACAACAAAAAGTCACTGGAGCTAGTGAACTAGTGCCGTGCAATCCAAAGCTAACAATGACATTGTCAGGTCATGAACGAAGACGAGTCTCCGACCCATGCCTTTCTGAAAACCCTTTCAACCCCTGAATCATTCAAACTCGGGTCCTGAACCACACCTACAGCATCCTCTCGAGGTTCCAACGCTGAAGTGGGTGACACCGGGGGTCGTGAATGCCGACGTCCTGACTAAGCTCCAGAAAATTACTTTTTAAATTTTCATTATTAATTATTATTATTGTTACTTATTATTTATTTATATATACATATATATATATATATTATATTGATCTGCAAATGGCAGTAGTCAACATCCAGGACAGATCGGTGTTCCCACGGAATTGGTCATGAGATGTCTTGGCGTTCCTTCATGGGATGACATCATTGGCAATCCATGGGCCACCCTGTGAGATTCCAAACCAGTGGCTACAATTTCTACAATGGGTGTTCACCTAGCCATTTGATGCCATTTGCACCAATCACGTTATAGTCGGTCTGCACACGGAACCCGTCTGTCGTGCCTAAAACCGGCGATGCCGTGGGAGCGGTCCTTAGTGGCAACTCATTGATGACGCGGGCAACTGACACAGCTAAAGAAAATAAATCAGGGTGAATGAGATAAACGAGATAGATGCAGATGGTGGAAGTTGATTATACTATTATACCTATCAGCAGAATTTACTGTATCTTTTAAATCTCCGCATACAAATAATACATACCCCCAGGTCCACTTCCTGGCAACTCCTGATAATCTATATGGCTAGCCAGAAAGAAACCAGGTAAACAGGCAGGCCTCCTGTCTGTGGTACATGTTCAAAAGTCACGCGAACTCTGATTCTTTGCTGACCAAAGTTTCAATGGGTACAATTACCTCAAATTCCTCAAAGAAACCTGGAAAAAGCAAGCGGTAGGCCATCCTGCTACTTTTATCTACAGTACTTTTCACATGGATGTGTTGGGAGAGAGCAGGAACCTTGATGCATTTTTCTGTCCAATAATTACTCGGCCATTCAAAGCCCAAAGGAAACGCAGACCTGCAAAGACCTGATGAATCCTTTGGCATGATCATGCATGTGACAATGTGGAAACGACAAAGCTCTGCCATGGCTTTTTGCTGGCGAAATTGAATTGAACAAAATGTTTGCTGCTGGCCTTGAATGCAAGTTCCATGATTGCCTGTTTTGCCACGCAGCCCCTAATATTATCCATGTAGAATAAATAATTATAATTATATACATAGTATTACATACGTATTTATATCATGTTATTTTATACCTATATCCCTGCTAAACCTGAAACCTAAGAATTTCTAGGCAAAACTGAATAATTAACTAGTTATTTGCCATTTGCCCTAGAAATTCTTAGGGCGCCCTAAGAATATGCGTTCAAAACCCGTGCAAAATGCGTTCAGAATGAGTTCGCTGCCCGTTCGCAAATGCAACAACATGTTGCCTTTTGTTTCTTTCATAGTTGCCCTACGAATAAGCGTTCAGACCTAACTTTTTGCGTTCGTACTAGAAATGAGGCGAAATGAACCCGAATAGCTAGTTATTACAATTTGCATTAGGAATTTTTAGGTTTGATGTTTACCAGGTCAGTGTTATGGAGTTCACAAGAGCTTCCATTCCAAGCGGGCTGGACTAGGACCCACCATCTTTACCTCAGAGATGCTACGCCGTTTCAGCAATGTCTTTGTCCCGTTGATTTGTCAGTCCGACTTAGGCCCTAACGCAGGGCGGTCGGCCAATGAGTCAGGATAGGGTGCAAAATGAGGTTGCGAATCCTGACAGAACCGGCGATGAATGCAGAATGGAAGTGAATGATAGGCCTGATAGGTAGCCCTCTACTGGGGAAGCTGTGCTTGTGCTGAAATGAAAGAGGTGCGCAAAAAATGGTAGGGTTGGACATGACTGAGTGAACATTCTCTCAACCCTGGGTAGCGCTTCAGTAGATTCCCCAGATTTATTCCAGCCCACTAGGAACAACATCCTGCAAGGACATTCTTCAGGAAACCAACAGACTCCGCTACATCATCCCATCACCAGTCGCTGGGGCTTCAAGCAAATCCGTTCACAGCAGAAAAGCTCAAGGATGTGCTGCTACCTCGGCACTGGCAAAGGAATATTCCACATAAGTATGATGAGGCTGCAACGTCCAGTAGCTATTTACCAACAAATGTGGATATACTGTACACGTCCAAACCCATTCTTCTGCTGGATTCTGATGGATCCATATTTACTCCAATGGGTCCGACACGTCCTGCACCACTTAGATCCAGGCTGCCAGTACGCGACAGCGTGCCCAAAGCTTCCTGCTGATTCCAAGGCAATGCTGGGCTCGCATGTGGCCGCACCACACAATGGATCACCAAGTTCAATAAGAATACAGCATGGAATACAAGAATTTGTCACCGGGCTAGGCGGCAACCTTTGAAGGGGTGCAAGTCCAATGTTCAATCTTTCCCTCCCTCTCTCTACATAATTGTTTCTATTCTTTTCGGATCTTGCTGCCCAGGTCTCTCTCTCATCCCATGTTCTCACCATGGTATAAGAACAATCATACACAGCACAGGGCCTGCAAGAAGTACAGTATCTTAAGAACACGATTGAGTTGCTCGTGTCAATATCATGTAGGTGTACTATGCTTCAGGGGTCCACTTTGGACCTGATGGCCTAAACATGCCCAAAAGCATATCATGTCTTCAAGAACTCGGCAATGTCTTGGAATCAGCCCTGGCCAATATCGCCTGCACGGCCCACCCAAAGTGCACAAGCAGCTGCCGGTCCCCGTTTACAAACCAGCGTTGGAATTCGATGAAGTTCAGCCCATCTTCGCCGCTGCCTCGGGGAAACAGTGCTGCCATCACCACGCTAACACTAAACGCATGATCAAATGTTGGGTATTTATATCTCTCTCGCTCTCAGAGCATAGCCGCGCAATGTTGCTGTTTTGATTTACTTGAGGGACAGCAAAGGAGAAACTAAATTTGAAGGCGTTTTTTTTTGTCAGGGCTTCGCGAAGGATTTGCCCTACCAATTGGCAAATTTGAAGGCGTAGAAAAGGATATACGAACGCCTTGATAGACCCAGAAAGAACAACTTGGGAAAGCCGGCCCTGTGAAAGCAAATGCTGCCAGAGCCGAAGGACCATCTCCTGGAAGCAAATCGTGCGACATGATTCAGGAAGCAGCTTATGCCTGCGACATGAAAAACATGACCCCAACGCATCGAATCGTTTAGTGAAGTCACCACCAGAAGGATTCGATCTCCCAAAGAACAAACATCAAGTCGGAGATCTGAACTCAAGAGAATCTGGTGCCTAAAATGACCAAAACGCCGTGCGGCCACCTGCATCAACACATGGTCGCTCTAGGTCGACTTATGGAGGTCTACTTACAAGTATCACCGTGTGTAATTAGATTGGTTTGGCATGGTTTGGCCATGGCTAAAATATGCTAAAATCCTATCCTCAGATCCCCCGCCACGTGACACTCACCCCCTACCTGCTCCAAGTGTGGTTCAAAGGTTCCAAGCCTCGGTGTGTTATTAACTAACTAGTCCTCCTGCCTACTGCAAAACTTTGTACCTTCAAAGACGTGGCGAGCGAGAATCAGTAGAATCAGAGTTCTGAAACTGGTTAGAATTGAGATGTGCTTGCCTGGTGTCGGTGTCTTAAAAGGCTCGACTTTGCAGACTGCTCAGAACATTGCAGCACATCATAGCACATCTGTTCACTATTAAACACCACTTCTGATCCAGCACTTACTTCTGAGCCAGTTTGCGCGGCAGTCATCAAAAGCCAAGGCCCTTGCACACGGACGAAGTCTGATCTCGTCATGATTGGACCAGAAACCTGCAGCACGAAGGAGAACAGCACAGGGAAAAGGACGAAACATGACGAAACGCATGTTGCATCATGTTGCATCATGTTGCAATATTGTGTTGTCAATCCAATGGCATCGGGTCACTAGGGCACCATAAGCATCACACAGATTCACACAGCATCACTATCGTTATCTATTGTTCATTCTTTTCCGATCCCCTGTGTTATTGCAATGATCAACTCAATTCTCTATATAGGCTCTAGTCAGCATAGCCATGCGGATGAACTGATTGCCGTCTAGGTTGACGCTGTGGAAATCGCTACGGAATGATGATAATTCCTTTCAATTCCTTTCAGTTAAGCAGCTAAGCATCTCCCAGATTGTGACATTCTACCACTATGTCACTATGTGGCCAAGACACACCAGTGGCACCAGCTTTGCAAAAGCGCTTGAAGAGTTGGTCAGGGCTCTGTCGCCTTGAAAGCTACAGGTCCCGGGTCATCCCAAGGATTCTGCAACATGTCCAGCTCCTGACCTGCCAGGTACCTTCCTTTGCCAATCAGCATTGCCAATCTGAAACTTGGATGACTCCGTGATGCTTGGCTCATATGACCATACGGGTCTGTAGGG
>Ga0126342_10018806_pt1 | contig 11810 bp, 9 predicted proteins | sample Cyp1metagenome_FD_92528 | JGI IMG/M metagenome (GOLD analysis project Ga0126342, IMG submission 92528) | Coral microbial communities from Lord Howe Island, Old Settlement Bay, Australia - Cyphastrea 1 metagenome | ecosystem: Host-associated > Invertebrates > Cnidaria > Coral ... | reverse complement strand
CACGAAGAACCGGGACAAGTCTAGGTACAACAGAATCCGGCGAAAATACGAGAAAAAAAGGAACAAAAAAAGAAGACAATGGAAGAAACACAGAAAAAACCAAAAAAAAAAAAATCTGGAAAAATTTGCATATTTAATAGAAACGCAATAAAAAAAAAAAAAACAAAAAAAAAACAAAAAAAACAAATTGGAAGTGGCAATGAGGCACCAAAGCACCAAAAAAACAAAAAAAAATCACCTGGGAAGCGCCAATCCGAGCAAATCTGTAATCTGGTAGCCTGCTTCCCACATTCTATGGACCCTATGGCCCTATGGAGTCTGAGCTGCGAATGTAACAGGCAATTGGTAAACCACCATGGAATCCATGGTTGGGTGACTCAGTGCCATGCCAGCACAACACATGAAGGCTCCAGAGCAAGCTTGTGAAAACACTTCCCCAGCAAAAATTGATAATAGTAATGATCGTTACTACTACTCAAAAAATTAAATCAGGTACGGTGCGGGATTCAAACCGCAAACGCCTATATCCTATATGTTGTATACCCGCTTACAGCGGAAAAGAAAATCATGAGCATTCAGACACCCTGTAGGTGGCCCTAGCTGCCAAAGCTCCTGGTACGTCTTGAACAAAGATCCCCATTGTCGTCCTGATCTCTCAAAGAGGATATCGTCGACACTTCCAGTCGATGATTTGCTGGCTGCTTTCAAGTCCTCGCGGTGCGTGGGATGTTCCCAGCCACATGGACTTGAATTTCCAACATGAAAAATTACTGATACGTAGAATCTGGATCTATCTAATCCCGGAAGTTCTCCCAAACGGGAATGAAGGCAGCGGATCTATAGAATTGAAATTGCAACTGTAGCAGCGCTGTATAGTAGCATGTTTTCCCAAAGCATGTGTTGGGGGACTTGGATTATCTTATTATAGTGACCCAACTTACTTGAAAGCTACTTGAACCATATCTGCAAGCACACACCCTGGCTCGCCGACACCCCTACATGCCAAGAGCAAGCAATGACCCTTTCATGCAGAAAGTGAATTTGTTCCTCCATCACTTTCTCAATGGCCCGAAGGTCGTCAGCCGTAAAGTCCAGCTTGTTGAAGCAGAGCATGTATATCCTGCCAAATAGAGCTGTGACCCAGGTAGGCGCCACAATTCGCAAATAAGTTTGATTCATTCTAAGATTCTGAGACGCAAGCCGCGTCTCACATGAAGTGCTCCAAGATAGGAAGACTATGGACTATGGCTATATAAGAGTGAGAATTCTGCAGGCACCTTGCTGATTTTGTTCCCACGGACACCCGCAGGATCGAATGCGCCATGCCAGTGTTTTCTGAACAGATCGAATCGAGAAACTGTGCTGCGTTTCTGTGCTGTGCTGCATATCTTCTGCAACACAGAGTTGCCACTGTTTTCGTGGTGCCACATAGGCTAAAAGAATATGAAACCTTGCGCCCTAAGAGTTCCCATCGGGAAACATGGGCTTCCATTGTGGTGGCTGGTGCTGAATAGCACCAGGGACACAACAGTGAAACCGCAGCAAATTCCAGCTATCAGGCTTGTGAACCAACCAACCATACAGTTCAGGAGAGAATATAAAAATATAGCAACCTTGAATATGATTCTCCGGCGGAGCAAAGCGCTTCGCCTGACAGACTGCGAAAGCTTAGTGCTACCAGGCAAACGGCGGCAAAATGCCGCATGGCCTGAATCACCTGGTGACCTAGTGAAATAATGCAGTGGAAGCCTATGATTGCCCCCAAAATGTTTCGAAATGTCTCATCTTCGCTGCGCTGGGAAAAAATCGAATCTGAAACAGGCCATGTGCTCACAAATTCATAAAATGTGAAATAACTATGTCACGAGATCAAATCAGGTTCCTCCTCTTCATTGTCAACCCGAGCCCGTTCAAATGTGAAGAACTCATCGCTGCCTGACAAGGGAGCGCACGGCATCACTGAGTCCACAGGCACAGGAGGGGAAGGCACTTTTACACAAAGCAAGCCAAGCAGCAATCTATACATCAAGAAATCTGCGATGTACAGTTGTTTGCAGCGGCTCACATGGACCTTTTCAGGAGGAAGATTGTATAGGTTTTATCATACATACATCGTTATTTGTTTGTTTACTTTGTTCATTTTTGTAAACTCATTGTCAGTCCCCAGAATGACTGGCTCCTTTCAAACCTTTACGCATCGTTCACCCCAACGCTAACTATGACTAATTATAAACGTTGCACCTGCCACGCAACACGATCGGAGCGAGCACGCCGCGTTTGCCATCTAATGCGCATCTAAACTTATATCTATTACGCTGAAGCAGCGCCAAGCGTGCATGAAGGCAGCCAGCAAGCAGCAAGCAGCAAGCAACAAGCACAAAACATTGCGACTGCCACAAAGACAGAGGAGATAGGCGACCCAAGCGACCCCCCGCTTCCAGCTTGTCCCTTGGATGAAGAGAACGCGCAAAGCGCCGCGCCTAGCACGCAATTTGCATCTCAGCAGATAGCGTTGGACCTATATCAGGACCTATCCGATCAGACCTATCACGCAAGGCAGCAAGCGGCATGCAAGCGGCAAGCGTCCTGAGCGATCCACCCGTTCCCAGCCTTACTCCTTGTAGGGGAAGTACAAAGCGCCGCGTCTGCCACGCAATCTGCATCTCAGCAGCAGAAAGCCTACACTGCAACCTCTTTTCAATGAGAGAGAGTGAAGCACGAAAGTCCAGCTAGCTGAGTCTAGCTGCTCAAACAAAACGAAGCTCAAACTTTTCTACGACCTTTCTTCCTTTATTATTCTTCTGCTTTTCTTCTTTCTTCCATCCTTCATTCCTTCCACTCGTCCTGCTTTCTTGTTTTGCTGCCTTTTTGAAAGATTTTACCGCATGCATGCTGTCATGGCATCATTTGCTTCTAGCGTGCCCTGAATCACGCAGTTCATCAAAAACTCGCGCAAATTATAGCTTGATTTACCGAGAGACACGGCATGCGAGACGAGAGCAATCTATAGTATCTATAGGAATGCTCGAGCATCAAAAGCGCAATTTCAAAGTCACAATGAACGAGAAGATCCTTGATATGGAACGAAAAAAAAGTCAAAAACAACCTGATCCATATTCGCAAAAGAAAAACGCGGTCAATGAAGTTAAAGCGCGCCAAGGCGCCTGGTATGGTCTTCAGAAACTCTCGGGCGTCTACCCTTTTCTGCCTCCTCAAATGCACCAAGGACTTAGACACATGGCCCCGCCGGTTTCCAAAATCTTTCTGCTCGAGAAGCCAAGCCACTAGCAAACCCAGCGGACGGCCCTGCCCCAAAGACCCAGGGCCAAGCAAAGACTTGGAACTCCCAACACACGTCCGTTGCCGGCGACAATCCCCATGCTTTTCACATGCACAATTTGCTACCAAGACTTTGCTCTTCGGATTGTACCGTATGTCGCCAAATCCCGGGAGGGCCAAGACTTGTTCAGTCACCTCCTTTTTGCGGCCAAGAGCTGGTGTGCGACCAACTTCTGGTGCCGGTGGTGGAGCTGGTGCTTCTGGTGTGGGTGGAGCTGGTGCTCGTGGTGAAGCCGGTTCCAAGACCACCGGCTCAGCAACAGCTGGAACCGGCGGGACTGGCAAAGCAGAGGATGAAGATGCCGAGGAAGGCCCTTCCGAGTCTGCAGTCCGCACTGGTGTCTTTTCGGGATCTCCTTTCCGGAGGTTCTTTTGATTCTTTTTCTTCGCGTCTGCTTTGTCCTTGTCTCTGTCAGCTATCGCTTTTGAAGCTTCCAGCGCCCAGGAAAATAATTCCTCCACACCGTCCATGTCAGCATTCTTGCCGTCTTCTTCTCGGTCAGCATCAGAATCTGAACCACCGGCGTCTTCCTCCTCCATCTCGCCATTGTCAAACATGCCATCCTCCAGTTGTGGAATGCCAGCTGGCAGCCCGGGTGGCAGACTTCCTGCCACATTAGGACCATTAGGATCCCGTCGCGAAGTTCTAGAACTCTTTTGCCTTCTGCGGCGTTGCTCTTCCTTTCGGCAATGCTCTTCCTTTTGCGGGCCGCGCCATACAAGCATTCTGGGCATGTGGTGCTCGCCGCTGTTCTCCAAAGCTGAAACAAAAATGGTGTCTGCACAAAACTCCTCATGCGAAAGCTCCCGGTCATCCGCGACAATTTGAAACCATTCGGCTACCAAAGGAACATGCGACAATAACTCCAACCGGGCTGCGAACATCTCCCGTGAAGAAAATATTTCTGGCTCATCGCAAGCTCGCAACTGGGTCAAAATTTTCCCTGATTCTTCAAAAGTCCGGACTGCTTCAAGTCGAAGCCCTGAAAATTCATGACTTTGCATGTTCATGTAACCAATGTGAAGCCAGAGTGTCTGAAAGTTCTGAGGGTTTGAAATCCCAAGCGCTGCTAAACCCCAGGAGCTCAACTGTGACAAAGGTACTGGCGGTTGGTCAGAGAAAGGATCCACCTCCGGACTGATCGGATCCAGTTTGAGGATGAGGTGTGCATTGTCCAGCAATCGTCGTTGCGGTGTTTTGGCCTTCTTTTTGCTTTCGCTTCCCTTGCCTTTCTTGGAAATGATAAACGGTTTCATTAAAGACACCAAACGCATATGCAAATAGTGAGCCTGCTGTCCCATTCCAGAGCAAACACAGACATGCAGTTTGCTGCACAAAGTGGGTGCTAGTTCTTCTGGTGGCTTGGCTGGAAATGTGCTAGGTGCGCAAAGCTCCCGAAGCTGATGACGTTCTCCCCAGGCATCCAGCAATTTTGATTGTAAGGGAAAATTGAGACCAAGAAGCTGGCGCGAAGATTCATAGCCAGACAAAGCTTCCTGGCCAAAAACGTTGCGCTGGACGTTAATGCCGTAAGGCATTTGCATTGACAACGCTTCAGACTGCAATTTAGGACTCGAAATTTAAAGGAATAAGGTTAGCGATTTGCGGGTGAACAATTGAATTAACTAACTAGTAACTATAGTAACTAGTATCATTCATTTCTCATCTCTTGGACCCACCGAAAAATGATTTCCTGCATCAAATACACAACGGCGAAGCCCGGTAGGGCCGGTAGGGTAAGCACATACAAAAGCCGTTGAAGCCCCGGTCCTTGGCCACTTGAACATTTGGAACAAACACCTCTGCAAGCAGGTTTGAAGCGGGCAAAGGGACAAGTTGATCAGACGGAGGAGCCGAGCTTTTGCCTGAGCTGATCAAAGATTCCAACCTCTGACGAACATGGGTGACAAGATCACCCATCCGTGACCTATAACTCTCAGCTGCCAGAGAAGTAGCCGCGGCAATGCTTCGCCGTCGTTTCAAAATCTGCTGCTGGAAATTTGCGACAGCTAATTGGTCCATACTGCGCTGCACGGGGCGCCGCTTCCGAGTCTTGGAGTTCTGTCCAAAAGAGGGGTGCCCACCTTTGTGAGCATACGTGCCCAGCTCGCCCAAATCTTTGTATTTTTTCTTCTCCTGAGATGCAAGTTTTCAGGGAAAAGAGAGACTTGTGAGCATGCGTCACATCCGTCCGAACTAATTAAAAATCTTTTCCTGGCCTCTGAGCCTCTACATTCCACATGGTGTTGGAACCCCTCTATTTCACTGCACACTCCACAATGCCTACCTATAATTCCTATATTAAACAATATCGAACAGAGCAACAAAAAAATCGTACATATTACATATACCTTGGCATAGCAAAGTTTCTTCTGGGCTGAGCGCTCGAAACTGTGCATGCAGCTCCGTAAACAAAGATGAGCGATTCTTGTTCTTCAAAGGCCCCTGTCGTAAGAGCTGCTCATGAAAAAAAGCCCTCTGGGCACCACCACCCTTTGAATGTTCCTGCTTCCGAACATATTTGCGCCTGCCTTGCGAAACTGCAGCACGTGGCCGTGCCTTCTTTTTTTTCTGTTTTTTTTTTCCCTTTCTTGGGAACGCTTGTGGCCTTACCAGTCAGCTTTGTAGCCAGGTCTTCTTCCCGAGCCCCTGCTTGACGGCAGGCAAACTTCGCCGAAAGCTCAGAAAAATTGGCTCGCCATGTCTGCACAGACGATGCTTCCAAACAACGCCGGATTGCAGCATGCCTGCATTCGATCTGCGAAACATCAACACAAGTCAAGAAAGCTAGGAACTCCAGCAAGCATTGCGCCTCTGAACCTTTCATGTCCGCCACTGTCGGATACTTTGCCACTATGTCCGAAGAGACAATGTCAAACAAACACCTCGGAGCAGCAAGCATTTCGGAAATCTGATCGTCACCTCCTCCAAGGCTGGAAAACAAACGATATGGAAAATCACTTCTGGGCAGTCGAATGAGTTGATGCACGGCACAGAAAATGCGAGAGAGCTGACGAAAAAGAAGAGCACTGACACTCCGTTTCCAAGCCTTTGCAGGCACAGCTGGAATTGCTTGGTGCATGACACGTGCAAAAGAACTCCAAGCATTCTTGACATCCTCCCCATTCCAAGCCTCGACAACCCGAAACTTTCTGGACTGTGTGGACATGTGCTTGAAATTTTGCTCCGATTCCCAGGCATCTCCAGCTACATCGAGGAATTTGAACATCAAATCAACTGCTGGCGTCATGGCAAGGCGCATGACGGGCAAGGTTTCAAAAGAATCTTGCTCCACCCATGCCCCTACTGCTGACCGCACTGAGCGGTTGAACTGTTCCCATTGTTGTGCTGAATCCACGTCAGGATTTTGCGACGCATTTGCAGTGGGGACAGGCAGCGCCAGGGCGGACTCGTCTTGCCCTTGCTCTTCCTGAATTGGCGGGCCATCATCCAAAGGTTGTAGCGAGGCAGCTGCATATGTCCACCCCCCAGCTCCGGCGCCAGGTGCACCAACCAAAACCGATTTCGGCTTCCAGCCGAATAGCGCCAAGTAGCGGATGGTAGCATACTTCAAAAGGTTGTGGTGGCTAGCGAGTAGGCCCAAACAATCAACAGGAATTTCCGCTCCATGCCACCGATGGCGCGGGAAAATGAGCAAAGAACTTGGAAATAAGGCTCTGGGGACATACTTGCGGAACACCTGCAGCGCGGTCTCTCTAGTAACTTCAAAAGGAGCATACCAAAAAATGACATCTTCGTCTTGGATGTCCCCATTCAAGAAGAAGTCCAAAGTCAGTCGTTGCACATTCTGTTTAAATTTTCGAACTTTCTCATTGGAGTGAGAGCTCGAGAGGAACAGGTCATACACTTGATGACGGTATGTTTGAACTTCTCCAGCAGGCGGTGGGCCAATCACAACTTGCAGCTTGGATTCGATTTCATCCATGATGCAATCCCGGAACTTGGCAGCTGCCCCTGCAGGTCGGAAAAGAAGACCATAGTTAACCATGCCTGAAACCTCCGCATCTGTCAAGTTGAACATGTACGTCATTGATGACGACAGTTTGTGAACATTACAGGGAAGATGTAAGCGCCGAAAATGGCGATGTGAACGTTGAATGCCCAATTCGGCCTTCAGGTTGGCTGGGTCTCGGTCTGTGGTGATGCATTGCACTGCGATGTCAAACCTTTCGCTGACAGTTTGCACATTTGGAATAGAGTCCTCGATCGCCAGCTGGGCCATCATGATATCCTCTCCTTTGCAAGCGGACATGGCTTGCAACTATGTCGGCGCCCAGCCCGCAAAACAGAGAAGCTCGCCTGTGGCCTTCACCTTCACGACCACACCAAGCCTGTAACGAGTTTGAAGAACTTTGGTGATGGCTTGCGCGGGCCCCTTTGTCCGGCCTTTGGCATGGCGAACCTTCAGAGGGGTCTCGTCATACATTCTCTGCTTCACAAACAAAATCAATCTCAAGTCGCCTGCGCTTTGCTGGAGCCGCTGCAAAAACAATGCCCACTGCGCAGCGCCGCTTTCAACAACGCTTGACCCTGCGTATTCCCAAAAATGATCCATGCGTCCATCAATCATCCTTTCCAGCACACGTTTCGATGTCTGATAGTAGGGTGGACAGGTTGGAGAAAATATGTGGCGCAAAAACTTTTACATGGGACTCTTGGAGGATTCCTCAGACTCTTGGCCAAGGTTATCGGTATAATGTCTGCTGGCCAGGAAAATAGCTTTTTGCAATGGTGAAAGGCATGTTTGGAAGCTGTGCAAGTGCAAGACCATAGCTAGCGAGGTCACCACCTCCTGCACTGGTCCGGCTGGAACAACAGCATAATTGTTTGATTTATCTGCGTTTTCCTGGCGGCTTGCGTCTGGTAACTCGAGTGATTCAAGCCTTTGAAATAGGTTCTGTTTCCTAGGCCGGCCCTTGGCCTTGGCTTTCGGCCTAGGATTCAAATCATTATCTCCACGGGCCACGGCTGCTCTGCCAAAGGCTTGCGCAGCTGCTTCCCATGGCATGGGGAGGTGAAATATAACATATGATCTGGTCCAATCAAATTGCTGGGCGGTTGGATTCTGGTTCAATGTTCCAGGTTCCGGTTGCCTGTTGAATCATCAACATGGCTGACAGCTAATGCTACTATGCGAACAAAACCAAGCCCGTCACATATTCAGAAATGAGACAAGTGACTAGTTGACTACTTGCAATTATAGTTATGAAATTCAGCGGCAGCTAGTGACAGTTCCACACCCCGGCCATCGCAAGAATTCCCGCAGTCCTTGGACGCTTGACGCGAATCCAATCGGCCAAATCCATGCGGAAAAGTAAAAAGTCCCAGCCAGGAGTCGCAGTCCAAGGGAACTTTTTCAGTAAATCCATCAACCTGCGCGGTGCCAAATGTGCACAGCAAAGTGGCCAAGAGCTATCATGATGGATTTGCAAAGGAGCGAAAGCATTGGTGTTCATGCCGCCAAGTTCAATTACATATTACTTTTCTCAACACAGAGAAACACAACTTGGAAAAGGGCCCGATTTACATATGCCCCAAGACCTAGCCGCAGCCTAGCCATGTATATATTATATATACTTACTACCTCTTCACCTGATGACCGATCGGTAAAGCCTTAAAATCAAGAGAAATAAGAAGAGTATAATGTATTTATGTAATGATAACCATCATTGTTTCATCATATATATATATGTGTGTCTGTAGAATGTAGAATGTGCGTAGAATGTAGAATTAAACAAATAAATGTACACATACAGATATATATATATAGATATCATCTCCCCACCTGTCAGGTAAGGGTCTCTAGATTATCTGGAATCTAGATTCTAAATTTTAACATATGGCTCAGTCCCTCGCTCCCTCACTCCCATCTCACTCCTTCCTTCTCTGCCTTCCTCCTCATCGAACTCTATTGCACACTCCGGGCCCGAACCCCATCGCCAGCTCCGGATGCTCAGTGGGCCACACCTGGGCCCGCCGACGCCCGGACCCGGAGAAAATGTACTTGGAATGCCAGAGAGAATGCTGCTAGACAAACTATATATATATATGAATATGTGTGTGTGTGTCAGATAAACAGACAGACTGCCAGAGAGGATGTCCGAACATATGCCAGATAGAATGCCAGAAAAACTATCAATATAGATGTCAAATAAAATACGAGATGTCAGATAGAATGCCGGAATGTAGATGCCAGAAAGTATGTCAAAATAGATACCAGATACAATGCTAGAATGTCAGATTAAATGTTGGCATATGCCAGAAAGAATGCCCAATAGAATGTCAGAATATATGTCGTATACCCTTCTTCTAGATAATATGTCAGAAGCTATAATCATATTTGTGTGTTTCCGGGTCGGGATCGCTCAATAGAACAAAACACATATTATATAGGGTAAATTTAAATAAATTAAACAAATTTAATAATGATAATACAAGAATAATTATACATATACGAATATATATAAATTTTACTATACTATACGCAAATATCCTGGCCATGTCTCGAGTTTGGGCATTAACGGCGACACAAACCTTTTGACTATTAACCCCTCGGACCAAGGGGTTAAATTCATTCAAGTCAAATCATGTGATCAGTTCAAAGAAACGAACGTGCAAAATGCAAGAGGCGTCCTGCGAAGTGGAGTGGACTCGTCAGCAGAATCCTCGCCCATGTCCATCCCCATAACATTCTCAAACACCCCAGATTTCGGATTGTGGACATTGAGCCATTCAGCAAATTCGCCAAATGCCAAATCGTATGCACTATGGCCTTTTACCGACCCTGAGGCGAAGCGTTTTGCACGCTGCAAAGAATATGGCTTGCAGGGTAGACCTGCTACAAACAGATCTGCTCTCTTCGGAATCACACAGCATTTGCCTTTGCTTCGGCACAGCAAGCAGGTTTGGCCGGAAGTCTGGGATTCCATGCTGTCATGAAGGTGCTCAACTTCAAAATTGGCACGGATGAAGTCCAATGCACCGGTGTCATTGTCAGAGGCACTCAGAATCTTGTGGCTGATTCCCAGCACCTATGACGGCAAATGGAAATTAAAACCCCAAACACGGCCAACGGGTGGTAAGCATTTTGCTGTCCAGTGGGTCTTTTTCGCAACAAACATTCGCGAATTTGCACTTCTGAAAAAAACTGAAGCCGAAAACAAATGCACCTGAATGGTTTTTCAGTCCACTGGGAGACCATGCCCTTTACCCATGCCATAGGTCCATAGGTGGAAGTTACAAACTTAGCCACCACTCTATCACTAAGCCGCTACCGCGCATAAAGACTCATTTAAAACCAATCCCACTTGCTTCCATTGTATACCAGTTAGGGCCAGTTAGGGGCGTCTCAAAATCATAATTATATAGTTCACCTTGGAGCCTTAGTTACTTCGTTGCATTGTAATGCAGGGTTCCTGCTGCCACTACTCTTTGAATTTCAATTACTTGGCAGCGTTTTAGTGTTGGTTTGTAAAAAGCGTTTCAGGGCATAGAAAATGTAAGAGTTTGGAAAAAGGAAATTGCGACAATAATCGCACAAACAAATAGTTGTTCAAAGCTCGGCCTGTAGCACTGTCGATTCTGCCAATGAGCCAGAGCAAGCAGAGACAAGGGTAAGCTCCCGATTCATCTTCCCAGCGTTGCCAAGGTTTTCTGCCAAAACTTTCATGATAGGGTGAGCCCAATAAAGTTCAGGAAGAAACTGACCATCTGAGTCGCCCCCTTCAGAGTCCGGTGATGATGGGGGCGACTGAGAACGGATCGCCTCCGCTTCCTCTATACTCTCAGACTCTGCCTCCTCCTGGAGAGCATGAGATTCCGCAGCCTTTGCCCACGTCATCAGAAACGGGCTGGGTCTGCGCGGCCGTGTAGGCCAGATGTTGATGCTGAAATGGCGACATGAAATCAAACTATATCTCATCAACTTGCGGCCCAGTGCAAAAGGGATAAGGGCATATGTGTTTGTGTCAGAAGCACCGCATTGTCTGTTTTTTTGCCATGTCATCACTGTCACAATGTCACAATATCCTTGTATGGTTTCTCCCGTTTGGTTTCTTTCCAATTTGTTTCTCCGCAGGGTGCATCTTTGTCGAGTCTCTTGTGTTTTCGTTGTTTTGCTTTTGTTATTTTCTTTTTTTAATCTAATGTTGCTTGTTTGTTTGTTTTGTGGTTGCTTCTGTTTGTGTTTCTTTGTTTTCTTGTTGTTTCTTGTTTTTTTCTTTGCGCTTTCTATGTTGTTCCTTGTTTTTTCCTTGTTTTTTTTTGTTTTTTCTTTGTTTTTTTTTCACATGTTGGTCATTGGTCCTGGAATTAGCGTTGTTTTTTTTTTGTTTTTTTTTTTTTTTTCTTTGTTTTTTGTTTTCTAATTTTTTTTTTTTGTTTGTTCTGGTTTTGTTTTTTTTTTTAATTTTTTTGTCAAACCCTATATTTTCTGTGTTGTTGGACTCAT
>Ga0126342_10018805_pt1:0-10000 | contig 11810 bp, 13 predicted proteins | sample Cyp1metagenome_FD_92528 | JGI IMG/M metagenome (GOLD analysis project Ga0126342, IMG submission 92528) | Coral microbial communities from Lord Howe Island, Old Settlement Bay, Australia - Cyphastrea 1 metagenome | ecosystem: Host-associated > Invertebrates > Cnidaria > Coral ... | reverse complement strand
ATACAAATCTATCTATATAATTCCACCTGATTCTATCTATCGGTCTATCGATCCATCTATCTATCTATCCATCTATCCATCTATCTATCGATCTACCTCCCTATCTATCCATCTATCTATCTATCCATCCATCCATCCATCTATCGCGAGAGAGAGAGAGAGATGCAACAAATGCCGCCATGAAATATCAGCAAGCACCGTCAAACACACTCACATACGACACACACACACAGAAGTTCTGCTTGCAGTGCCTCGTGAGGCACATTTGCATACCTTGGTAAAGCGTGAATTCTGCCATGTTGATTGAAATTCCGTCTTGCTTTCTTGCTCATTCTCGCTCTTTGCTAAGCCGCTTCTGTTCCCCGTATTCTTTGCTGCCAGGGTAAGTTGGCAAACTTTCAGCGGGGAACCTTGGACCAGCAAACTGTCCCTCCCTGCCAAAGTCAAGAGAACACGGCAACAGGTGATTGCCAGCCACTCAGTGCGCATTCGATGCATGCCACACGGTTGGGAGGGCAAAGGATGCTGATCTGAAGGTCTGCCGGCAATTTGGCATTCATAACTTCCTCCTCGCACTTTCGGCGCACCTGAGAGAATAGGAGGCGCAATGCGCAAAATCCTGGCAAGTCGAATGCAAACCTAAAGCTGCCTTGGAACAATCGACAGATTGCAACATATTCAAGTCTGCTCAACGCTACTGATGAAAGGACGTTTTGCCCATATCAAAGGGCATAGGGAGCCCTCATAGATAGTCATAGATGGCCTCTTGTGACTCCGTTGCTGCTACGATTCTTTCGTGGAAACATCCTCCAAAAACTGAGTGTGCGCGTCAAGCACTTGCCTCCTTGGGTTGTGTAGGTCTGAATCCTGCAGAGCAGTTGTTTCATTCAGCCCATGGGGCATTACGCCACGCGAATGTTGCCGCACAGATTGGGTACCCAAAGCACAAAACTCCCCATCACAACTGCATCTGGCCAAGCAGGGGAAAAATTAGATTCTGATGCGCGGCATAGACGTGGCAGACCTCCCAGCATGCACTCGATCTTCTTGGTCGCTTGGAACTCCTTCAGTTGCGCTCCTTGAAGCTGTTGTGCTTGGGCAGCCTACACCGACAAGTTGGTATTTGTATGTATTTGTGGCAAACCTCTACCCATCCGTGCTTAACCAGTTTTCTCGTGTCCATGAGCATTTTGACCACGTCTTACAGAGTCAGCCAGACCAACAGGCCTCGTTTTGGTATCTTCGATGGGCATCCATAAAGCACCCTGCATAGGAATTCCAAGCCTTGACTGCAGGATCCAGAAGTATGGAAAAACCCTATCGGTTTCTTGTTTAGGTTCTCCAAAAGTCCAGCATGCATAAAACACAATCTCTTTGCAACAACATATGAAACTTTGAAACCTAAGAAACGCAAAAAAAAACCTGCGAAACCATGGGCTACGGCTATACAGCCAAAAACACATTCTGGGCCACATGCGCCCGCCCCCATAAGTCCCTTGAACCGACCACAGCGGTTGGCGAACAGCTCAAACAAGATAGTTTGCTTGGAACAACTTTCTCCAAACAAATTGTGCATATTAGTGGGTTTTGGATTACTTTGGAAAAGCTTGGCTGGAACCCCTCAAGTTCTCTCTTGGGGCGCTGGCCTAGCGACCCTAAGTATCCCGTTTGCATCCCGTCTGCCGTTAGGCAGTGCCGAGAAACTTGTCGAATTTCGATAGCATGACGGCAAGACTCCTTTCCGGTGTCCAGCTGCGGGATGATGGCAATGGCAGCGTGCTTCACAATTGTGCCGGCTGATTGACAAAACACAAACTTGAACAGGAACATTTATTGACTATAAAAAACGAGAAATGCATACACAGACGCGCGGCAATAACCGTGTAATGATGCGTAATGTAATACACGTGTGATCAATCTTTCATCAACAAACGAACGGAACAAATATACGTCAGCATGGCGCTCTACAACGTTTTCTTCAGAACTATTTTGTCCAAGTTTGGGTAATTATTGCCCCCAAGTTTGGTAATTTTTATCCCCAAGTTTGGGCAATTGGCCTTCCCCCAAAATTGGGGATGTTTAGTCCCCTTTGGGGAATTTTTGTCCCCAACGTTGAGGAGTGTTTGTCCCCAAGTTTGGGGAAATTGTGCCCCCTTTAGGAATTTTTGTCACCAGCATTTGGGTTTTTTTGTCCCCAACTTTTGGGAAAATTGAGGACCAAAAAAACCCAAAAGTTGGGGACAAAAATTCCCAGGGACAAGAAATCCTAAAGGGGGCACGATTTCCTCAAATTTGGGCGCAAAAACATGCAAAAGTTGGGGGCAAAAAAAAACAAAAGTTGGGGACAATAATTCAAATACTTGGGAAATATTTTTTGACCCGAACTTTTGGGAATTTTTGGAAGCAACTTTTGGGGAAGTTGAGGACAACATTTCCCAAAAGTTGGGGACAAAAAATCCCAAAAGTCGGGGGCAAAAAATCCCAAAGGGGACAGCAATTTCCCAAATTTGGGGACAATAATTGCAAAACAGCTTCTAAAGAGATAGCCCAATAACATGGTAGAGAGACATGCTAAAATATAACAGAAACAGAGAAAATACAATTTCATAACCATCCTATTTCTGTGAATATCGACATATGCAGACTTATATGTATATATATATATTATATTATATTATATTATATTATATATTATATTATATTATATTATATTATGTATATATATATATTTTGTATATATTATATATATATATATATATGAGACATCCTTTCTGAACTCTGAAATATTTTTTTCCCGCCGGACCTTTTCTGGTTCTGCGCCTGCTGCTTCTCATGCCGTGCCCGCTTTGGGGAGGCTTTGCTAGGGGGGCGGGCGCAAGGGGAGGCGGCTGGGAGAAGTTCCGGGGGCTCCCGCCAGGATGTCCGCGAGGGTGCGGGGGAGGGCGGGGGTGATCCAGTCCTCGCCCAGTGCCGTGGTGGCGGCCGCACGCTGAGCTGCTATGCTAAGCAAGCACCACCAGCGGTGGGCCCATCCAGCGGCGGCGGTGATCGTGCAATCCCTCGGTGGCGCTCCAAATTTTCTTTCCAACATTGATTTCTGCTGTCCTTCCTGCAACTTCCTTGAGGAGATTGTTCGCAATTCCATCAGTCTCTGCAACTTCAACTTTCCAAAAGTGCTCCTCTTTCGCAAAGACTCTGTCTTCAAAATCCGCAGCGGGCTTGCATAGTTTCGTCACATCTGAGAAGGTCATCTCTTCAATCTCCTGAAGCTTCCCCTTCACAATCAAATCATTCCTCATGGATTCTGCCACAGCCTGGCTTGGGAAATCATTTGACATGTTGCAGATTGTCTTATTGACTTCCTCTGCAGCCTGATTGAGGAAAGATTTGTCTGTCGGAGACCATACTCTTTCTCCAGAGAAGATCACTGAAGAGGGCGAGGTCAAGAGACCACTGTCAATGGCTTTCACTCTAGTCTGCACAGAAGCTCCATCACCACCTTCCACATCTTCTTTTAGCTCTTCGAAAGCTTTCTGGTCGATGGGGCGGAATGACATCCCGAAACTTCCCTCTTTGAATTCGCTCACGAGGCAGCTTCCAGTGGCAACTCGGAACTCGCTTTTGATCTGCTCATCTGTCAAGCTCACCTCAATCACTTCTGACTCAAAGTCGACTACAGAGCTGTCGTCATGGTATTCCAAATGCTTGATCATGAGACCAGCCAACAGTTGTGCAGCTTCTGAAGTGATTGAGGATCCTGAAAGGACTTCTGTAATCAACCCCTCCATTGTCTTCTCACCAACTTCAAAAACAAGTTCCTCTTCTGTGATGCAAGAAGAAAGAGAAGTGACATAGTCTTCGTAATTTTGCACCTCAGGATCAGCAGCTGCCTTCCCTTTGCTAGATCCCTTTTGTCCAGCGCCTTTGGAGGTGAGCTTCGGCAGAGCAACCTGCATTGCTGATTCAATTGCTTCCCTCATGTCGAGATCCAAATCGGTGATTCCACACTGCAGGATCAGGACTTCTCCTGTCCGGCTAACTCGTTTAGCTTTTCCAGCCACCGACTTTTCTTGGACACCTAGTCCTGTGAAGATTGCACCGTCAAGATAGTGTGCTTTCAGGCTCCTACCTTCTTCTTTGTTGGTGAGAGCAACCATGAGTTCATACTCGAACTCCTTGGCATCTGCAAAGAACTCATACGCCACAGAGGCAAGGCGTGGAAACACTGGGCACAGTTTTGCACCGAGTTTCTGATCCAGCAGAGAACTGTGAAGAACACAAGTCTTCAAGGGAAAACAACCAGCAGCTGACAAGGTTGATGACCCAAAGAGCTCAGGCCTTGCCAAACCACTGCCAATCGCTCGTTCAGTCCTCTTCCATGAATTCTGACGCAATTCTGCCTTGACAGCCATGCCAGAGATTCCACTGAGCAGCGCGGTAGGATCCTCCACAAACATTTCGACAATTTGCCCAGGGAAAGCTGATGGACGAACATTTGCAGACTCAAGATCCATTTCGAGAGTGTTGAAAGCAACTCTACCAAACTTCACGAAAGGACTGACTTTCTTGAGAGCTCGAGCAATCCTATCCCGTCCCTTGACTGTCGAGGGATCAATGCTCAATCCTGCACTCACAATGCTGTGCATCAAATATGACTCAAGTGTCAATCCTCTCAGCTCTTTTTCTGCATCTTTTGGAGACAGAGGTCCAGTCTTCGATGAAATCGAACATCTTTTCGGTGCAATCTTGCTGCCTTTTCCCTTGCTTTCTGGGATTTCCGCGGTTGACTCTTCCAAGTCTCCAGTGCAAACAAATGATAGTCCCCTCACAACAATGTCTCCACTTCCAGTCAGAGGAGTTCCAGTGGGTTCAAAAACAGACATGAATCTGAAAATTGTTGAGCGTAGATAGCCAGCAATTCGAAGAACAAAGAAGAAGTAAGAGAAGCCAACAAAGACATCAATATGCATGCAAAACATGGATCTACGGATGATCCACGCTGGAAAACTATCTAGGTAGTAAAGACACTCAAAAGGAAATAGCACAGAATAAAGGTCTTATCCGGTGTTTGAACCATAAAAACAAAACTATGTATATATATATGTATATATATATATGTATATATATGTATATATATGTATATATATATGTATATATGTGTATATATATATATGTAGAAAATTGTAGAAATGAAATAAACATGTACAATACAAATCAAAAAATACATAATGTAATACTATATGCCTTGGCCCTCCGAACCTGCAAAACTTGTCAGGTGGTACTTGAACCCAGGGCTTCGAAACAAGGCCCGTAAATTTCACAACCATGCCACCAAATGCCGTGCTAATCGCAATGCGGTGGACCGTCAAAAAGTCCAAAGCACAAGTCCAAACAAAGCAAACCAATTGTTGAATTCCCATCAGCACCACATGTTCCACGCCATGGTTTAAATCACAGGTGCACGCATGTAAAGCACTGGTTGAACACTTCAGTGAACTCCCAAGGTATACCTCTCACCCTAAATATTCCACAAGGAACACTGACCATGCAGGGGTATAACAAGGTCAAGCACAGGCTCGCTGGCTTCTGGAGGCTTGAATACCGGACCCGTACTTGTTGATATTGTGGGTGCATTTTCTCTACTTAGATGATCTTAGATGAATATGTATATGTGAAATCCCGATTAGAAAGGCTGAATGCTGGAAAACCAGGAGACATATAATATCACATGATGGAGAGGCGCGATGCCACTTTCGGACAACTTGTAAGAAGCCCAGCGATTTTGCCACAAACCAAAGACTTCGGGCGCACCGCGCTTAAACCCAAGGTCTTTGCTTTGGAGTTAGAGTTTCTAGCGTTTGATAAAAAACCCATCATGTGCGCAATTCATATGCGTATGTATGAGCCACATGCATATCCGTCAAGATCCTCGTTAGGTTGTGGCCACGTGCGAACATGCTGTCCTTCTCCAACTGCTGCTGCAAAGTGTTGCAAAGTTGCAACTTCTGGATGTAAGCGATCTTATCCTGTGGCAAAGGGACGGCATCGCCAACGCTAAAAGGACGTGACAGAGCGAGAGGACTTCCAACTTGCAAGGTAATCCACCATCTAAAGAACCCATTTGTCATATGTCTGAAGCTGGCCCAGCATGCTTTCAATCTACCTGCAGCACTGGTCCTCGTCACAGCTGACGATTGCGTTCTCACGCGGTGAACCTTAGGCCATCTCAGGTTTCAAAGTTTCCATCAGTGGCACGGTGGTGCACAGCGTATTTGCGGTCTGCCGAGCATGGCTGAGCCAAGTGCAGACATGTTTGAGCTGCCGAAAGAGAAGGAGTTGACTGTCAAACTCGCTCCTCATGCGCTCCAAATACTCCTTTCAGCAATATGGACTTGCTTCTGAAACAATGCTTCTCGATCCCAGACAGCGCCCAAGGAGCACTAGAATGCAGCAGCGAATCCTCATATGTTTCTTTTTCCGTCGGCTCTTTGCATGCCGCAGACTCAGCTGTCAAAGCCTGCCAATGCGCTATCATGATTTCAGGGCTCGACTGATCTGGAAAAGACGGCCCCAAAACTCTCAACTATATTTTCCTCAAAAGTGCATCGCCTTGAGAGCAGGCCAATTTTGGCACGTCGGGTCCTCCCTGAGGGATCGAGATAGCTCTGCATTGGCCTGGCCACAAATGAGTGAGCTTCAGTTCGGCGGTGGCAAGATCATTCCCTTTCCAGCCTTCTCGCATGTGTCTGCTGCCAACTTAGCCGTTGCTTCCTGGAAGGAGCAAGTGGGTACACCCAAACAAGTGACCTAATTAAGCCCGCAACCCACAGAACGAAAATCATTCAAATGAGAAACTTCCAGAGCAGCCGCAAATGGCAATGAGCAACCATCACTAGCTATCAGGTAATCATTCGTCGCTAGCACAAGTGAACGCTGCTAGATTCAAAATACAATGGTGGCACAATCGGCGAGTGTGCAAAAAACCGTACTTTTTTCGGGCGGAGCAAATGAAACAACATTTTTGTTGATGAATTTTTAAAGGGTAGGAAATAGTGTATAATATATGTTTTTGATTCCTGAATGTGCCTGTTTTCCATGCTGTTTGCAGCATTGAGAAGCTGGAACCTACCATGTCGCATGCCATTTGCAACATTTGGGAGCTGGAACCTTTCATTTGACATACCAGGCGCCGCAATTTCGAGCTAAAAGCTTCCATTTGGCATGCTATTTGAAGCATTTTATACTTGGAACTTTCCTTTTCGCATGCTATTTGCAGCATGTTTTTGCATTTTCCTTGCCACTTGGATATTTGCACATACTTGCAACATTTTGAAGCTGAAAGTGTCCATTTGGCACGCTATTTGCAAGTTGTTGTTGGTTGTTGGTTGTCCTGTTGGTTGTGGGTTCTTGTTTGTTTTCCAAATCTTGTTGCCGTTGTAGCTGTTGTAGTTTTGGTAGTTGTAGCTACAGTTGTACTAGTAGTTGCTTGTTCTTGTTCTCTTGTTTTTCTTGTTCTCTTGTTTTTCTTGTTTTTCTTCTTGTTCTTGTTCTTGTTGTTGTTGTTGGTTGTTGTTTGTTGTTGGTTGTTGTTGTTGGTTGTTGTTGTTGTTGTTGGTTGTTGTTGTTGTTGTTGCTTTTGTTTTTCCTGTTGCTGTTGCTGTTGTGGTTGCGATTGCGGTTGGTGTTGGTGGTGGTGTTGTTGTTGTTGTTGTTGCTGGTGGTGGTGGTGTAGCTGGAGGATCACCAGCAACTGTTGATGCTGTGGTCTTTGCTTGGGTGTAGGCCTTGTTTGCGGCGAGCACGTGAACAGGAAACCATGAAGTCAAGAAGCCCGTAAAGCTTTGCAAAGCCAAGAAGAAAGAAAACGGGCGAACCCATCAAGGCCAAAAAAAGGAAAAAAAAACAACAAACGTTCGACGTTCGCGTGGTATTTTTCAATATTTTCAGAAGTCTGCAACTGCAACGTCAACCTGCATGGTGGAGATAGCACCTATCATTTTGCATGACATTTGCGGCATTTGGAAGATAGACCCTTTCATCTTGCATGGTATTTGCAGGATTTTGCGTGTGATACTTTCCGCATGTTTGAATTTCAACCTCTCATTTTGCATGGCGACCGTCCATGTTTGAATCATGGTGAGACCTCAACTTGTTAACCGGCTCATTTACATCATGGCATATCACGGTCTTTACACCAATGCGGGGGGAGGGCGCAGAGAGACAACTTCGTTCAGTTGTTGTTGTTGTTGTTGTTTGTGCTGCTGGTGCTGTTCTTCATGTACTTGTAGCTGCACTTGCAATCAAGCAAAACAACGATGAAGCAAGTAGAAAACAAAAAGCAGCGAAAGCAGAAAAATACAAAGCAAAGAACAACACAAAGAAAAAAACATAGAAGCAAAGTAGTGTAGAAAAAACACATGCAAAAAAAGAGAAGCAAAAAATCAGAAAAAACAAGAAGCAAACACAACAGGAACGTGCAAGGATTGCCGCACGCTTGGTGGAATTTTATTGGGGTTGCAACATGGGGGAATGTTTTTTGGATTGCAGCTGGGTGGATGTTGGCACCTGCAGCGGCGGGAGCAGTCGCACAAGCTCAAATGAAGGTTTTCTCTTGGGTTGTTAGCCCGGTCATGAGCCCACAGAAGAATCAGCCAGAGGAATTGCAGCCCCAAGAAAAGCCTCTCAGAAGAGAGGTGGTCCGGGCCAAAGTTCCCTTCAAAACGGGTAGCGAAGAACACGGCGCCCAGGAAGTAAATGGAAGAGGCAGCTCAAAGAAGAGACCGCTGGCAAATACGTGGCTCAGAGAAGAGATGGCTCAGAGTGGAATTAGCTTGAAGGGGCGGTCCAAGAGGAAAGCAACCTTTAGAAGAGTTGGTATAGTTATAGCCAACAAAACAGCAGAGAAGAATGCGAGGACGTATTCACGATAAGTCAGACGAGATTGAGCTCAGGCAAAAGCCGGCACGGAGAAGAACTGGCTCGCAGTGTCACAGCTGAGGTAGCTTGGACAATCGGATGCAAGAAGGCTGTTCAATCATTCGTGCAGCCTTAGCCCCACGGTCTCGACGATTCAGGTGCGCGCTTGTTGGCAGCTTAAGGCCGTGCGTCTACGCACCTCTCTTTTTGATTCCGAAAAAATACCTCCCGGCGCGGCTGGGCACGACGCGGACTGAAGCCCCTTACCGCACCTATCTTCATACTCACTTTGAATTTGGCAGTCATATGCAGCCATCGCGGGCCTCCCTTCGGCAGTTTCCTGGGGCCAGTGACACCATGCACACCATGGACCTTCTTGAAAATTGAAATCGCATAATTAAGTCCCCTGCATTTTCATGTCGGTCGGCCTTAGCGAAACGGATTCAAGGTCCATCCGTGAATTTATTGACAAAGACACACAGCATGTGTTTCCTCAAGAAAAATCGTTTGACCACCAGCTGGTCGCACTTTGCCGGCATTTTTTTCTTGACCCGAGAATCCTGAAGATGTTCGTCGAGCTAAAAGGTGAAACTTGCAGAAGTACAGCGCGTATACTCTCAACAAAAAAAAGTCGCAGCCCGAGCAGCGGCACATTGGAGCAGCATCTGTTTCTGCAACCCGGCCATGTCCGAAAGTTGGCGCCGCACTTTGTTGATTTGATGCCTCAAAGCGCACACATCGACCGCTTTGGCAGACCCGCGGTTCCGAATGCAGCTTTCAACGAACTCGTCCATATCGATGAAGCGATTTCCGTCCGAATCTAGAATTTGGAACAATGTCCATGCATCCATGGTTCCTAAACCCAAGGATTCAAACACAGCTTTCACTGCTTCGTTTTCGAACTGCATTTCAAATTCCGCCAGACCAATGCGCCCAGTGCCATCGTCAACCCGTTCAAACAATTCCATCAGCTTATTCTTGATAGCCGCCTTTTCGTGCAGAAGCGCTTGCACCACTAGGTCTTGATCTTTTTCAGCTCCAGTGATTGCACTGTGACAAAACACACCAGTCATAACCTGTCTGG
>Ga0126342_10018804_pt1 | contig 11810 bp, 12 predicted proteins | sample Cyp1metagenome_FD_92528 | JGI IMG/M metagenome (GOLD analysis project Ga0126342, IMG submission 92528) | Coral microbial communities from Lord Howe Island, Old Settlement Bay, Australia - Cyphastrea 1 metagenome | ecosystem: Host-associated > Invertebrates > Cnidaria > Coral ... | reverse complement strand
AGTATGTGCGACGCCTGCCACGCAAAGAGAGTGTAGATGTCACCAAGTGCCACACCTGCCGCGCAAAAAGACAGCGGATGTCGCCAAGTGCCACGCCTGCCACACAAAGTGCCGCGACATCACGAGCGACCAAGGGGCCCCCGCGCCACCAGACCCAGCGCAGTGCCATAAGTGCCATGCCTGCCACGCAAAACGACGGTCGATGTTGCCAAGTCCCACGCCTGCCACGCAAAACGAAGGTGTGTGACAAAGTTGCGTGTGTGAAAGATAGTGTGTGACAGAGTTGTGTGTGAAAGATGGTTGGAGGCGGCGGAGCGGGAGGCGGCGGAGGAGGAGGCGTGGGATACAGAAACAAAAACAAGAAGCCCACACAAAGTTGTGGGGAAAAACATGTCCATCTGATCCGTTTCCCTTGCGATTCACAAATGTTCCGGGCCTCATTCTAGAGCGACTCTGCTTCCACGTATAAGAAGAGAAATTGCTAAGATCCAAAATTACATCTTCAGCATCTTTAAGCATCAAACAGCATGCAACCTGTGGACACTCCTAGGCTCTGGACTCTGAAACTTCCGGATCCTAGATTCCCAACTCATAATTGGCCTGAAATGCCATGCTGAAATCGCGGCAGCGAAATTGAAATCAAAACAATCCTCCAACTGAAAATGGCTGCCGGGGAAAAAGATGATGTATATCAAAGCCGAAATGCAGCAGAGACGTTCAAGGATTTAGATGACATCTACCCGGAAATCTCTTGGCAAGGCGCTGACAGGTAGCGAAGTCCACCTGCTTGTTTGCAAATACCTGAAGGTCTTACCTTGTAATGTGGTATAAAAACCCAACAGCAAACCATTACCAGGTTGCCAGGAATGGATGGTACACACTAATCTTTTTGCCGCATATGCCAAAGCCCGCCACGACCAACGACCCCCCTGGGAGCCCCGTGCCAACATCATGGGTATTGTCCTTCATCCGGATCATCGCCTCCCGCTGGCGGCGCAGATCCTGTAGGGCTTGAACGCCGACGTCCTGCCAAGATTCGGGAAGGTAAAGAGAGCAACCCTAAAGAGAAGGAACGCAAAATCAAAGGATGGATATGTTTTCTAATTGTAAGTCTGTGTGTGTGAACATCTCAATAGATGTAAAATGTGTGCCCTTTTTCGGCTTCCTGGTGAACGGTCAAATCTGGTGGCGTCAAATCTCTTATTTCAATTTTCAGGATTACAGTCAAGTTTGCAGGGGGCTACAGCGGCTGCAGGGAATGTCATAGTTCTGCAGCCAACTAAGACGGCTATGGACTCTGGTCGACGTACCTGCCTACGATTTGAATTCATTCCATTTCAACAGTTCAATTTCGTCAATGGCAACCGGCTAAGCCCAGAACCGGCATGTCGACTTTGAAATCACCACATGAGTTTTTTCCAATAGTTTTCCATGTTGAACGTTTGCCACAATCTGATTTATTTGGATTATTTGCGACAAGGAAGGGAAGAGTCTGCTCCAATCTTGCTGGGCATACAATCAGTGGACAAGAGAATCTCAACTCCTGACTACAACTCTCGCTCCTGTCAGGTTTACTGGCGTTGTTTTTGCACATAAGATGCATTCCAACTTCACAATTCGAAAAGCAGTTCCAAGCAAGTGCGTGTGTGTGTGTGTGCTTCTATCTTTTTCGGAGGTAGTGTTGAAGCAGAGTGTCACGCACATCTCAACCGCTCTACTGTAGGTCTCTCAGAAAGTATAGTAACCCAGCAATGTGGTCGCTCGACCAATGCCTCTGTTTCTGCAGAGATCTTATTCGCCTCTCTCAGACGATCTGTGCCTTTCGATGGGATGTTCATCGTGTGGCAGGAGTTTGGAGTTTCACATAAAATCTGCTGAAGACTGTAAAATATCCATCATTGAACCAAATAAACCGAACTGTTTAAATATCAATCTCTGGAACAAAAGAACGATACAAAGAGAAGCGCGAATCCCCATAGGGGATGCCTTTCTGCAGGGAGCTGGTCACTGCAGCAGCCTTGCGCCGCTCCTCGCGGGCAAGAAAGAGCCTGGGGGCAACGTCCAAATATCAGACATCCATAGATATGTCTATGCAATATGGACTTGTTTCTGCTTATTTGATATTGGATACCGGATACCTGATATCAAGGATATTTTGCAAATGCTGTCTCTGTAAAAATGGAATCTGACATGCTGAGGCATGTCAGGCCGCTGCACTGAGGACGGGGCTTATCAGTGTTTCCACCCGCTCCTGCACCTCAACTTGAGATATTAAGCTACTGATGCATCAAGTCGCTTCATAGTTTTGTGTTTGAACGAGCACATCTTGGGAAAAATATGTCAAGCTTCTGTAGTTAGAAAGTAACCCTCGCCCGCCTAAAAGCAACGCCTTACGAGCTTCCTCAAGTTCCTGGGAAACGACCAAATCTGATCCAATCTGTCAAGGTATGTGACAGTCTTCACCGGTCAATGACGGTCAGCACCACTCTTCGACAAGCTGTCTGTATTGTCAAGTACCATTTTTTTCACTGGGAAAGTGAACAAAATCATCTCAACGATCAAGAATGAGAGTGAACGCTAGTTCAAGTCAGTTCAAGTACATTTGACTAGCACAATCTGCTGAGTACAGGTGCCATTGTTTTGACACCGTTGCCTTGGCTTTTGCTCGAAGCTCCTCTCTTAGCACCTGAGAGGTCTTGCCAGAGCAGTGGTTCAGTCACCAATCCCAAGTTGATATCTGTTGGGTTCAGCCAGGATATCCCAACTATGATGTTGAATAAGAAATATCTAAAACGAAACCGAGTACCAAACTAGGTTTACAAATTCACCGAAAAAATACAAGGTTTTGCTTAAATCAATTCTACCCTCCCGGATCCTCCTGGTTTTTGTCCAAAAGACAGTATGACAGTATTCAAGTTGCGACCAAACGTGTAAAGGGCAACAAATAATAACAAATATACATGTGCTAATGAATAAATCAGCATAGTCATACTCAAAAACATTACTGAAATTTCTGATATTGATGTACACGCTGTGCCTGTGTGAAACCAAGCACTTATTTTGGTCATCCGCATTGTCAAGCGTTTCTATTCTGGGCTCAATCACAGCTTCCTCTTTGGCAAGCTTGGCCTTGGCAAGAAAACCCTACTCTGCCGCTGCTTGCCCCGGACTCCACAATTCAACCAACATGCCTCAAATCATGTGTCGCGTTTTCCCATTATCCCATGGAGCGACGCTTGCAAGACTGTGTTAAATTAAATGTGGGAACAAGTAACTCTGCGTTGGAATTCAGTTTTGGAACAAATTGGCTTTCGTTGGGGATAGGTATGCATGCCCATTCTGCATTTCAAGTTATGAAATCTCTAGGCCAGCGAAATGTACCAAAACCCTGGAAATATGTCGCCCGCAATGTCTGAGGTTCCAGCCCTTTCGGCCGGAGGCGCAGACTTCGCCTGTTCAGGGAGATATCATCAATCACAAGGGGTCTGAACACAAGGGGTCTGAACGGTCTGAGTGTTTACGCGGTTCAACTTTCATGCAGTTTTTGGATGTTTTTGGTATCATACTTGAACATACATGGGAATTCACACCAATGTTCAATCACGTTCAGTGTATGCCCGACCTCTAGTTGCAGCGACTGCAGACTGTCATCAGCCTTGCTGGACGATACCCGCTGCAGAAAGGGATTGACTAACCTTGTACACATCAAGGAATGGTTGTTGTTATATTTGTTGATATATTGATATATTATCAACAAATTTTGGAGGTCAGGAAACTCAAAGTAAGGTGCCCAGGGAATGTTCATACTTCGAGGCTAAGAAATACATCGCATATCGTGTCAGCATTGTGTCCTGCCTGCTTCAACAGGCTGAATGCAGCAGCACTCAAGCCAGGCCTTTCGGCCTCCGGCGCCTTGACAAAGCTGAATCGTGGCTCCGGTTCTCACTTTGCCATACAGACACGTATGAAAGGGACGTAACTTTGTTTTAGTAATGTTTTCACTTGTGGTCAGTCAAGACTTCAGCAAAAATGGCAAGATTTCAAAACACCAGCCTGCACTCAGTGGTTTCTTGCCATACGAATATACCGACCCCAAAACGAATGAAATCATAGGACGAATTGGTTCCAGAAATTTCCGAAATGCGCTCTCACACTGTCCATCTACGTCATCTCAGCCACCGTTTGCAAACGCTGCAGCTCTTCAGAGGCTTGACCTGCCAAAGCCTGCGACAAGTGACAGCTGCAACAATTTTCCATAATTGTTTATTTGAGTTTGGAAATATGTACCCAAAGAGAAGGGTCATTGTTTTCCTGTTTCCTGATTAAGATGGCCACTTCAGGATACACTGCGTGATTTGTTTTTTTTTTAAACCCCTTGCTTTCGGATTTCAATTTGTTTGAATTCAACCAATTTTTTTTCCTGACAAATTTTGGGATTTTTGAGGCATGGGCCCGGCACTCAGCAAGATGTTCTGCAAACATGATCGGCAAATTGTTTGAACCAATGGCTGCAATATGTTGAACAAAAACTGGGCAATCAAGTCAATTTAAAACTGAATGCATCATCCCATATCCGTGTCAAAATTCACGAATCATTTTTTCAATCCTATCATTCCACAACATGTGGTAAAAAAAATGATTGGGCGTCCGTCCGTGGTAAACGACTTAAGTAGATTATCACCATGTGCAGTCTACATGTGACATATGGTCATTGTTTTCCATGTTGCTGTAACCAAAGATTCAAAGGTCACACGTTCGTTCTGCACGAGATGTGACAAACTATGCAGGATTGAAATGTTTGGCCCAGCTCACGGCCGGGTTGACGACCCAGGACAAAACCTTCATTTTAGTTTTCCTGCTTGTTCCCGCTGCTGCAAGTGCCAACATACGCTGCAGTTTCATGGTTCGTGGCTGCTGTAGTCCCAATAACATTCCAGCATGTTGCAACCCCAATGACGTTCCACCATGTGTGAGTTCCGATAACGTTCCACCATGCGGCAATCCAAATAGCGTTCTGCAACTTTTGCTTGAGATACAAGCGCCTCAAGATATGAACAGATACTACACCTGGTATGTGACATGGCTGAGTGCTCCACGACGCAAAATGAATGTACTGCAAACAGCGTCAACATGAAGCACCCCGCCTTGCTGCTTACTTTAGTTCAAAAGCACAAAGTTGAAATGGTAAATCCCTAAGGAAATTTCTGAATTCCAAGGTGTCTGAATACTGCCGCAGGGACGCAGTTTGTAGCGTGCCTCTACTTGCTGGACTCCTAGTCACTGTCAGATTCACCCTTTTGAACTGCTATGCTATCTGGCTATGTAGTTTCGTCATCCTCCATCTGTTCAGATTCAGAAGTTTCTCCACTGCCATGATGCATAACCATCCAGGCTTCTGGATCACTGACTTCGCAAAGTTCTGTCTCCATCAATTCGTCAGAGTCCTCTTCCTCGCTCTCACCAGTTTCATCCCTTGGGGAATTGTCAACGTTTTCAAGCAAGGCACGTGCAATTGAATCCACATGAGAGCTGCCTGAAGTCGCAACTGCATTTCGTTCAACCGCAACTACATCTGCAAGTCTTTGACCTACCTCCACTGCATGTTCAATTTCGTCCATGGTGTTGCACAACTGAATCCAGCTCTGATCGTACTTTGGAGATTCTTCGTCACTGGAAAGGTCTGTCATGTTGCGGGCCATGACAACTGCAGACAGTCGAACTGACTGATTCCCAGATTTGCAAGCATTCATAACGTTGCAAAGCAATTGAAGTCGTTCCTCATACAATTGTTGTTTTTCCAACGTAGTTGCTGTGGATCTCCTGGGCCTTGTATAAGTGAAAGTCAACATTGCCTCAGGGTTCCATGCAGCATCAGGTTCAGGAAGGTCGTTTTCATCTTTCAACACAGGCATCTCAATTGGATCTGTTCCAGCTGAACCACTGGGCATGCTCGTGCTCGAGTTCGCGGCATTGCTCGAAGGAAATTTGCTGTTGGCAGCGACGATTGCAGCACCAATGTGAGACATTTTGATTGTCCCATCGTCATCATTGTCAACCTCGTTTGTTGTGGGCTCCTCCAAAACAGGAACATGATCGACATGAGAACTTTCTGCAACCCTTGCAAACCAATTGAAAATCCACATCACTCCAACTCCAACGAACAGCGTGAAAAGCAAAATGAAGATGTTGCCGTCACCCTCAACTGTTCACATCCGTGCAAGTGTAGTTGGATCAGGCTCAAGGCGCCAGCAAGGGCTCTGCTATTGACCCTTCGAACAAAAACCCGCCCAGGATCATCAGCTCCTTCAAGGCATCCATTTGAACTATTGTACAAGCCAAGCAAACTCATCAGAGATCTCATTCGTGGGGCAGCCAAACGTTTTGTTCCAATGTCAGCGGGATTCAAGTGGCCGCTGATGCTGCATAGTTTCAGCATTCCACTTCCAACCATCTCCTGCAACCACAAAATGCGGCAACTCAAATGCCTCAAACGTCCAACTCCCCTTCTGTTCAAGATCCCTTTGGCACCACTGCTGTCGGTGTAGATGTAAATCTGCGTTCGCTTGTTGGTGATCCATGTCAACAACCTGGCAAGTAAGATGGCGTCACTGGCTCCACTGCTGCAAGCATAAACTTCGGCCTCTGCTGATGATGAGTGCGCGAAGCTGAATAAACCAGGCACCGGCCAAACATCACAACGCAGCAGCTTACAGACCTTCTGCTGACATGGTCTGAAGCCCAATCCGAGTCAGTGAACACCTCCAAAACATGTTCATTGGGATCCACCATCGGATAGTCATGGAAAATGCCAGTTGCTTGACCACCCCATTTCAAAGAGACACAAACATCCATGTGACTGCAAAGATGTCCCACCAGATGTCGAAGCACTGTCAAACTCTTCTCAGTGGGTTTTGAGCTGTAGGTGGCCAAATGTCGAATGACATGTTGAGCTGGTGGAACACATCCGCTAGATACATCAAAACACCAACGCATGTCCTGAAAGTTGTAGCTGATGTAGATGAAAGTTCTGGGTGTCATCTTCTTTGTCGATGTCAGCATGTGCAGGGCTCTTCTTGTTCTGGTTTCGAGCGTTCAGTCCAAGCAAACTGCAAAGCTGGGTGATGTGCTTCTCATGTGTTTGAATTGTCAACCTTCCATCATCGTGAAGTGTATATTGTCGTTTCAAAAATGTCAGCTCATCACCTGGCTTCTCAATGCATTGAACTGAAATATCATATGCAGCTTTGAGCTCCGGCATGAACCTGCCTAACACATAGTCACGTTTTCCAACCACAAGCAAGTCATCCACATGTATCATCACCACACAAAATCCATCTTTTGACCTCAGAATGCAAGGATATGGGGTGTGCTCCTCCAAGCCAAGCTTTGATTTGGGGAAACTGGTGATTGCACGATACCACAGCAAGCTTCCATCGCGTTGTCCAGGCAGCACCTTCCCCAAAGAAAAACTGCGAGTTGTTCCACTTGCATCTGCTGTATGGACCAGGGTGTCCGCCCTTGCTTCACAGTCAGAAAAGCATCTCTAACGTCCAGGCTGGCCATCACCATGTTTTCTTTTTCACGTCTTTCCAAGAAAACTGTTGGCAAAACTCTGGAAATGATACTGCCAGACGCAGGACTGAATAGGCTTTCTCTTTCGGGCTCCAACCAAGCAAACTCACGAGCAACGAACCTCGATCTCCTCAGCCATATTGCTTCGCCCTTTGAACTGTGCTTTTCGCGCCAAGTGCGCACAAATCGAGTGCTCAAAACTTTTGAAGTAGGTGGCACTGCATCAGGGCCCTGTAGAACCTGCAAACGCTCCAGCCTCTGAAGTTCAAGCTGGTCTGCCAGTGCATCCAAACGCAAGAGCTCATCAGCGCTCAGTTCTGGTTCTTTGGCTGAATGAGGAAACGTAAGCCGCTCCATGATCTTGGACATGTTTGCATCGCTGACCAAACATGGATCATCCTCATGAAGAAACTGATCATCATAAAACTCCATGTCATACTTTTCCATGTCATCAACATCATCATGACTGAAGTCGAATTTAACTGGGGAGTCTTCGTGCTCGTAAAGGCTCATGTCAGTGCTTGTCACTTGAAGCATTCCTTGTTGATCTGGGGACTCCTCAAGCCTCGGTGTTTTCGGGGCTCGCTCACCAGAAGGATCATCCCTTGGAGTTGTAGGTTGGTCATCTCCAACACGTTGCTTTTTGGGGCTACCAGACTGAACAGGGCTGTCTGCCTCACCACGTTTGAGAGATTCTGCAAGTGCATTCATGGGCTCATTGGTTGTGGCTGTAGCAGCCATGTTTGAAGCTTCGGCAGTGTCAGCCTCATTCCCTGCCTCAAGAGGATCCTCACGATCCGAGTCAGAACCTGCATGCATTTTGGCATAGGTTTTCACATGCTCTGCATCAACATCGATCATGGGCATGCCGACTCGAAGAGGTAGAGAGATGTTCTTGGTGTACAGCATTCGATGGCCCAAAGAAGCATATCCATGATCCCAAGGCGAAACTTTGATCTCGCCCAAGGGTTCCAAAACGAAAGGAGTTGGCAGCCTCCGCGCTGATCTGGTCACAAAAACTCCTTCAGAATGGATAATGGTGTGGCCATCGTTTGGCAAGGCTTTTCCAACCCAGATGCCTTTTGTCCAACGTGGTGCAGCCTTCCTACTTGCTTTGATGTAGCCCAAAACAACTTATTTTCCCAAACCCAAAAACCGTGGACATCCTAACCAAACACGTGCGCACCTAAGAAACTGGTATCACACAAACCAAACATCACTCCAGCTGCACTCATTGCAGCTCAAAAAACATATATATATATATACATCTCGGTATATATATATATATATTCAAACCAAATCTCACAAAAAAACATGCAGTCGTCAAACGGTCTCAGCTGAGGAAAAACGGATGGACCAAATCGCAAGCCACAACTGAAAAAATGTTCAAGACGAATCGGCACACTCTTTTTACTTCTTAGATGATGGGGATTTCACGCCGCCCGCTTTCGGGGGTAAAGAAAAAGAATACGGCAATATGCAAGTGGCGTTCCACACGTAGTCTGTGAGACACAAAGAAGTATGTTCATAAGAAGAAGTGGTGCTCTCACCACAAATTGTGTAGGGTGGGGGGCTCAAAAAGGAAAACACACCACTAAATAAGTGGGCCCACCCTCCCTCCCTTTGGAGGCGCTTACTTGAAACGAAGAGGCCACACGAATATAGAATTCAGTGGTTGATTGACAGAACATGTTAACACTTCAGTGTACGGTTTGTGTGTGTGTGTCATCCTTGCGCAGGTGTGCAACAAAAAACAGAATGCTCACAATGTAAAAACATCAAAGTGACAGGTTGTAGCTGCAGATTGGAAGTTTCAGTTTTGAAACCACAGAAACACAAAATCAAGAAACCACTTCTGGTTGAACCCGCAGCTACCACTCAGTCACCACAACCCAAATGCACAGCGCAGGAACGCGGAGGACGCACGCAAGACGCTAGAGGGAGTCCGACTAGAAGCTGCCCTCAGCTTCTTTTTAGGGAAAGGGAAAAAAAGTTACATCAGCGCGCTGAGTCGCAACTTATTTTTCCAAACCCAAAAACCGTGGAGATCCTAACCAAACGCGTGCGCACCTAAGAAGCTGGTATCACACAAACACAACATCACTCCAGCTGCACTCATTGCAGTTCAAAAATAATATATATAATCTCGGTATATAAATATACATATATATATACATATATATATATATATATTCAAACCAAATCTCACAAATAAACATGCAGTCGTCAAACGGTCTCAGCTGAGGAAAAACGGATGGATCAAATCGCAAGCCACAACTGAAAAAATGTTCAAGACGAATCGGCACACTCTTTTTACTTCTTAGATGATGGGGATTTCACGCCGCCCGCTTTCGCCACGGCCCCCACCCATGTTAACTGTGGCGTCTATGCCATCTCAATGAAACTCATGCTTCCTTTGAATGCATCTCTCACCTCCTTCTCAGGGATACTCAAGTCTCTTTTTAAAAAAAAATGATCCATCAACCTGGAAGGAAAGTCTGCCAAGTTTGACGAAGAAGGTACCCTTCTGAACCAAGGTAAGAAACAGTAGGTGTCCAAGTATATAGCTGCAAGTGCGCATATAGCCGTTATGGACGGTGAGCTGGAGTAGCCCTTGATCAAAGAAAATTTCGAGCCTGCACCGGACGTCAATTTTAGAGGCATAGGCTTCTCCTTTACCTTCCTCCATGCGACCAATTAGCCTGCCAAAACTCCTGATTGTGCCATAAGCGGTGCCGATCTCAGTAGTTGGCACCAAACCAGAAGCGCCATGGAGACTTCAAACAACTTTGACTGTTTGCTCACTTTCTGATCAACACCAAAGCTATCTGGAAAAAAGTGTTTCATTGCACAGGTGTACCACAAAAAAGTTCCAAGCAGAAAAATCCTGATTCTCCAAGCTGTGGTTTCACACCTGCAGAGTTGCTTTGGTGTTCAACTTCTAAAGATTGAAAGCTTCCGTTTTCTCGCTTGCGTCTCACCTCCAGCAGCAACACCAACTTGTCATTGGTGCTCCGTCTGCGGACTTGTAGCAGCCCGGTTTCGGCCCTTGCCAGCACCCTTAGCTGCAGCTTTGATGCTTATTCTGGTTTTGTTGACCTTTCGCATGACTTCATAAGAAGCCAAGCCAGTCAAATCCATTGCCAAAGTGCGCCTCTGCAGCGCCTGATACAGCGCCAAATCCGAACTAATGCTGATCTCCAAGTGGCTCTGTTGCTCTTTTCACAATGAACGATTTCTTTGTAGCATCAAGTTGAATCTCTTTCTCCGGCTTCGACCCCATGAGCTCTTGCTGCCTGGATAGGCACCTGTTGGTGTTGATGCAAGACTTTTTTTGTCTGAGCCCGTTGCCTTTCTCTACGGTCTTGAGTCTTACTCGCGGACCAGCCGGATATTGGGGTTGATGTAAGACCTCATTGCGCTCGATCATTGCAGCACAAAGATCATGGTGCATGATCCAATGGGCCTTGATTTCAAGTGGTTCGAATCCCTGTTGGTCCACTCGCAAGTCTCAAGTGTTTACTGGCACTTTATTCCCGTGGACAGTGTTGTATGTGCTACAGCTCTCGACAAGACGAGTCTTCAGGAATGTTTCAGACATCTGATTCTTTATACCCGTGCGGCTTACTGGAGCATGGTTTCCGCTCAGAGTTTTGTTGCTTCTTTCACATGTCTTTCTGTATGGCGATGTTTTTGGCTCTTTCCTGTGTTTTGATTGGTTTATTGATGATTCTGCGCATAAGACATCTTTTCTCCAACTGAGCTGGCCATGTTCACAATGCCGGTTTTGCGTTTTGTGTGCTTTCTTTGGTGTTTGACGTGTTGTTTTTTTTTTTACTGCGGCAACTTTGGCTGACTCCGAGCCGGCCATTGGACAGAAATCTTCCCCTTCTTATGAAGTTACAGTAGTTGCAGTTGCCGTACGCTGGTGCTGTGCACCACAATGCGAAAAAGCTTTCCCAGACCTAGTTTTTTAGATTGCACAAGGGCAGCGTAAAGCTGTTAAATCGTAAAGTTCAATTTCTTCAAAAAAGCTCTTTGATGTTTTAAAAAATCCCAACTTTACCACTTTATGATTTTATGATTTAATGATGCGATTTTCAATCTAAAATGTGAAACCAAAGGTAATTGAGAGAGGGCGGAATTTAAAAATAGCCACGAACTTTTTCGCAAGACTAGGAAGGGTGTTTTGGGCTTGTTCCCATTTCATCCTTTTCCAATGGATGAAAATTTTATCT
>Ga0126342_10018803_pt1 | contig 11811 bp, 11 predicted proteins | sample Cyp1metagenome_FD_92528 | JGI IMG/M metagenome (GOLD analysis project Ga0126342, IMG submission 92528) | Coral microbial communities from Lord Howe Island, Old Settlement Bay, Australia - Cyphastrea 1 metagenome | ecosystem: Host-associated > Invertebrates > Cnidaria > Coral ... | reverse complement strand
GATTCAATAGATATCAATAGATATCAACAGATATCAATAGATATCAACAGATATGGATACTGATGATACTGCTCCCGGGGCCACAAGTCTCTGCTTCACATGCGGAAGACCATCTGTTGAAATCCTGACCACGCCTGACACACACACACATAAATGACCCGTGACAGGTGCCAGGTGCGGCCACTTCAAGCGTGGTGCTGGTGCACAAATCACCACAGCACCACTGGACGCCACAGCTTGCAAGTCGCAGTGTTGCCTCATGTCTCTATGTTGCCCGTCAAAACTTTCCCGCCAAACGGATGCATGACCTGAAACATTTGATTTCCAAAATGCCGTCTTAAATGATTCATCCACTTGTACGTGTAGTGTTGCACCCAATGGCGATTTTAAATAGGAATTCGATCCGCATTTGGCATGCCTCCTGGACCTGGTTGATGCCTTCATATCTATATCTGTATATAATATAGAGTAATTGGTACAATATATGATATTATGTATATAATGATATATGACGATATGTGTATATTTATCTAGTAATAGAAAAATCATATGTATATAATGTATATACAATTAATGTACAATAGTATATTTAGATTATTTATACACCCATAGCTTTCAGCGCTGCTTATATGACTGTGCTTGTGATCTCATGGAACTGGGCTCCGGCAGTCCCATGGAACTGGGAATATCCGAGAAATCTTTAGGAAATACTGAAATACTGCTATCTATATATATGTATATATATATACATATATATACATATGTATTTCGAACTACATATTTTTCTCGAATGAAGAAGCTACATATTGTTTCTCCAAACGGGTTTAGGTTGAAAAGGGATGAAATTGTGCCTCGAAGATTTCCCCAGTTCTGGACCTTTTAAACTGCTGGCTGCGGCCTGTTGAAAAATACATTTTCTGATTGCATGGTGAACTTGTTTTCGGGTTGTCTTTTACTGTAATTTCTTCAAGATTTTTACACACAGCTATGTGTATGTAGACATATTTAATTGCCTGTATGAAAGCACCCAATCACAAGCAAGTTGGTTAGGGCACTTATGGGGGGGGAGGGGGGTGGACAAGATTCAGATGAAGCAAAAACGTGTAGCAAGAGAACAAAGGAACAAGCACAAGCCAAAAACAGAAACAGGAACAACGCCTTCCAATCAGACACGCCGGCAGGCCGGCGGATTCTTTGGTCCAGATTAGGTGAACCATGCTTTTGGGCGGTATTTTTCCTGGCAAATGCTTGATCCAGTCGGGTATGTCTGAAAATGGGGTATAGGGGTATACTTGTAGGGAAAACGATGATAGACCAGTGGCTGGACTGCCACTTGCATCTATGATGTTTCTAAGTGGCTCTGCCAATGAGATTTGCCATGTGCAACTATTCCTTCCCCTGGCATAACTCGCTGTGCCCTCCGGATGGGGTAACTAGATGGATGGGTAAGTAAGGGCATTCGTTTGTACCCGTTTTCAGACAAACGGAACTAGTGTATACCGCATATTTGACGGATGATCAATGTTGACACTCATTTTTCCATCAGCATATCGTTTTTTGGGGTACTCCGCCGTTCTTGATAACCTCGATATTGTTTTATATTTGTAGCATCATGCTATATCATCTATCCGTTGTTTTTTCCCATACCCAACAAATGGGCTGGGACCCATCCTTTTCATATCTTTCCATTGGCCATTGAAACCACCAACCAGATTGCCGGTCTTGCTCATCTTCCGATGTCTAGAAGTAATTCACAGCGTGGCTTGAGTTGACTGCTGAAACGGCCTGCGAAGTTGCTGGGGGAGGCTCCATCACCTTCCGGTGTTGCGCTGGGCTGAGAACCTTGGACCTTGCGTGGTTTCTCCCTTAGCTGCTTGGAGCTATCGCCTTTCAGCTTTGTCCTCTGATGCCATCTTTGCAGGTGAAGTGAAGTTCCTGGTAGATAGGATGCGCCAGGGTGTGGCCGTGATGGACCAATTCCGTGCCCATGGCATTGTGTCTGATGGATGGAAGCTCCAGGGGCCTTGAGGGCTTTGAGCATCCTCAGGTGATTTGTCTTCAGCAAAAATAATTTTAGGTTTTTAGGACCACTCTGTGCTGTGCAAAGGATCAGCAGGGGACTACAGTCTGGTTCTGAAATTGCCGTGACATGTAACAGATATGCTGGGGCCACCAATCTCTGCTGCACATGAAGACGACCATCACCTGCTAGTCTCCTGACCACACCTGGCACACAGATATAAATGTCCGTGACAGGTGCCAGGTGCGGCCGTCATGGTGCGAACACAAATGATAAGAGCCACCTTCACCGAATAAAGTTTCCAAACAACAACTTGAGGAATCGGAACGCGCCCCCAAGATAAGCAAGGTGGTTTGAAGCTAGCCAGTCTAGGGTCAATCACTGGCAGATATATCTTGTTATCCGTTAAGCCATCTTAAACCAAAGTATAACCCCCCTCCTGTGAAGAAGTCTGGAACCGTGGTTGCTGGACCTGAGGGCCTGACACTTCCGAACCCAAATCTGACCATGTTAGTACCATTATCGAAGGAAGTTTAGAAGTGAAACTTCCGACAATATGGACAGATGAAAAGCAGAGATGGAAAAAGTCAGAGAGAAGAGAAGAGTAGAAGAGAGAAGATCAGAGAAGAGAAAGAGTCAGAAGAAATCGCAGATGCGCGAAAAGGTAGGAAAGTCGTGAAGCACCGTGTTTTTCCAATGATTTGTGGCTCCGGAGGGTCGAAAAGTAGGCTCGCTAAAGCGGCGGGTTCGGAGCCAGCTGGCCAGATGAGAGATGAAAAATCGAACGCCGCTGTGGGGCGAAGCACATTTCGAAGTCAAAATGTACAAAGCACACCATTCTCGGACCACTTTTGGAAGTTGAGATGTCGAAAAAGTGCATGCCGTTGTGGCGCGAAGCACATTTCGAAGTCAACATGTACAAAACACACCAGGTTCGGACCACTTTTGGAAGTTGCGATGTCGAAAAAGTGCACGCCGTTGTGGCGCGAAGCACATTTGCAAGTGAAAAAGCTAAACGCACTTCACGTTCGGACCACTTTTGGACGTTGAGATGTCGAAAAAGTGCACGCCGTTGTGGCGCGAAGCACACTTCGAAGTCAAAATGTTAAAAAACACCAGGGTTTCGGACCCACTTTTGGACTTCAGATGTCGTTCCGTGTGGCAGGCGCAAGGGATTGTGGACCTTGTCACAAGTGAGCAAAGCGTGAGGGTTTTGTAGCATTTCCAAAAACGATGGCAGGCGTGGGACATTTGAAGGGGATCTGCAAAGATGCATTTTCCGTGGCAGGCGCAGTACAAGAGACATCTTCATCAGAGCTGTTAGGAGGTCCGGGCGCTGATTTCCTGAGACGGGTTCCATTTTGGAGCCTCAGATCTTCAGTTTTGGGAAGATGATTTTGCGTGACAGGTGCAGCACTTCGTATGACCTGGGCAGGCGCAATACTTTAGAGAGGTGAAGTGGAAAAAACGCAAAACGCATTGGTACGAGGCCGTCAACTCTGCACTCAACTTTGCATTTTTTGAAGGAAGTCTCGCACAATTGCTTCGTTTTTGATGTTATCAACTTGAAAATTTGAGGTAGTCTCGCAGAATAGCTTCGTTTTTGACGTTGTCACGTTCAAATATTGAGGAAGTCTCGGAGAATTGCTTCGTTTTTGATGTTGTCAACTTTGAAGCATGAAGAAGTCTCGAAGAATTGCTTCGTTTTTGACGTTGTCAAGTTCAAACATTGAGGAAGTCTCGCAGAATTGCTTCGTTTTTGATGTTGTCAACTTTGAAAAGTGAACCAGTCTCGCGGAATATCTGGGTTTTCAAGCTTGCAGATCGACAGGTAGATAGATAGACAGACAGAAAGAGAGATAGATAGATAGATAGATAGATAGACAGATAGACAGATAGACAGATAGACAGATAGACAGATAGACAGATAGACAGATAGATAGAGAGACAGCTAGCTAGCTAGCTAGCTAGATAGATAGATAGATAGATAGATAGAGGGATAGAGGGATAGATGGATAGATGGATAGATGAGTAGATGGATAGATGGATAGATGGATAGATGGATAGACAGCTAGATAGATAGATAGGTAGATAGATAGGTAGATAGATAGAATAGATAGATAGATAGATAGAATAGATAGATAGATAGATAGAATAGATGGATGGATGGATGGATGGATAGATAGATAGATAGTTAGATAGACAGATGAGATAGAGAGGGAGAGAGAGAGAGAGAGAGAGAGATAGATAGGTAGATAGATAGATGGATAGATAGATAGAAAGATAGATAGATCGGTAGGTAGGTAGGTAGGTAGGTAGGTAGGTAATCAGAGAAAGAGAGAAAAAGAGAGAGAGAAAGAGAGGAGACATCAATCACCTTTCGATAAATCAGTGGCTTCGCTCTGCCATCCGTGATTCGCAACAACCAATCTCTCCTATAGGTTTCCTATTCTGGAAACTTCCGCCACCGCCTTGTGCGGTACTACTGGTATATACATGAAACTAGCTGCGCAGTGAGCATGACAGCATCTTGGCATCAATCAAACTGTGTTTTGGGAAGAACTTAGCATTGCTTGAATTGCTTGAGCACATTTTTTGTTGGAACGTCTCTTTTCAGCTTGGCTGAAGTCATGGCAATTTTTCATCGCGTACACTCGGCCACACCGCTGAAGGGTAGCTGCTAATTTGCCCTTGAAGTCACAACGTCTTTGGGGCATCCCGGAGCGGTTCTGTGAAGGAAAGAATCTCGCAGAAGTCACATGTGCAACGTTCACAATGTTGAGAATCTTCAGAAATGACCCGGGAAAGCACAGATGTGGTGGCATCAAAACAAATCTGTGGCACCCGATAATTTGATATAATTTAAACATATTTGAACCATTGCGCCCCCTTCCTTTGATCAAGACCTGACAGGCGCCCACAGCTGCCAAAGGACAGACAGGAGAATTCCCAGAATTCCCAGGTGGGAATCTGGTTCTTGATTTGGAAGATTTATCATTCTTCCCATCCATTGCCTGAGTTTGGGGGTCATGAACCCAACGTGATTCTTGTTTCCTTGGCATCTCTGGTCTCTTTTCGGAGAACCCAGCAGCCAGGCCCTTTGTTTCGGGTGTCCAGTTGCCTGCTGAGAGGCTTCTGACTTTGAACCATGGCCATTTCCAGAGCATGCGGGGGCCGGGGGCCTCAGGGGCCTGAGCTGAAGAGGTGATAGGATTCTCAGCCATGGCCCTACAAAAGGTGTCAGAAGCTATCCCAGAACCGGGGAGAAGTCGGAGTTGCTTTGGGCGTGGGATAATCCCAATTGCAAATATACCAGGTGCCAGGTGCCCATCGTTGGGTGATATTTATCATCGAAGTGAAAGGGCTGGAAATGAATCCCCCCAAGCCAAATCTATAGCATAGCAGCGGTACCGCAGCTTGTCCAAAGATTCAAGCGTGGCCTTCAGCTTGGATTTTCTGCTTAAATCATAATAATTGTAGAGCTTCGCACACCGGCGATGCCATAAGGGTTATAGTAGTGTGAGCGTTGGTGTTGTTCATGTGCTTGGCGCGCGCGCGCAGGTGCAGAGCACAGTATGATGTTCTTTTCATACCGCAGCTTGTAACACATCTGTTTGTCGCATTTTTGTGCTTCTTCTTCTTCTTCTTCTTGTTCTTGTTCTTGTTGTTGTTGTTGTTGTTGTTGCTGTTTGTTGTTTGTTGTTTTTGTTTTTGTTGTCGTCGTGGTCGTGGTCGTGGTCGTGGTCGTGGTTGTGGTTGTTGTTGTTGTTGTGGTTGGTTTGGTTGTTGTGGTTGTGGTTGTGGTTGTGGTTGTGGTTGTGGTTGTCGTTGTTGTTGTTGTTGTGGTTGTGGTTGTGGTTGTGGTTGTGGTTGTCGTTGTCGTTGTCCTTCTTCTTCTTCTTCTTCTTCTTCTTGCAACACATCTTATTTTCGTATTTTGGTGGGCCCCTAAAAATCGTCACATAGGTGGTGTTTTCGCATTTTTTTGACACTCTTGGAGCAAAAAACACCGTAAATACCGATGTTTTCTGCGCCTCGGAAGCGCAAAACCACAGTATTTACGATGTGTTTGCATTTGGTAGCAAAAATCACGGTATTTACAGTGTTTTTGGCCCGCGCCTAGCAAAAACACTTGTAGTTTTCAGCATGTCGCAAGAAGAACTTTTTCCATGCCAAATGTGGGGCTCCAGCTGCAATAGTGTCGCAACCTTGGCGCAAGGCCAGCTGCAACAGTTTCGCAACCTTGGCCAAGGCGCTCAAGTTGCATGAGTGAGGGTTTTCAAGCCAGGCAAAACGTGCCGAACGGCAGTGTTGTCAAGCGCAAGCGAAAGATGCCGAACGGCAGTTTCTAAAAGCTCAAGAAAAGAGTCAAGCTGCAAAAGTTTCGCAAGGGGCTGAAAGTTGCGAAACCCCATATACTATAGAAAGCAGGCGTGGCAACCACAGCTGGCCAGAGGCAAAGCTGGCACAGGTGGGGCCACAGCCTACAGTGGTCCTGGGCGCCGCCCCGCCTAGGCCAAGGCTAGGCAGGGGTCGGCGGAAATTTTGTATCCACGGCCGAAGACGCCAACACGCCAAGTTCACAACCCTTGTGCGATTGACAAAACAAGCACCACCGATGAAAAACAATCGTGATTGTGCGGCATCTTGCAGCATCTCCTTGGGCGTTTCCCAGCAACAATCAAAAGCGCCAAGATGGGCACAGCAAAAGGCATCTTTTTAAAACTGCAAAATGATGGATTGTTGTCTCACCAAACAGCGGTAGATTTTGATTCCAGCATTGGTTCAACATAGTCTTCACCGAAACCAACAGCAACACAGTGAAGAAGTGCTGCGGACGAGCCGAGAATGCCCCCCAGACCCTCCAATACTTAAGGCGTAGATTCGGAGAGAGAACAGAGCCAAGCTTCTGGCTTTTGTCCCCGCATCAACGCCAAAGCGCTGTTGTTGTGGTTTGGATTCATGCTGCACAACACCAGTCGTTTGTTTTCACAGTAGGTACTATAGGTTCCCGTCCGCGACGTGCATAATAGCGAATTGCAAGTAAAGTAAATATGGGTTCGACTGAAAATATTGTATCCCTGAATCCATGGTCAATCATGTTTTTCCCTACACAAATGCCAATTTTGGCGGTATACAAAGCATTTTCAGAGACAGCAGGCGCTCTTCCAGCCGTTTTCCGATCCAACTGCAAGTTGGTGTGGGATATGACATGATACAACCAAATTGTTTTGAAAGGCCAGAACCGAAACATCAGAATAGCTACCTGCAGCTACCTAGACCCTCCATTTGTACCCATAAACTTGCGTTTCACCCCATAGTTTTAGTACATTTGCCATTCTTTTTGTGGTATTTCGAGGGTCTAGGTAGTGACTGCGTGACTAACATCTGCTGCGCAAGTTTTGGCCAAACTTCAGGCCCAGTTGGCCCACAGCCACAGCTGGCTGCACGGGATACCTCAACGTTGTGGACCTCGTTCACTTCATGCCGACTTTCCCGGTGCGCGGGAGGGATGTGTTGGAGTAGGCGTCAAGGCGTCAAGACGTCAAGACCTGAAGCATCAACCGAAACAAGTGTTCGGCGTCTTTAAAACAAACCAACGTAATGTTCGCAAATCGCAGTTGTAAACCAGCTCCAATTTTACAATAAAAACCTTGGTATAAACTTAACATTGCAAGTTGATCCTCCAATTTTCTTAAATGTGTTTTGTGGGAATATATTTACAAAAGCTTCCACAAAGAAAGAAAGAAAGAAAGAAAGAAAGGAAGAAAGAAAGAAAGCAAGCAAGCAAGCAAGCAAGCAAGGAAGGAAGGAAGGATGGAAGGAAGGAAGAAAGAAAGAAAGAAAGAAAAGAAAAGAAACGAAACGAAACGAAACGAAAGAAAAGAAAAGAAAGGAAAAGAAAAGAAAAGAAAGGAAAAAGAAAGAAAAGAAAAGAAAAGAAAAGAACGAAAAAAAGAGAAAGAAAGAAAGAAAAGAAAGAGAAAGAAAGAAAGAAAGGAAAGAAAGAAAAGAAAGAAAGAAAGAAAGAAAGAAAGAAAGAAAAAAAGAAAGAAAGGAAACACAAAAGAAACAAAAATAAAGAAAAACAGAAATAAAGAGGGAAAGAAAGAAAAAAACAAAGAAAGAAAGAGAGAAAAAACGAAAGAACAAAACAAAAATGAAAGAAAGGACGGAAGAACAAACGAGAAAACGAAATAATTAAAACAGAAAAGGAAATGCATTCCCATCACAGACAAGATTGTCCCAACGTCAGTTTTTTAGTTCTTTTCCTGCAAAGTCTAGGGAACCAGAAGAGATGTGTCATGCTGCCGAAACTTTGGTCATTGGACAGGAAAACTTTCTAGACAGTGAAGATTCGTTGGACGCAGAAGACTTCTCTGACGATGCCATCCAGGAGGACAAAGGGCGGACCCTTTCATGTATGCCTACATACTCACACTTCTTTTCATCCACAAACTCTTTGCACATCCAACCTTCCATATGAACACATGCCTGGGGTTGCAAACTCGGAGGACGAAGCATCATCTCAAAGTGAAGATGATCCAGAAGGATTGAGTTTCCAGAGGAGCATCGGTTGAGAAAGAATTGGATAATTATGTGCAAAAAAGAAAGTTATTGTGAGTCATGCTCTGCGACCCAGGAAGATGATAGTGATGATCTTGAGTGGGAGGACGACCCAAAGTCTGCTCGTGGAGAACACGATGAGATCTGAGTGCAAAAAATGGGCAATGGTTCTGCACTGTGCACCCAATAATTATTCAGTACCGGGGCACTTCCTTCTTGGTGCGTTTGGTTTTTGCAAAAAACTAGATCTGGGCATGCAAGAACACCAACGAACTTCCTTTGGAACTTTCTCCGTACACTTTGATTTGATGGACCAGTCTAGATGCTATCCCACAGGCGCTGGCTGAAGCATCAAGAGCAGCTGAAACGTGTACAAAGCTCAGGGATGTCCTCGAGCAATATGCAAGTATATGATGCTGCAAACAAGATCCAGTGGGTAGTGACAGCAGTGACGGCAGCGATGGCAGTGATAGCACGTAAAAAGAACGGTACTCTTCATGAGCAGCCTTGCGTCAGATGAGAGCTTCTTTTTTTCGGAATATTGTGGGATTTTCTCCATCCTTCGGGTTGGATCGACAGTTGGATAAGGTGAGCACCTGAAGACGCCCGCTGACAGCTATGACGATCTCCCAGACTTTGATGTAGGCCTTTTCCTGCCTTTTCGTGCCCTTTTCATGCACAACTGAAGGACGGAAGAAGATTACTTTTTTGGGAGGATTTTGAGACTTGGCTGCGGCAGGCAACCACATCTTTGAGGAGGAAGTAGATCCTCCTTTGAGTCCACAGGAAGACCTGCAGCTTTACCGGAATTTCCTGGGGCACTCCATTCAGCAATTGCAGGACCTGCGGTTGAAGCTTTGTAGAGACTTGGAAAGATCGCAATATGACATATATCATACATATATATATATATATGTATACAAAGATATGTGATAACTACGTGTAAACATACATGCACACACATACACACCTGTTAGTATAGATGATATATATATATATATACATTATATACACATGATATAACGTATGCATATGTATATATATATATAGTTATATATATATATTTATTTATTTTATTTAATTATTTAGTTTATTTGTTTAATTTATTATTTTTTTAAAATTTATTTATATTATATATATATATATATTATTTATTTTATTTATTCATTCATTTTTTAAATTTATTTTCTCCCTGTGCAGTTTTCGTTTCGCAGGACGAGCCTCTTCCGCCTGTCACTGCAGAAGAGGAGCGAGAGGCATCCTGCTGCACCTGGACAGCCATTGCATCTCTTTCAGACAAGTCCTCCAAAGTTGCCGGTTTGCCAGATGGATCCAAGTACCACCTTTAAAACAAGATCACGACATGAGTCATGTCACAAAGTCTTGGAGGTAGCGACTTCTGCTAGCAACTGCCAGAATCCTAGTGAAGTACTCAGGTCGTCTCTAGGTCCTGCGCTGAGACATGAGTGATCCGTTTGGAAGGTCAGGGTGAACTGGTGCTGCTAGATGGACCTCCTGCATCGTTTCATCAGGCGCCGGGTCATGCAACCCCAGGCTTTCTGATCGTATTTGAATCGTTGAAGATCTTCAGCTCTGTTTGCATGTCCAATGGACTTGCCATGGACCTATTGAGGTGGGAGTTTGGAATATGGCAGATGATGCTTCAGTGGTGGTAGGGAGTCGCCTACTTTGCCTTGGGAATCAAGAACATCCAAAGCTCACTTTGTTCCTCAGCTGCAGTTGCTGGTTCTGAAGACCTACAGTACCTTATGAATTTGGTACAGAAGCCGTTGGTGATGGTGATGATGTTGATGATGTCATTGATGATGTTGATGACGTTGATGATGTTCACGATGACATCAATGTTGTATTTGTATTGCACTCCAATATGTATTTCTCCCAGGTATCTTCATGATGACAGAATGATTTCTGACACCATGCTTCTGGAGCATTGGATGGAATGCATCATGGCAAGGCCCTTAGGCTGTTGCTGCGTCACAGAGATAGTTTTGCGTGGGCAGCCTGCAGTTTGCTCCATGTCATTTGTCCCACCCAGGGCAGGAAATCTCTTTCCATTGTTTCCAATGGAAAGAGACCGGCTTTGGCGCCAAGGCGGGAGTTCCAGAATTTGCGATCTGCTTCCACCGCGATGGAGCAGTGCAGTTTGGGCCTGAGTTCCTGAGTGCCCTCAACTGGTGCCCTCGTTGTTCCTTTTGCCAACCGGTCCCCAGATGGACATAGTCTGGTTCAGCAACTTCCTCGGTTCAGAAACTGAGATTCAGTAACTACGGTTCAGTAACTCCGGTTCAGTAACTACGGTTGAGCAACTTTCAGTTCAGAAACTTTTAGTTCATCAACCGGGTTCAGCAACTACAGTTCAGCAACTACGGTTCAGTAACTACAGTTCAGCAACTACGGTTCAGCAACTACAGTTCAGCAGCTACGGTTCAGCAACTGCAGTTCAGTATCTATGGTTCAGCAACTTTCGGTTCAGCAACTACGGTTCAGCAACTACGGTTCAGCAACTACGGTTCAGCCAATATGGTTCATCAACTGCAGCTCAGTATCTATGGTTCAGCAACTACAGTTCAGTAGCTACGGTTCAGCAACTTTCAGTTCAGCAACTACAGTTCAGTATCTATGGTTCAGCAACTTTCGGTTCAGCAACTAGGGATCAGCACCTACAGTTCAGCAGCTACGGTTCAGAAACTATAGTTTAGCAGCTACGGTTCAGCAACTACAGTTCAGCAGCTACGGTTCAGCAACTACAGTTCAGCACTACGGTTCAGCAACTACAGTTCAGCAGCTACGGTTCAGCAACTACAGTTCAGTATCTATGGTTCAGCAACTTTCGGTTCAGCAACTACGGTTCAGCAACTACGGTTCAGCAACTACGGTTCAGCAACTACGGTTCAGCAACTATGGTTCAGCAACTGCAGTTCAGTATCTATGGTTCAGCAACTACAGTTCAGTAGCTACGGTTCAGCAACTTTCAGTTCAGCAACTACGGTACAGCAACTACAGTCCAGCAACAACAGTTCAGGAACTACGCTTCAGCATCTTTCGGATCACCAACTAAAGTTTAGCAACTACGGTTCAGCAGCTACGGTTCAGCAACTACAGTTCAGTATCTATGGTTCAGCAACTTTCGGGTCAGCAACTACAGTTCAGCAACTACGGTTCAGTAACTACGGTTCAGAAACTATAGTTTAGCAGCTACGGTT
>Ga0126342_10018802_pt1 | contig 11811 bp, 10 predicted proteins | sample Cyp1metagenome_FD_92528 | JGI IMG/M metagenome (GOLD analysis project Ga0126342, IMG submission 92528) | Coral microbial communities from Lord Howe Island, Old Settlement Bay, Australia - Cyphastrea 1 metagenome | ecosystem: Host-associated > Invertebrates > Cnidaria > Coral ... | reverse complement strand
CCAGGGTTCCAGGGTTCCAGGGTTCCAGGGTTCCATTCCGGATTTTGAAGGCTGCAAGTCCCCGCGAGCCAGCCCCAGCCCTAGAGATTGAAACCCAACAGGCCCTGCTGTTGGGAATTTTGCGCGTTGCTATAGATTTCAGCTTGACATATCATAGCTTAAATACTTTCAGTGACTTTCAGACTGAGAGAGTTGTGGGCCGGGTGCACCGCCACTATTCTGTTTTTCGAACCCTTTTTTGTCAATCCAGCCGTTTTCAGTTTCAGTTGATTTTACATTAACCTTTTTCACACTTGTTTGATGCCCCAAAGAAACATATTCTGGAAAGTTGTGAGCATTTTCGACATCAAACAAAAATATTCTTTAGAACTGTGGCGGGAGGGCCTGTTTTCAGAAGACATCTCTCTCATAGAGAAACACTCTTAAGCCTCACGGCACCACATTGGCAAAAGTGTTCAAGTTGAACGCCCACCAGCGTGTTTCATGCTTTTTCGTTGGCTCAAAGTCATTTGCACAGAGGGCAGTGGCAGCTTGCACGCCATGGCTGGCAAGAAGATCATCAAGAAGGGCAAGAAGGCTGTGTGACAAGAAACTCTTGAGATCTTTTGAGTGAAAACAAGGTAGCTTTGGTATTCCCAACTGCGCGCTGGAACCCGCGCTTTCAGATAGCTTTCATCACATTTCCTAAATCCATATGAATATAAATATCCTTCTCAAAGAATCATTTCGTGACTTCGTGGTCATTTTTGCAATGGATGGGTCAGTTGATGTGTGTGTGTGCTGCTCAGGGCGGAAAGATCGTCCCAGGCGACGGCGAGAAGGGATCACCCAAGGTGTCGCCAAAGACGTCGCCAAAGCTGCCGCCCAAGGAGTCTCCCAAAACCTCACCAAAGTTATCGCCCAAGGACCGGGAAATCACGAGAAAAATCATGAACAATCAATGGAAATCACAGGGAAATGACAGGGAAATCATGAAATATGGCAAGTCATGGCAAGTTGGAGCTGACTTAGTATACTTAATCGCTATGTGACACTGCGTTCCTATGACGGTAATTCATGCGAATTCGCTATGGCTATAACTAGCAAGGTGCTGCGTTGGTAGGAGAATCTATTACTTGGGAAAGGATTCCCATTGACCTTTCGATCTTTTCGCTCTGCAATCCAGGGATGAGAAGTTCACGCCCCAGCATCAGGAAGCGAAGAAGGCGAAGAAAGCTGCTGCAAAAGCAAAGCCAGATGCACCGGCAGAAGTACCTTGACCTTGGCCATGCTGATTCGAAGGCTTCAATGATCTTCGGTTTGTATTTTCTTGGATTGTAGATCTTACCCGCGCATCTTGTCGGCCTTGGCATGAAAGTAGCAGTTGGCCAAGGCAAAGACCACAGGGAACGCTACGCCCAACAAGCCAGGCGGTGACTTTGGAAACTCATGTCCCCTGCCCATGAACTGCTTAAGCCGTTTTCCAGGAACACTTCAAAAAGCACCTCCTACGACTCAGGAGCAAGTTCTTCGGCAACTGGCATGGGCTGGTGGTGATTGATGACTGTAGAGCTGTAGAGGTACGTAGAGGTAGCATAAGCACTAGACTTTTTTGGGGGGGGGTGACGAGTGAAGGTCCCCTGAAGGGCGCCGAATGGATTTGCGGCAGCTTGAATTGCATTGAATTGCATTCTTGCTGGATTTGCTGTGTCTTGGACTGGTCCGATCAGCAACTGAGTTCAGGAGAAAGAAAAGGCAACTACTGAGGTGGGAAGAATTTTCAGTTGGTCCCAGGGTGCCTGGGAGATATGTCTGGCTGTCTGACTTGTCAGAGTTTGGCAGCCTTGAACAGCAGGATTTGATTGTAGGCCGTAGGCCAGTTGGAATAGTTGGATACCGGCCAGTCACCAATGGTTGTTCGGCAGGTCATCAGAATCATCAAAGAAGCCTTGAAGAATCCTGAGGACGCCACCCATGCTATTCAGGGCTGATCACAGGAACACAGCGATCTGAGATGATCTGAGACCGAATGATTGGCTTGAAGGAGAGCATCAATTATACATAATTATACCCACATCCATGCACATCCAATTTGTCACAGCAGTACCCCATGGCATCCTCGACAGGCTCAGAAGAAAGGTGTGGCGTAGACGCCGAAAGATTGGCCGACCAAGTGGAAGCCCATCTTGGGGTGTCTAAGCTGCGCAGCTGCGCACCGTTCTGATGGGTTCATAGTGTGTTCTGTATGTTTAAGCAGTTTCTGTCGAAGCATGTTTTCTTTGATGTATATAAATTATATAAGCTGTTCAGTTGTTCATACATGCACACACATTTATATATATATATATAACATTATATAACGCGCGTATATAATGCAATTAAACCAGATTGTGTTGCGTCTTGCGCTCAAACAGCTGAGGGGTTATCGCAAATTTGCTGGGATCCTAGTTGCCGCACCAGATTTCATATGGATTTGGTGAAGCTTTGTGTTCTCATTGATGATGTGGCTGGTGAAATGCCGCGGATACCTGAGTGACCCTGACCTTGAAGAATGTGGGGCCAGAATCGCCCCAAAAAAGGAGCATCTCAGAACATTCTGTTGATTTTCAACATGAACATATGTCAGTCGGATACAGTGCCTCCATATGCTGTGACTACAACCAAAAGAATCAAAAGAGACCTGATATCATCACTGGAAATTCCATTCCTGTCGAGCTCTCTTCATTGCTTTCAGTCCAGATTTCTTGGACCAGGTGGAGCGTTGTGCTTGTTTTCAAGTGGTGCCCTCTCCATCAATCCCTGCCAACTGGACAATCTCCGTGGTTGAGGGTGCTGCGCTCAAATCCCACAAGGAAGTGAAGGTGTTGTATATGTGGCTCAGTCATTTGCATTGAATGAACTGCATCCTGAACATAGAGTGCTTGCGGGGAAGGTTAAGGTTTGGTGGATAAACTGGTGCCCAGTCCAGTCTCAGGCGCAGCAGAAGGCGCAATGACAAAGGCCAAGTGGGAGATCGAGCTGCAGAAGGCTTGGGTCACCGCTTGGGGGTGGGAAGCCGTTGCAAGCTTTGAATGGTAGCTGCTAGGGGGCCTTTATTGCTCTAGAATCTTGTGCTCTTCTACATTTGAAAAGGTCTGAAAATTGGCTAAGATGCCACATGCAGGCCCAAGCCCAACATAGCCACAACATAGATGAAACTATTGCACAAGCCATAGCAAACACCTTTGGTACGGTGGCCATCGCCAAGCGACCAGAAATGGTACCAATGGAGCCACAAAATTGGTTCGCTTTTAGTAACATGCCACGACCACACCAGGCGACACTTCAAAACATGCCACCAACAACTGAAGGCTTAGTAAACAGCTCAACTCTGCAAACATTTGTGGCCCCTGGAGTCCCTGGAGCCCTCGGGGCCTGAAGTTTGACCTGCCTATTGTATCCTATTGTAATCAATTGAGGCTCAATTGTTCATGCTACATTTCTGCGGGTCTAGAGGGTCATCTCCACGCTTGGTGCTATGCCTTTTGCTTGGCAACTTATGCAAGAATTGAAAGACGTTGAAAACGGCTTTTTATTTTTGTCGTATGTTGCCCTGTTCAGGCCTACGGCTCATTCTCACAGACCAATCAGGACAGCAACTGATTCAAAGCCTGTAGTGTTCGTCGAGCCAACAGAGTGACTACATACTGTGTAGGTCGCTTTTCTTTGATTCATCAATGAAGTCTTTTACATTCTTGGATTTGTGCATTTGCAGGTTTGCAGCAAACTAGTCGTTCACAAGATGCATGTTCATCCTGGAATGTAAGACGAGGGCAGGATACACTTGATATCAAAGTGAACACGTGCGCAGGATGCAAAGGAGTTTACACAGCTCGCTCAGGTCCTGATGTTCATTCGATTTAGCCCAGATGAGCCATGATGAGCCATGAAATTGATTCCCAGAAGTCGCGGATAGTGACAGACAAGCAGTCCTACGAGTCCTGAGCATTCAATACTTGAGTCCTTGCTTATATCTAGGATCCTATGAGCATCCATGAGCTCTTGAAGGCATCTTGATCTGTTTCTTGAGATGCGTGGGCAGCCACAGGCCCTTGCCAGCGCGCCTAAGCCCGAGAGCGCGCCGAAGGGGGAGAAGAGAAAGGCCAGCTTCCGTTGGTGGATTCGAAACAAGACCGTAGATATAGGATGAGATACAATGGGAATCAACGGGATGTAGCATATGTATATATATAAACACATATATATATAGTTATAGAATATGATATACTTGATTGGAATCTATTGTAATATATTACCATATATTACCAATATTTTATATATTGGGAAAATCCCAGATGAATGCTCTGGGAAAGCGTTTAATCCAATCGCTGCTAGAGAATGCTAAAGAGCATGCACTGATTTATTCCATTTTATTCTATGTGTATCGATTTGTTTGTTCCGCAGAATCGCGGCATGTGCTATTTATTTGATTTCTTGATTTTGCGCCTAGGTGGATAGAGAGAGATATATATATATGACACTGTGCAGTTCTGATTCTTCACATCAGGCGGAGGCACCAGCAAAATCAGAAGCCAAGAAAAAAGCCAAGAAACTTGGCAGGAATTTGAGACAGCTGTGCTGGGTTCGAAGGTTCCTTGCCCACTTGTCGTGCCGGTAGCAGAGATGCTTACTGTATTATAATGTATTATATATATACACATGGTTTGAGGCTTAATACTGTATAATATAGCATCACATGGGACATGGAAACGGTTGCGCAATTGTAATTCCACAGGGTGGAAACGGTGCGTATGTGCATACGTGGATGCATGAAAGACCGCCAGCTATAGAATCAGATACAGCTTTGTGAATACACATGGTCTATAGTATCAAAAGCGCGCTCTAGATGCAGACAGTTCAGGTTGCGCAACCAGTTCAGCGGCGTTCAGTTTGATTGCAGAACATGCCATCGGAGTACTGTAGAATTCTGGGCAATTGTGTAACAGTTGGAGTTCTGGCAGCTACTTTTCAAAGATTCGTAAGGAACAAGATGAAGGCGAAGAAAGGAAAGGGAGGCTCGACTAGTTGGATCATGTTGGATCATGTTGGATTTAAAAGAGACATTGTTTTGCCAACCTGCAGCGACGCAGATATAGGGTTGTTTCAGTTGCTGCAGGTGAGGCGTAAACGATCAGCACCTTTCCAGTCGTGCAGCCAGCTTGGCTGAGAAGGGAAATGCGGCGGGAATTGCTTGAGCCGTCTCCCGCACCTCTTTCAGGATGATTTGTTCATATTGTATTCTTGTTAGTTCATATTGCTGCCATGAAATGCCATGTATGTACTACATCTATTTTTGGCTAAGGAACTCAAGCGGTGTCTCTTGCATTCTCCCATTGCATCGCATTCTCTCACTACATTGCATTGTACATTGAAATTGTGGCTGTGGGCCACAGCGGGGCAACATAAGACCCCAAGAGATTCGGCACGATCTGCCGGCGAGCAAATGCAGGCCGATAAACTGCTGTTGGACCATATTTGAAGTCCCCCGGGATGTGTCGCCAGCTTCATGGGATGTTGAAAGCGATCTGCAATGGAAAGCGGTATGTTTGCCTGACAGTACGTTATACCCCGAAGCATAAATTATACCTATTTGACATCATTTATGTACACAGGTTTTTCGACCAATGGGTCGCTTTGAGCCTCATGCTGACAAGGGCAGAATGTCAGGTTAAAAAAATGAACATATTTCCCCCAAGTCAAGGCATTTGCGCGCAAGCTTCTATGTGCCTCTATTGTCATGCATATCTTCAAAGATTGTGCATGTGCCGTTGCGCCTTTATGTGTTCATGAAAAGAGCGAAGCTGTGATTTTGCTGCCGCGTGGCTGTCACTGCGACTGTGGTGTTGAATCTAGAGGATCCTCCAGCTCCAGGTCATTCCTGTTGAAGGATTCACAAGTTTGAGATATTTAGAGTTTGATGTTTCTCCAAAACTTAATCACCATTTTTAATGGGAAAATCCACTATAAATGGTCATTTTCAATAGCTATGTTAGTCATTACCAGAGGGTAATGTTGTTTGATGATTTTGGTTATTGCTCAGGCATTGCCAGGCATTATTCGCGCTGGGCTCTCGGAGGTTCAATGGTAACAAATGTCTAATGGAGAGATAGGACACGAGTTTTCCTTAGTGAGGCTTGTCCCATGACACCTCTACCAGGTGTTTGCGGGTGAAAAGGGTATGTGGTGAGTGTTCGAAGGTTTTTTCCCGATTTTTTGCCTATCTCTTCTGATTCTTCTGCAAGTTTGGCGTGTTAGCATATTCAACCCAGCAAGGATGTTGATGCAAACTTGCAATTGGACATTGACTCTGAGGAGAGCGGGGGAGGGCAAGCCTGGCCACAAAAAAAAGACTTCATGCAGCCTGAAAAACAAATGCCAGTTCTCCAATTGAGGGTTCAGCTCAACACTTCACATGGGAGGAGTCGCCTGCTCCGTCCAGGGAGGTGTGCGCATTGTCACAGATGAAATCCGCATTCTTTGCGTTTCCCCTCTATGGCAATCCGTGACAGCCTTGCATAATGTAGCTGAAACGGTCAAAGTTGCCGAAAGAAAGCGGTGGGGTATGGTGGGGTATAGATGTCATATCATGTCGCTTTAGAAGCATAGAGACTCTAACAGAGACCAGCATACTGTAAGCGCCAATGGGGCAGGCTTGGAGGCAATGCATGCAGAGCTGTAGGTACACATAGGTACACCATGACCATGACACACTACAGTACCAACAAAATATCATCGGGAGCGTGTAGCAGGTGCCCAAAGCTTCATGTTTGCGGCTTATGTTTTAAGAGAAGCGTGCCTGTCAGCCTATTTCATGTCGAGTGGTACCTCACCGGCTGCATCCTAACAACATTCTAACAACGGAACTCTGAGGCATGCCTGGTATTGGAGACGCGGCTGATACCCATGGCAGTTCAGAACCTAAGCTTTTGAACACACTACCAGACAGATTATATAGATGAAATCAGAAGTCTTAGGTGAAATGAACTGAAACGAGGGGATGATAATGGGATATAATGGGACGATGGGATGATATTCCATGAAACAAATTCACCACAATATGAACCCAGCCGAGCTTCAGACTCCTCCCTTCTTGAGGCTGGGGAGTGGAACCACGGCAGTGTGCCTCTACAACCCGGCTGTCAACTTCATTTCAAGGCCATTGATGTAACATGTACATATATACATGTACATGTTCAGATCATTTCAGATCATTTCAGATATCAAGATATAGATGGATGATGATGGATGTATTAAGATATTGAAGCGCTTGAATCAGTTAAAATCTTTTGAATCCATTGTAGCAGTGGATTTTCCTTCACTTGAGCTGTGGTCCGAGCATCACCTCCCGGTGTAGCTACTGCCTGTGAGGTGCACGGGCAGACTCTGCCGGGCTGCCCAGCAGAGTCTGAGCACAGTTATATATAGGTATATAGTTAAGATTAGTTTTATAAGTTATGTTAAGTTATTAGATAAGTGTATATATATATATATGTGTGTGTGTGTAAGTTGTAGATGTGATATGTTGCGCATTTTTTGAATGAGGGAACTGCTAATAATCCTTGTCCTCGGAAAAAGCTGACAGCAGTGAGTGAACCTACTGAGGATCGACACCTGCAGCAGGCGAATGGGCAGATCGTGCATGGGCTTGATTGCCAAAGGGTGGAATCATACAGGTTCTTACAATTTTTTACATGTTTTTTTTTACTTTGAGCTTTGTCCGGATTTCATAGGAGCCACTTGCAACAGAGAATGAGCAGAGATGAGCAGAGGGTTTTTACGGCCTGAAAATGCCTTGCTCGTTTGCCTTGACAGCTGCCAGCTTCGATGTAGGTGAAGCTCATTTGGGAGCGCGGCCCTGAAGCAAGAAAAGTTGGAGTGCCTTACGTCCATTCGTCCACAGGCATCCTGGAGTGTTGTGATGTTTTCACAATCTTCCGGAGCAAAAAGATCCTGTAGATGTCCCTAAGATGCCCACTAATTAGTGTGGTAAGCTCAAGAACAAAACAAAGTCAATTTTTTGAAGGATCGACAACCATACCAAAACCATTGAGTTTCATTATTCAATGTACTGTAATCCTCAGTTTGACCTCAAGTGGGTAGCAGAAACCATCTCCATTTCGATCCTACCTACGCCGTCCTACGCCTTTCTCCCAGTCAGGCTACAGTGAGAAGAAAACCTTGAAGTGCTGCGCCTAGACAATGCACATCCAGCCATAGCGTGTTTTGGGGCACGTTGCTCATCGTCATTGCCATCAGATCAGCAAGGCAAAATTGTCGTTGATTGCACATGATTGCTCCATGAACTGTGTCTCAGAGGGTAATGGTATACCTCCTGTGGCTCAGGGTACTGCAGGTCAGTATCTCAGCCTTCCTGTGCGTCCCAGCCATTTGTGTCATGGCATATGAAACTCCAGAGCGACGTCATCGTGGGAAGCGAAGGCTATTAGATGGAGAGCCTGAGACGCCAGTGAAATGTCAGAGAGTCACGGTCACCGAGCCCACCGAGCCCACCGATCCGTTGAAGTGCCCGAAGAAGGCAACACAAGCAGAAGTGCTGTTAGATCAGGGCGTCTCAGCCGGGGATTCTTATCCTTTAGTGGGTAGGGAGAAGGAATGCGATGTTCTCGATGACTTCCTGAAGAGTTGCTTCGGAGAGCCAGGACAGCCAGGTCAGGGGAGTTGCCTCTACCTCAGTGGAGGGCCAGGCACCGGCAAAACCTCATCAGCCAGAGGTGCAGCTCGCGCATGGCGTGCGCAGTTCCCCAGTACCCGCGTAGTTGAGATCAATTGCATGGAACAGCTGCAGCCAAGTTCAGTGGCTGGTTTCTATCTTCGGCTCATCGAAGTGTGCAATCTGGCAACTGGCACCGTGGCACGACCATCGGTCACAGCCAAGAGTCCACTGTCCAGCTTGATGAGTGCAGCTGCATCAAGCCTCCAGCGGCTTGGAAGCCCAGTGATTCTCATCATTGATGAGGTTGACCAACTGGTCAAGAAGCCATCTCAATGTGGAGAGAATTCTTTGGACAATCTTTGCAATTTGGTACTTCAACCTGAAGCACCAGCTTTAGCAATCCTCATGATTGCCAATGCAGTGGACTTGCTGATTCGGGCCTGCAAGCAGGGACAGGAGAAATGTGCATCCCTGCTGTTTGAGCCCTATTCGGCAGAACAACTGCGATCCATCGTCAAGGCACAATTTGCAGCTGCTGGAGAGGAAGGACAACTGGCAGAGAAGGCACTTGGCCGCGCGGGCATTGAGCTCTCGATCCGAAGAGTGGCCAAGCACAGTGGCGACTGCCGCCACATTGTGCGATTGTGCGAGGACGGCTTTGCAGAGGCAGCCCGGCAAAAAGAGGCAGAAGGTGGAGCACAGGACACAAAGAAGAGGGTCCTCCAATCAGACAATGACCCTTTAGCTGAAGTGAAGCACTTCCCAACAGGACACCAGATCCTTTTGGGCACACTATCCCAATCAGAGAAGCAGGACGTGACTTTCACGGACCTTTTCCAGAGATATAAAGCCATGCTCAGCAGACTGAAGCAGCCTGCGGCATCCAAGCCACAGGCGAATGCCGCCATTTCTGCTATGGAGCAGCGCGGTTTGCTGCACCTCCGAAAGAGACGAGCGTCCAAAGGTGGCAATCCAGATCAGGTGGTTGAGCTGGTGGTCTCTCGGAAATCTCTGCAGGAGGTGCTGTGTGAGGCAAGCCCGCTGTTGAAGCATTGCTTCTCGTGAGGTCCTGTCCAAAATGGATGATGTCAATGATGTCATTTACGTAAACATGTTTTTTTCTTGGGTGGGGACTTGCATCACGAGAGTGAAACCACTCGAAGTGTGTGCCATAGGGGACTGACCTGAAGGTCATGGGTCTTAGTTTCTGTAGCTTGTTGGAACCAGCTACGGGTTTATGCCGGGTGAAAAAACTTGCCGCACCAAATGATCCTTGAAGCTGCAACCAGGAGCTTTGCTGATGCACCTTTCAACCAACTATAACCAACTCAAAGATAAACTGTGCTTGATTTGCTCTCTTTGGTTGAGGCAGATGCCCAGCCTTCACCCTAAGTTGCTGGCTCTTGCTTGCAAGCACCTGCTTTCAAACCTGCCACCGAAACTATGTCACGCCCCCACATTGTTGGTCAAAGATGGTCAAAGCCTCTAAGGATGGCACCCATTGCTTGTGCACTGGGCCCGTTTGGACCTGAGTTGCGAAGTGTCAGAATAGGACGTTCAAGAGTAACAGTTTTGTTGGAGATGGCGATTGTCAGGAAAAGGCAGGGCACATAGGAGTTCAACAACCATACATTTAATGATATTTAATGACACCCTCAGGGTCTGAGAAACTATACGATCATTGCAATGATATTGCATGATAGTCTTACGTGCGGTTCAGTGCTGAGACGTGTTGCCCTTGAGGTCAGCAACATGGGGATGCAAATGTTTCTGCCTGGATCTTGAGATATCTTGAGTCATGCCGCCATGCCCCCACATCTCTGTCTTGCCATTTCTGAAATTCACGAAATCACTCTTTGCGCGGCATTGCGCGGCCCAAGGCCCAGGGTCCAGAAAGATGGACCTACCTGAGCTGAAAGGAAACGAAGTGCCTTTGTCGAAGCGATTGTCATGCCGTATCATGCTGTGCTGATTGTCAAAGATTTGTGGGGACAATGGTGGTAAAGGTGGCAATTGACGAGTCCAGTGGTAGCTGACTAGCTGACTGTTTATTCTCTTTTTGCCATCCGATTGGAGGAGATGTTTGGCTAAAACTGACAGCGAAACACAGGACTTCGAGACTTACCTGGCAAGGTTCCACAGATCAAATGCCGTGCAAATGTGGATATTAATGACTGATTCAGTAATACATATAATATATACAGATACACGCAGAGTATTACAGTATAGGTTACATGGTTCTGTGATGTATAAAGAGTCATGTTCATGCATATATATATATAATTATATATATAGTGTTTTATATATACATGTGTGCGTGTGGAAAGCCCTGAGTCAAAGGGTATCAACAGGGGGCCAGGAACCCATGACTGTCTGTCTTGGCCAACGAAGACCGGACAGCACGGGGGTGAAAACGTACCTGCAAATTTCTGATTTCGGATATGGCCAGGTGGCTAAGCTATAAACCGCCCTTGTCGACATGACATGGTAACATAACATGACATGATTTCATTTCATCTCATTTCATCCTCTCCCTTCGGGGTGTGTCCAAGTGTGTGTTGAGACAACTTGCTGCCTACAGACTCTACAGGTGCGCATTGCATGAGGCTTGAGCGTTTCTATGACTTGCCGGTCAGTGAGAGCTCAAGTCAAGGTCAGCGTTGCATATGCCTAACTAGTGATGTGGGATTGATGAATGTCACTTATAATATTGCCTGAGGGGCCAGGATTGCAAGCAGATGGGTTCTCAATGGTTCGCATGATATCTGGGACAAGTTTGTGTTTTCTTTTGCTGCCTGCTCATTCCCACAGTTGCTAGCCAATCTTTCTCACGCACAGAGCACAATTCAAAATGCTTCAAGCTAGTCCTGAGCCGATATGCCATGATACGCCATCCCTAGAACATCCGAGAACTTGACAGGGCTAGCAGAGTCGGATATATGCAGATCTCATGCCAATGGGTTGGGTTTGGCATTCTCCTCAGGACTCTGGCATTTGTTTGTGCAAGGTTATGGCCTCCCGTTTGAAGCGGGAAGGCAGACCATAGCACGCAGCCATGCGAAACAGGAAGGAACATGTGCATTCAGACCGGCGAATCAACATGCAATTGGATTGAGTAT
>Ga0126342_10018801_pt1 | contig 11811 bp, 9 predicted proteins | sample Cyp1metagenome_FD_92528 | JGI IMG/M metagenome (GOLD analysis project Ga0126342, IMG submission 92528) | Coral microbial communities from Lord Howe Island, Old Settlement Bay, Australia - Cyphastrea 1 metagenome | ecosystem: Host-associated > Invertebrates > Cnidaria > Coral ... | reverse complement strand
TCTGTATCTTCTGTCCTCTTACTCTTTCTCTTCTGATCTTCTCTCTTCTAAGCTTCCTCTTCTCTCTGCCTCTGCCCTGCTCTGCTTTTCATCTGTCCATATTGTCGGAAGTTTGACTTCTAAGCTTCCTTCGATCATATGACATCCCCATATTTTTTCCATATTCTTGATGCTGAAAATCTCCATGATGTCATGATATTACATCAACCACTAGGGATTTAAAACCCCGTTTAACAGCCCTATATTTGATCGTTAAATCCCAAACAAATGTTACTCCCAATATTTGATGGTTAAGCCCAAATAGGTGATGGTTAATTCCAGATATTTAAGGATTTAACTATTATATTTGCTATAAGACATAGTCATTGAAGTGATGTTCACCAACTTAGCTAACGAATTGGAGCCTCACCACCATGCCACCATAGATAAAATGTTCTTTAGGGAAACCATCGGGTGTTCCACATCTATGGGTCACGTTTACTCCAGGGTAAAATCTCCATCTCATGATCATCTTCAACCAATAACAAGGTGGTTTTGCCCGGTATAAGGGGGTTTATAAGCCCATTAACTATAGATATATGTACCTTAAACATCCTTAAACCATAGTTCTTGACGCTTAAAACATGTTAAAACATGTTTGTCAACTTCCATTCTCTCATGATCAACCAACAATATTGTCACGGTGTTCAGAATATCAACATGGATTTCTTCTAGATTCATTCCATGCTGTTCAATCCATTGCCTATTTAGCCAGCTACCCTGCAAAAAATGATAAATTCTGTGCTGGTGAAATTTATAGATATTCCCATACCAAAAGACTAGTTAGGATTAGTTTCTACCCATCCACTTGATTGACCTACAAGGTGGTGCCCCCCCAGTTATAAGTTGGTTTATAACCCCCATTAACTAGTTCGTTATATCTGCCATAAACCATAGGTTTAATGGGAGTTATGTGAACCCCAACTTAGCTATCGTAAACGGTGGCCCCACTTTGCAACTATCAGAGGGGTTATTACCATATATATATATAATTATATATATTCCCATATATATTCCCATATATATTCCCATATATATTCCCATATATATTCCCATATATATTCCCATATAGACCAGATTATAGATGAGTTCCCAACTAACCAATATACCCAGGGTATACCAACAGGGATGTAAAAAACCTCATGCCGCCCCAAGTCTCCAGCTTCTCAGGGAGAAGCGCGGCAGGCCGCAGATGCCATGGCCACTGGTGCAGCCTTTGCCCACGCGAGTGCCGATGCCTACAGCTACACCTGGAGCAGGTAAAGATAAAGTGAAAAACAAGGTGAAAAGCAACAAAAATGGGTGAAGACCCAACAAAAATGGGTGAAGACCCAACAAAAATGGGTGAAGACCCAACAAAAATGGGTGAAGACCCAACAAAAATGGGTGAGAACCAACAAAAATCATGGTTTCACATGGTTTAACCATTAAAAATCTGTGATTTGATCTGATTTTCTTCCGAAAAACCTGGTCAAAAAAAGAGGGGAAACACGAAAAAATTGGGAGTTCATCACCAAGAATGGTGCTGTAATACATCCAAAACACCATGATGGTGGTGGGGAATACCCTCTGGTAAACGTTTACATAACTATGGAAAATCACCATTTTTCATGGGAAAATCCACTATAAATGGCCATTTTCAATAGCTATGTTAGTTTACCAGAGGGGTACAACAAACAAAGCGCATGACTTTCAAGACTAAGATGATCAGATGGCTGAATTGGACCTGGACTTGGGACGGTGGTTGAAACCTGAACGAAATTGGGGGTTTTATGCTGGGGATACAACGAATAATAGCTACACCGAATAATGAACATTCAATTTGGGGTGGGAAAAAATAGCTCTGTTTCTGAAATTGGGAATGCTTGATTATGTTCTCACTAACGAACAAAGATTGAAATGATATGTACCAGATTTACCATATATTTACCATATTGAAATGACGGTTTTCCTTAACAAAATTACTTGATATTTTACCATATCTTACCAGGTTTTCAATGATCTTACTACGACATTCCGCATTATCCGCGTTGGATCTAGATGCGAACCATGGTGCTGGAAGATGCACACCTACATTTACCCCAAATACATGGCCCAGTTTTGTAGGTAAATATTCCAGCACCATGGTTCGCATATGGGTATCAAGAACCGTTGGTTCAATTTTTGGAGATGCGCAAACTATCATTGGCTGACTAAAACATGATGGAAGAGATTGACTTTTGAAACTGAAAAGTCAGTTGGTGAAGAGGATCTTGGATCTTTGAAGATCAAAGGTAGCCGATCGGCTATTCACCTTCCCAACTATTGGAACATTTTTGATGGTACTGTGATCTTCAAATCTCCAAAAAAAAACAGAACGAAAGATCTGAGTTGAGGGCCTGCCCAGAAGGCTGGGATGAGTTGAGACCATAGCCTCGACCACTGGGAAATGACCATTTCTAGCATGATACCATCCAGTATCCAATCCGGCAAATGAACAAAAGTTGCTTTTTTTGGTTATAGAGTTATAGCATGTAAATTTCAAAAGAACAGGATCTGTAAAAAAATGATAGGAATCTCATCTGGAGTGTCTGAAAATAAGGTCTACCCTCCAAATCACCATTCGAATTCGGAAAAAAAAACAACTCCATTTTCGAACTGGGGGTACCCATTTTTTTCAACCCAAAGTTTTTGGCCGAAAACAGATCTGAAGTTTCCAAAGTTTCCCATGGGTGGCCTGCCAGGAGGTAACGAGCGATGTGCATCGGCGGTGCTCGGGGGAAGGAGAACTGCCAGTTGAAGGCCAAGTCGATTAAGCCGCCCAAGACCAGTCCTAGAGGCTCCGGCCACAAAAAAACGATCCGGTGAGGTTTGAGGATGTCTCTCATCATGATGATCAGCTACCCAAAATGGTAATGACTAAGAGTTTGCGAACTTGAAAATGACCATAGACATAGTGGATTTTCTCATTGAAAATGGTGATTTTCCATAGTTATGTTAGTTTTCCAGAGGGTATTGGCTGTGAACAATCTGGGTGAGCCATGTACCAATGAACCAGTGGGAAAGGGACGAATCTACAGAGTTCTACAGTGACGAGTAGCTGAGTAGCCGCTTGCTGTTGCCAAAACGTCCGGCAGGTTTTTCAGTCTCAGACGTCTATAGCTATCGTAGAATTCACCATCAAAATCACCATCCACAAAAATCGGCATCCTTCACCAATAGGGTGTTTTCCAATGATTGGTTCTGACCCCTAAGTCATAGAATTGGATGATGGGAAAATTTACAGGAAAACCCTATATTTGATGGTAAAAACCATGGTTTCCGGTTAAGATTTTCCCTTAAACCAACCCAATGACTAAGGTTTCAGAGCCATCCCCAGATCTGTTGGAAAAAATCAAGGGTTTTTGTTGCCCCAGCGATCCCAGCGGCCGGTGAGAAACAGGAGCTTCCAGAGTTGTGCATCCTGCGGGACTCGGATGTGTGGTTCTTCCGAGACCAAAAAAAGTGGTGAAATCGGATGAAAAATCCATGGGGATTCAAAAATCCAAAAAGATATATTTTTTTTGTAGTGATGGGATATTAATAATATGATATAATCACTTTTATGGGATCATTAAATCATGTGGATATTTCATGAAGACATCATGGGAATATCATCGCGACTAGGAATTAGATCACTGAAAAAAATCCTTTGAAGGTACCGGCTCATCCAAAATGCGACCACTGTAGTATTGAAACCCATGCTTTGCTCTCCCATTGAAATTTGGCCCGGGCTTTTTCCAGGGAAAACTGCTAATCCCCTGGTGAACCCCTTATTTAGATGCTAAATGGAGGCTCATCAAAAAAAACACACCAATCAATTCGTGTTTCAATATTTTGGGAGTGTGATGTTCCCAGATCTTGATCCATCCCCAAAATTTGTTTCACAACGAACATATTTTCCACGTGAGACTCATCACCAATTCTCCACCTTGATAGGAACTTCCAAGGAATTCGGCTGTCCTCTTCATGATGTCCCGTTTCAAAAAAAAAGAGGAACAGAGGAGCCAGACAAATCACTTGCCCCCACTTGGGGGCACAGTTCCAGTTGAAAGGTGGATCGATTTGACCCTATTTTTGGGTGGCCCACAACTGATTGGAACTATCACCATAGCTACCCATAACCCCTGGCCCTCTGGAGCTACGCACCAAAATGGGTTGAAGGAAAACATCTGCAGGATAGAACCGCTAGGTTTATGATTGGTCTATGTGCCCTGAAATTCATCTCAAAATACTTGGCAAATGGATGTTCATCCGCCAAAAATTATCCAAAACATATTGGGTTCATAGGTGTTTTTTAGTTCCCAACTATGTAAGGAAGATGAAACTGCTGAAAAGACTTCTGTCGCCCAGAAACGAAGCCCAAGACGTAGTGAAAACTTCACATGTCTCCGAAAAATGGATCTGAACATATGGGCTGTGCCATGGAAAATCACCAATAACCATGAAAAAATGTAACTCATATTAGCACTGAAACTAGTAGCTAATTATATAACTTGTCAGATATTTCATCTCTGAAATCCACTTCATCATCACTTTCCCTTACTTTCCGGCCATAACATGCCATAACTCTGGGGTAGACCCCCGTTTTTTCCGTGTTCTTTTCCCCACCAGCGGCCCAGCGGCGCCGCCCCAACCTTCACAGGGTCGCACTTCAAGACACCGCGGAAGAAGGGGCCCATGATCCCTGCGGGGAAGACATCTCTAGACAGACAGACAGACAGACAGATAGACAGACAGATAGACAGATAGACAGATAGACAGATAGACAGATAGACAGATAGACAGACAAACAGGTAGACAGATAGACAGATAGACAGATAGACAGATAGACAGATAGACAGACAGACAGACAGATAGATAGATTGATTGATTGATAGATAGCTAGATTGATAGATAGATAGATATATTTGTATGTATATTATACCATGCATATCCCCAACAATCCCCAGTTATGGAATTCTATGGAATATCCCCATTGATCTATGACATGTTATACTGGTTGGTGGTTGAGCCCTACCCCTCTGAAAAATATGAGTCAGTTGGGGTTATGAAATTCCCAATATCTGGAAAAATAAAATTCATGTTCCAAACAACCAACCAGTATATGTATATATGTGTGTATAATTGTGATAAACAGATTTGAACCCAAGGTGGTCTATGAAAAAGTTGCTTGGAGCCCCTCCCGCGCAGGTTCCACAGGGTCTGGCATTCCTTTCAAGGTCTCGTGTACTGGTGAATAATCCCACCCTCCGGTAATCAATGTGGCCGGCTGAAAATCCACCATTCAATTCGATGATCTTCCCATTAAAATGTAAAAACCTCTAATATACGTATTTACAGGGGATTTCCCAGCTAGACAAGTTTGATATCCTATAAAGTCCCATGAAAATTCCCATCAACTCCCACTAAATCCATATGTTCTCATGTTTTTTCCTACTTAAAGCTCCATTGAGCTAGGTGATTATCCCATATTTTCCGCATCCACCGCTTCGCACCGCTGATGCCAGTGATCTTACCATCGATCAAATAGGCCATGGCCGCGGATGCTCCGATCATCATCCCACCCAAGCCCGATTCAATGGGCGTGAACCTGGGAAAATGTGAACGTCCTGGGGAAAATGTGTGGAACATCACCCCAAAATCCTGACAAAATGTCGAAAGCTCCCGGAGGAAATAGAAGAAATGATATGAAAATCATTGGAAATATGTGGGAAACATGGGAAAACCTGTCTTGTTTCACCATTTGTATAGAACTTAGTAGATGTTTTTTGATGAAAATTGAAGGGTGGTAGGCCCTGTAAAATAAAAACAGAAAATAAAAGCACTGATTGGTTGGTTGATTCATTGATTGACTGACTGACTGAACAATTGATTGATTGATTGATTGATTGATTGATTTGTTTGTTTAATTTGATTGATTTGATTGATTGATTTGTTTGATTTGATTGATTTGATTGATTTGATTGATTTGATCGATTTGATTGATATGATTGATTTGATTCATTTGATTCATTTGATTCATTTGATGCATTTGGTTCATTTGATTTATGTATTGATTTGATTGATTTGATTGCTTTGATTGCTTTGATTGATTTGATTGATTTGATCGGCTTGATTGGTTTGATTTGATTGATTTGATTGATTTGCTTGATTCTATTGATTTGATTGATTCTATTGATTTGATTGATTTGATTGATTTGACTGATTTGATTGATTTGATTTGATGTGATTTGATTTGATTGAATGATTGATTGATTGACTGATTGATTATTGATGAATTTACAGTATGTGTTTATTAATTCAATGATACTGATTTTTCGCATTGTTTCTGCATACATAAGAAGTAAAGAAACGAGTGGATAAACGACACCATAATAATAAATCTAATCTAGCAATTCACCCATCGATTGCAGAGGGTTTACCTGTGGAAAAATTGGCGAAACTGATTAGGACCTATTGCCAGGGTAGATTGCTGGAGGGTGTAGTATTGCATCATTATGATTATGTGTATATATATATATGTATGTATATAGTGTTCTGTCTATAATACAGTACATTACGTTATATATGTATATATCGTGTATAATATATATATATATATATATATATCTATCGATTATGTAGGATCATCATTGCCTAGAACCCAACTGACCCTTTTTTGCATGTGGTTTGAGTCATGGAGGGTCTGCCATCCAAAATAGGGATCGAAATTTGGCTTTGGAAAAGTGTGGTTTCCCCAACAAGAACTAAGATGTGAACTGGCTTAAAAAATACCAAATCACTATAAAAAGATACTGTTTTGGTGGTTGTAACATGCTACAGAAATTGTCTATGAGTTTTTTTGGAAACCAATTTTTTTGTTTCAATGCAGATCTCTTCATGCAGAATGATTCGCACCTAAATGTTTGGCTGCATGTTCCATGTTCGCTGCCACATCTTCGTTTTGGTCACAATAGATCATAAAGCTGATGCAGGGATTATTCCCAACCATTCACTGATAACCCTAGAGGATACTACAATGTGGTGCCCTCTAAGATGTTCTAAGTTGGTTTAGATTCACCCCAGTAACGAATGTTCGTTATTTGCGTACCATAAACAATAGTTTTTGGAGTTAAAAACCACAAGCCATATATAGTACCAACTAGTTCGTTATTTGCGTACCATAAACCAGTTCGAATTCAGCTGGAGTTATGTGGCCCCCAACCAGTCGCGATGACTCGCAGACTCGTTGGCCCCACGATGGACCACTTCATCTGGCAGGCTTCTGGCTTTCATGGTGACTGTTGTTAGAAGCTACCTATTTGGGTAAGTCCAACTATATACATATATATATATATATAGATTTATGATTGTTATACATATCTATAGTTATATATCCCATATTATCCAACTATAGGATTGTTATATATCCCAGATGATCTTTTTGTGTCCCATCAGACTTCCGAACCCATTTTTTGTGGCAAAAAATGACCGATCGGATCTCCAGCCGCCCAAAGTCACCAAGCCACCGGGTAGCACCAAAGGGCAAAGACATGGCAGCAGAGGTATGGGAAGGGCGATCTGCCAGCTGATGGAAAATATTTAAGAAATCCATAGAAATCCTGAAAAATCTGAATTCGAGTTCTAAAATTGGCCCTGTTTTTGTTGAGTTCCCTGAAGCCATCAAAGTGGATGGTGGCGTTGTTCGCAATGCTTGGATTCGAAGGCTCGGTTTTTGTCCGTTCCATGGTAGAGCAATAGAATTAATAGGATTCACCATCCCAAAAATTATCATACATGGGTGGTATCAACCATCAAACTATGGGCGGTTTACTATGAGATCTTCACAAAAACCAGAGATTCGACGAAACTTCTGCAGGATGCGAAACTGACTGTCCTTTACGAGCGCAAAAAACAAAAACCCAGAGGCTTTTCAGAATTTCACCACCAAAAATTGCAACAAGAGCTATCCGCTAATCATCATATAGGCTATATCTAACATAAACCATGCAATTCACCAACTTCTACAGTGCCCATTATTTTCTTCAACGCTGGACTTTGCCCGAACGGTGTCGGAAGTCGGCTGGATTGGACTTGTCCACAGTGGCCCCCTTCGGGGCAGCTGGTGTTTAACTGGAGATACAATGGGAATATCATGGAATATTCATGGGGATATGTGGGGATACAATGGGATGTACCCTCTGGCAACATGGGGCCAGTGAAAATCCTCTGTAAAAAACAGGTTGATAGCAAAATCAAGTATAAAAAATGTTTTCCAGCAAGAGCGGTGTTTGATTACCGGATGGTACATCAAACTATAGATACGATCTGAATCTGTGGTGCGAAAAATTACCATGTTGAATTTCGACAAATGTGCTGGACTAGCCGCTTGTCAGTGGCGGGGTGTAACACAAGTATATAGATTCCAGAGCATGTTAAGCAGCCATCTGCGCCATAATTTCGCATCTAGCGAATTGGCAGCCACTGAAGATGCAAAACAGTGCTGCTACTTGCACAATGGCAGGAGCGCACCAGAGAAAGTGTGTGCTTCCACAAAGGAGTCCCTTTGTTTTCCAAGGAGGCACAGCCAGAACCAATCCATCACCGGCTGTGGCTCTGATGGTGCTTCCTGAATGCACCGCAGCATGCGCGGCTTTCCACACAGCATCCGAAATTAACCCCGAAATGTCAGGCTGAGTCGCCAAAAGCGAATCCGTCGCAACAAGCAGCCCACCAACCGAATCAGAGGTCTGGAACAACTGGGGATGGGTCATGACGGTCACGCATCTCCCTGTCCCTGTGACTTTAAAGATTCCTAAAGTGTTGCTATAACAAGTCGATTGCGGACCAAGCTGGGAAATATAGAATCTAGAAGCAATCCAAACCTGAGTTCATGTTGGATGGAGTGATTATCTATTTCTCCCAACATTCAACATATTCAATCATTGCCATTGCTGGACACTCTCCCGACCAATCAAGGGACACTCGAATAGTATAGCTCAATCTATGAAGTATATAATACAGTATATACCAGTGGACCCACAAGATTGGTACCCTCTGGTAAACGTTTACATAACTATGGAAAATCACCATGCTATCAATGGGTAAATCAGTAAATCCACTATAAATGGCCATTTTCAATAGCTATGTTAGTCATTACCAGAGGGTATTATCATGAGTGAGCCATGCAAAAAATACCCAAAAATCTCATCCCAAATAATGATTAGTTTATATCTCAGGTATCCCGCGTAAAATTACGGCGACAAACTCGGAATCCCCAAATGCACCATGGTTCAGTGGTTCAGCTCCCCAAATCTCCCCAAGATCTAAACTACGTAGCACGAATCGAGGCTGGTTTTTCATCTGTTGGGTTGGTTCACCTACTCAAAATCTGGGACAGGAATTGGATTGCGATCCTCAAAGTTGGTTTCTATCCCTCCAAATCTTCATAACCCCTCCGAGATATCAGAATCCCCGGGTGGAACTAAAGTAACTATGCTTTATCATCCTCAACGAAGCTTGTAAAACTTGATGATCCATAGCCAATAGGCTCCCGGTGTGACCCATATTTCCCATGCCCATATATTCGCTGGCACCGAAGGGCAGCACTTCCGCCCCTCACACTGTTTGGCCCTTGGGTTCTTCAGCGCTTTCAGCCGAAGGCGGCTGCGTCTGGACGCTGACAAACCTCGCCATTCGGAAACCCAGCGGTGAACTCGGGGGCTTCGCCTGAAAAAAACTGAGTACCCGGCCTGGTAAACATACAGAAAGCTATTGAAAATTGCCATTTATAGTTGATTTACCCATTAAAAATGGTGATGTTCCATAGTTTTTTGTATGTTTGCCAGAGGGTACCTTGCCAATGAAAATTGGGACAGAAGCGATGATGTTTTGATGTTTTTGCAACTAAGCCTAATTTTAGAGTGCAGTTTTGGTGTGACTGGTCGTCAAAATGTTGATTTGACCAACGAGTTGAGTGATAGAAGCAACCGGCTATGAGTCAGTTGAGTATCATAAACCACCATCTAGATCTAATATAAACCATTAAGTTACACTAAGTTACCACCATCTAGTGTACTTACTTAGATATATGAGTGATAAACCCAATCGTGACTTTTTGGAGTTAAATCTGCGCCCCAACTTCCCCCATCTCGTGGCCAGCCCCCAGTGATTTACATGGGATAGCGGCTCTGGAAAATCTGCGAACTAACCCACAACCAGTGGATTAACCATGAACCCGACAAAAATCCCATAACTGGGGTTAGAACCCACTAAGTATCGCCGTATCGAGCCGTGGCTCGCCAGGATCCCATGTGACCCAGCGGCTGAATGGCTCGGTCCGTGGCAATCCACGAGACGCAAATCACCACAGCAGCCATTGCCAAACAGAAATCAGGAGTCCATGGCGACCCCCAGCTGCCCGTGATCAGTTTCCTCGTGCGCCAAGCTGTGAAGTCAGGGTGCACAACGGACGTTGTACTGTGCGTTATAGATGTAATTAACGTGTAACGTGACTGCATCTGTATATCTGTATCTACCATATATCATTTTATATAACATATATATAATATTACATACTGATGTATGTGTACACATCTTTGTACACATCTTGGTGTGATTTCTAATTAGGTGTCACCTGGGATACTCTGATGTTTGTATCTTGGAATAACACATAGGTTTGAAAACTATGTTTGTATACAGCATATATCAGTTTAAGATCTCTTAGCTCAGACTGATCGTTGCCAATCTTAGATATCCGGCACAAAATCTGGCTAAAATTCTTGATTCGTTCTATCTTGGAATGAGCTACCTATTCTTTCTATGTCAAAGAAACATCGAAAAACAAAAAAGGTGGAGCAACCCAGAATAGATGGGCTAAAATCGCATTTTATGGGGTAAATTCAATGTTCTTGGTCAAGTTTGCCCTCTCTATATACTGCAATGGTTTATTGTATCCCAACATACCAAATTTGGGCCCAAAAAAAAGGACACATATCACATATCTTCATTCTTTCCTTCTGATACACCCACTAATTATCGTTGGCTTTATAACCCAATTTGTGTTGGTAAAACCCTTTGGTACCCCAAAATTCTATAAAACCGCAATCAAGGTTTGTTGATTTGTATCCCCATTCTACGAGGCATTTTTTTATTCCATCCCCAAATAAAACACCCCAAAAAAATGATCCCAAATATGTGATGTCATCCCCGACTAAACCATGGTTTCGGCGGGGTGTTTAATATGTTGGTTATCCCAAAAAAAATGATGTCTAGACAAACTATTTACAACATCTCCAGTCAAGTAACCATGAAATATCCCAAAAAATCCTCTCATGAAGTATGTTATATATATATAACATATCCCATTAAACTCCTACCAAAAATCCGATTCAATCCCATTCAAGTAACCATCTGAAATCTCCCCCAAAAATCCTCTCAACTCCCCCATGAAGCCCCAAAAAAAAGTCGGTCTCGAAGTCTCGGGATGATGGAGGCCAGCGCAGGGCCGGGGCACAAGCCAATGAGACCCCAGCCCAAGCCGAAGAAGCTGGCCCCTGACAGGGGGAAAACTGCGTTGATCCGAAAAGCATGGGAAAAGCATGGGAAAAGGGTAGGAAATTGTTTGGGGAATTAATTTTTTTAGTTTGAGGAATTTTTTTTGGATTTCCGGTTCTCACCATTTTCCATGCTATTTGCAGCATTTTGGAGCTGGAAACTGCCATTTCCACGGTATGTGCAACGGTTTTGAGTTCGAACCTCTCATTTTCCATT
>Ga0126342_10018800_pt1 | contig 11811 bp, 18 predicted proteins | sample Cyp1metagenome_FD_92528 | JGI IMG/M metagenome (GOLD analysis project Ga0126342, IMG submission 92528) | Coral microbial communities from Lord Howe Island, Old Settlement Bay, Australia - Cyphastrea 1 metagenome | ecosystem: Host-associated > Invertebrates > Cnidaria > Coral ... | reverse complement strand
TCTCTCTCTCTCTCTCTGTCTATCTATTGATCCATCCGTCCGTCCGTCCATCCATCCATCCACCCATCCATCCATCCATGTGTATGTGGCACAATCACAACAAACATGGTGACACGCAACTAGTTGTTGGATTCTTGCCTTTGTCACAGTTGCGATTGCACCACCCTGGACCACCGAAGCCCATGGGCGGCCACACATTCTCCACAGCTGGTGCTGCAATGACAATAGCGCGTAGGCGCCTACAATTCTGCAAGTCAACACCAGCGATCAATCGAATGTTTCTCTCATCTTTCATTCCTTTTGGCCTCTTCCCCACGAAAAAATATACACCTCACCTGCTGAGTGCCGCGAGTCCAGCAATGAGGATTCCCACTGTCGTCGACCTGAGTCTGCCAAAATGTGGGCAGAAGTCTGCAAGGACATGCTTCCACTCAAATGGCAGCAAAGTCAAGCATGTTCAAGCCTGCACTCATGGAGTTCTTTGCTGTCTCAACTGCCACCAATGAGCAAGCAGATGGACTTATTTTCAAGTGCAACCCTGCTCCTGCTCAATAGCACCCCAGCAGAATGAGCTGCATCCCTCTCAACACGACAATCAAAAGCTGAAGTGCTTTACACTTCTGCTTCGATCTGTCACCCCTACGTGGCAAGGGCAGGCCATCACTCGTTCAGAAGAGCACAGCTAATCTGGCACATCATGCTCCGCCGTTGGCCACCGATCTCTACCACAAGCCCGGCACATCCATGATATCCAAAGGTCCCACTGGCAAAGGTCTTTCCGGTCAGCTGCAAGTCTTGCCCTGAAATTTGTGCTGGCATGGAGGGTGGCATGTCCAACGCGGGATCTTTTCTCTCCTGGAAACATGCGGGGAACTGACAATCGAACATGAAAAGTGCGAGGCTTCAATCTTGAGTCAAGCGTTTGCAGGGCGCACTGTTGGACTGTTTCTGTCTCGATGTATGCCGCGATTGCAACAGGGGAACTTGATGAAAGTAACATGTTGGTCTTTCCTCTCCAAAACCAGGATGGAAAACTATTCATATAATAACATACTACTGGTCCTCTTGGTCAAGCGGATTCTCTCCCTCCACTTTTTCCTCTGATGCCTTTGGGGCCTTCTCTGCTCGGCGCACGGAGCGGCGCCAATCTACTTGAGCCGCCTTTCGCTTGGTACGCGCAGCTGCTTGGGTCCTCCTGGCAAGCAGGACTTGGGCAATACAAAGCAGAGCAATGTGACAATGGGATTGCTGGGATCGCTGGGATTGCGATGGGAGACTTGTGCACAAAATGCTTTGGCAAACTCAATGGGAGAAACGCATGTCCTCGGTTTCTCTTCTGGGCGTCCAATCTCAGCTTTCACCAACTCATTGATCTCTTCTTTGCGAGACTCCAAAGCCCCGGACTTCAGGTCGAGATGTTGCTCCAGAGCAAGGCGGAAATCCTTCAAGGAGACGGTGTCCAAGTCCTTCCCTGGGGGTGCTGCCCCACACCGGCAACAAATTCACATGCAACAAATCACATAAAACGTGCAAGAGAACAGGTGAACTGGCAACTTTGATATCTCGGTTGCTGGCACCTAAAAAGCTTTAGTATATGTCAGGAAGAGTAAACTTGAAACATGCTCTGCATGTCCGCCTTCCAAGACTGCGCAAACTGCCAGCGACAAAGTTTTTGCATCAAGGCTGCCAGGTTCTTGCAGAGCATCCTCTCTGTCTTCGCCTTTCTCGTGCTGCATTTCCTCCGTATCCCTTTTCTTACCGTTCTTGGGCTCATCAGCTACCTCTGGGTTCTGGGTTTCGGATGCTTCCGCTGCTTCGGGCTTCTCATCATATTTGGAGACTGCCATGGCGGCACTATAGTGACACTAGCCCCTCAAAGCCCTTCGCTGCGAGGCAATCTGTAAACATCCTGAGACACATAAATAGTTGCCACGCACAAAAAATAGAACACAAAAATTTATAACTGACAAACTTGTACTTGTCTGAGCCCAGAGCTTGCCTCGACCACGCCGTCCTGTAATGACCTCCGCAGATTATGGCTACATCAATTTCACGGTGTGCAATGCACAAAGCAATCCAATTATCGATTTCCAATAAGAGCAACCCTGAAGCAAATATGTCTCTTCACGGCTTGGTCCCTGGCCACTTGAGGCTTGATTCCAGCTTCATCCTGCAATACCTCCGAACAACTCCCAACAACTCCCAACAGCTCCCAACGAACAACCACACTTCAAAAACTGAACCGGTGTTGAGAGGGGAGAAACGCAGCAGCAAACGGCCTCAAAGGCGGTCAAAAGCACTTGGCGTTGCTCGCGGTTGCAGGTCAATGCAAGGAGGGCCTCTGAGCAGCGTTGGATGAAGCCAAGTGGATCATCAGACCCTTGCAGGGCCTTGGAACACCTCCAGAGAATGCCCTGACCAGCCAACATCATTCAGAATCTAGATGGTCCGCCTGAAACTTTTGGTTAGAATGCCCTGGGCAACTTGAGGACAATTCACCGCCTAAGGAAAGCCGGTCCAGTGAAACTATCTCTGACAGTAGTTTGGCTGGTGCAAATTCTTTGAGCTCATAGTGCGAATTAAAAAGTGATTCAGACTTTGGCTCCAGACCTGTTTCTGTCAAAGGTAGAGTCGGCTCTCCCTGAATCAGGCAGCAACATAATACTTAGCAACGCTGGGTGACATGAGGCCACTGCTAGTGACTAATGTTGCTGCCACTGAATTTAGAGTCCATCTGCCCCTCCTCTGGAAGCTGCAGTGGTTCCGAGATCTGGCTGACAATTGGCCTGGTTTGTCAAGATGCGTGACTGGTATGTCAGCTCCTGGGCATACGTTACTTATACACCATCTTGTACCAAGCCCCCACACAGTGTTGCGACAAATAGTGTGGGATGCTCTGGTGACATAACAGTTTGTCCTCCCGAAGTCTGACTCCAAACCCAAGCAAGCACACGGGAGATAGTTTGCCCAAAAATCATCGGTTTCAGACAAGCAGCCTCAGTGGCTCCAGTGGCTCCAATGCAGTGCTCACAGGAATACAGAAGACCGCCTCAAAGCAGTGAAGACATGTGGAGTGGAGCTCTTGCTCTCTAGAGCAGGAATTCATTCCTGAGATGTACGGTAGTGCGCCTTCTTTGGCCGAAACCATTTCTACCAGGCACTACTTTTTGTTAAGTTGAAGCAATCGGAAGTGAAGCTGTCCCAATTTGGTCTTTCCGCACAGCTTGTAGAAGAGTTGATCAGAGCTTCCGGCTTCCCCAAGCTGGTTGTCAAAAGAACCAAGATAAACGCTTACAATCATGCTCGTATATTTGTGCATGCGTATGTGTGTGTGTGTGCGCACGTGCCATGTCCATACCAACTGCTTGACAGTTTTCATGTGTCTTGTTTGCACTGTCGGAGGGGCTAAAAGAGATGTTTTTCGATGTTTTTCGTAGTAAAGCCTCGAAACGCTTCTGCGTTTTGCTAGTGTCTGCCAATGGCAGTAGAGGACAAAATACCCATTGACAGAAAACTGAGGGAGAATGTTGCCAAACATCTCCAGACATCAACTATCTTCCGGTCAAAGCATTCCCAAAAAGGTTGCTGGGACTTGCTGAAAGAGTGACATTGATGCAAGGGCTGCAGGGGTACAGAATTTCGGCCGTCTTCCGTAGCGCCTCCTCCAGGTTCCTCATGAGCCTGCCAAAGAAGTTGTGCCTTCCCCTGGCGTCGTTCATTATTTTGCAGGGTGTTCCCAGGGCCCTCTACGGAAATAAGTGAAATGAGACGAACTAAGAAGAAATAAGAGCAAGACATGTGTTACAACTTGCGACTCTTATCATTCTCCGACAGCAACACATGGCCAGCGGGCCCAGGCATCTCACCAGCGCTTGGTTCGGGCACCTCATTGCGAAAAGACAAAGAGACGCGAGCACACGGACCGAGCATAATCCCTCACTTTCTGATCCTTTTCCTTTTGGAGCTGCACTTAGATTCCTATGTCTGCATGCGGAGTTTCCCCCTTCGGGACTCGCCTGAAACACTTCTGGAATCATTTCTGAGCTGTGCACAATACACACAACTCCACCACCCTGCCTTGCAAAATATCAGTGAATAAGGTTCATAAGCATCAATCTTCACATAGCAATGGTAACTAACTCGCTTCTTGGTGTCAGACACTGTCTCAACAGCGGCCCATAGTGTCTCAGGCATAATCTCCTTGACAGTGTATCCGCTGGAAATAAAATGAACATTCACCAGTCTACCGGAGAGTCTCCCCAAGTCTAAACCCCTCCTGCAACCCCAACGAACGAATCGGGATGTGAGTGCTGCCCATCAGCTTCCCATCGGCTTCCCATCGGCTATCCGCACCTCAGGATCAAAGATCACTGCAGCGTGGAAGCTGGAGCCTAGGTAGGCCACCTTTCGGACCTGGCCAGTCGGGAAGACGAGGACGTAGAAAAATCTTAGAAACCTCTGCAAGGTACAGCATGGTACAGCATATTCCACATTGATCCACATTGTACCGTACCTTTCAAGAACACAATTTACGTGCGACGCAAGGTGTGGGAGACAGAGATTTAAAAAATAAAACATTGTCGGGTCAAAGGACAAAGCAGAGCTTGAACTGGCACAGCACTGAGCAGTTGCAGTTGATTCGTTCAATAGCTTGTGACAAACTATGCAGCGCTGTGATGTTTTTATATTTTTGCTGCGTCGCCCAAAGAACTCAAATACAGGAGATGGAATGGAGCGTGAGGCCCGTGAGGCATGGACAAAGATGACATGATGACAAAGCTATGATCAGTTCTTTCACGCTGGAGTGAAACCAGGTCCAAATTGTGGCAGCTGCGACACTGACCTGTCTGATCCTGTTTGCATTTGGTTGCAAAGCTCAAAAATAGACCGGAAGCCAAGGCCCACATCAGCAGCTTGCAAACTTGATACGATGTTTCTGGTACTGATTGACAAATTGATTTTTATAGCGGATTATGTGACTTCTCTTCTACCCTCAATAATTAAAAACATCCAGAAAAAGATCTGTTTGAAGAACCTTCTTGCCCTTGAAGCTATCGTACCTGCCCAAAAGTCCAGCAGGTAACGTCGAAATCAAAGTTGCCTGACAGGGAAAAGGACTGGAAGCATGGCAGATCACAGCAAGCTGTCGAAGAATCCTGGGTTTGCTGACTCATCTGACTCCTATGTGCGCTCCCGTGGGCATGTGCCATGATTGAAATTCACTTTGCTCTCGGTGAGCCAGGCAAAACTCGGCATCTTCGTGGCCTGTGAAGGTCTGTCTACCTCAGCAATTTAAGTTATATAATTGAAGCGAGTGAAGATTTAGAAAGACCTCAGGGGGGCTCTGGGAAACAACTAGCCGAGTTTGCGTTTGCAACTAGCCGATTGCTAGCCAGGCAGAATCCAGCAATCCCTGTGATTCAACAATCTCAGGGTCCAGCTGCACAAAAGCACCTTTTGCGCTGCACAAAGTGCAGCGACTGCAGATGCCAGGGCCCTTGAAACAGAAGTGACATCGATGTGATTGTCATTGTTTTTGCCGGAAAAGGTTTCTTTTGGGTCGTGATTGTGGGCACTTTTTTGGCTCAAAGCCCAAGCCTTCTCTTCTCTTCACCTCCTTCAAAGCCCCTTACCTCATGCCAGCAGGGATGGAAGAAACAAAAACAAGACCAGCACAACTAACATTGCAGTCAGCACGAAATAGAAATGCTGCCATTCACATTCAAAACGTCGTTCTCTCTCTCTCTCTCTCTCTCCCTGAATCATCTTACTTACCGGGGCGGCCCTCTGCGTCAAGCTGCAAGTATGCACACCCGATGCCTCTTAGCACTCGCTGCCTCAGTCGCCAAATTCGAGCTAGGACTTGGTCGGACTCCATGCTTGAAACGACATGGGAAGATGCATTCGTTTTCAGGAAACGTGTTTACCTTGCATTTACTTCATGGCACTTGCTACCTCTCTCTCTCTCTCTTGCCTTAGAATACTTTGAACACAATCGGTAAGACAGCTCCTCATCTCACTTTTGGCCTGGCCACCTCCAGGGCCGAAGCCAAAGCGGACCTGATGATCAAAGGACAAATCAGCCAACTATTTCAACAGATTTCAACTCAAGCTCCTGAGGCCAAAGTGGTCGGGCCGTTTGACCAGAAAACCGGCTGAGCTTCGGGCATTCCTGCAGAACTAACATTCTCCTCTGCACCCCTTCCGTTGGCGGAAGGACGAAGGCAGCTTGAACTCACACCCTATGTCCCCTCAACGATCGTGACGAACCCTGCGTTCATATATTTGTGCATTTCAGTCATTTCATTGGGCAATGCACTGTCGGCAAAGCCTTGCTGCAATATTAAAACTGCATGAACATGCATGAAGGATGAGCTGCCAAGGCCGTCAACTTCTTCTCTTTCAACACGTAATCAAAGTCTATGTATACAGCTTTGAGCCATTGCACCATGTTTGATCAGGAGCTCATGTGTTCAAGCTTGCTGGACATCTTCATCTTTACACTATTTACGGCATGTGTCCCGGAATGATGGAATGTTATACCCAAACCCTCCTCTTGTAATTCTCTTTTCACCCACCAAAGTATGCATATTGCAGTTGTGGCAAGATTCCTGCAACGCTTTCTGGCACAGGAAGTTGTGCAGCGCTTGCTGCGTCAAGACGATCGTAGAAGTGCAGCGGTTGACCCCCCAAAAAGGGGCTGATGGATCAAACACCGCCCTATCCGGGTCTCATGCACCAAACTTCGTTGGAGACAATAGCCAAGCTGAAAGAAACCCAGCTTGAATTGGATCAACTAATTTTCCTCAAATCATCCGACAGTAGCCACCCTTGGGTTCGTCGCCAATGGCAAGGACAGCGGCACTGCACCTGGCAAACCTGAAAAATCATTGAGCTCATGCAGAATTGAAGTGGCAATGGCACCCAATGGGCATATGCATTCAAAGATGTGCCCGGATGTATTGCAAACCTCATGTCACAATGTCCATTCCTGAGCTACCAGGTTACCAGGCCTTTACTTCCGGAGAAGGCGCCGTTGCTGGAGACCAAGAAGGTTCCGAAAAGCGAAGCCAAGAGCACCACGCCAGAACACCAAATTGCGACTGGCAGGACGCATCATTTGAATTTCTCAAGTCAAAGTGTGTCACTTCACGGCTACAGTCCCCAATGCTAAGCCTCACAACAGTCGACAAATATCCGTGGCAGTCGCCACCTTTCTGCAACCTGCTGCCCTGCCTAGAGCCAAATGACGGCTCATTGCTTCTTCCGGAAAGGACTCTGGATTCGCAACGGTGTGCATCCTGTACAATCCGGCCAGCGCCCAGGACACTACCTGGGGGAGCATAATAAGGTGTTCTGCTGAGTTTGCAAGCTGCTGTTCTCGCATGCAGTTCAGCAGCATGAAAGCGATGAAAGAGGGAGCAGTGCATTGAGCCATTTGCAACACAAGATACTTCATATTGAGAAAGGCAGCTTCTGGAAAATCAATGCGACTACTCTTACATTCAAGCAGTAATTTGTACTCAATGTTCAGGACACTTGAGGCAAAGAGACACATCCAAAATGCAACACACAGCTTCTCGGCGAATCTCCCCTGCAAAAAAGGAGATTTGAGAATACATACCCTCTCCAAAATTCTTCCGGCCAAGCAACCAAGGACCATGCCTGAGAATCACACTGCAAAATTGCTGGGCCAGCGGAGTGCAATTACTTGACATGACCGCATTTGATCCCGTGACAGTTCTTGCTTCATTTTCAGGATCCGCCAGCCCCCCCACCAAAAACAACGCGCCATGTTATGTCCAGAAGCCCTGCAATCTGAAGCTAACCAATTGGCCAGCTTCTCGGCTCCCTTTGGGCTCGAACCCAAGATAGCATTTGTCAGCAGAATATCATACCGGCTTTGAATCTTACGCCACGTCACCAAATCACTTCGTAGAACACCCATGAAAATGCCAATGACGGCCACAACCACAGCCACGACAGAAGTAGCAAATGGAGTGCCAGCGACTCCAAATTCGTCCTGCCGCAACCAGTTTGTTTCGTGAGAACTCCCCGCAGGACTAAGTTTGCATCTGAGTATTTAGATTTCCTGCACGGTCTGAAAGCCTGCCTGATTAAAGTGTGTGTGTGTGCATGTACATGTGTCAACGTCAGTGCAACATCATCATGTTGAAATGCTACGCAATCTGTACGCACAATCCTTTCCGAGGCGGCATGTATGCCGTGGGGTCTTGCATTGTCCTTCCACCCAAAAGTCCCCGCAACAGTGAAGGCATTCGCACAAGTGGCCACTACCACCCAACTGGCATTGCATGCGATTCCCGCACAAAAGGTCAGCCATTCACAAAAGCCTGGTGCCTCAGCAGGGCAGAATGACCACACCCGACTTTGAGAAAATAAATGTCGTCTTTTTAACCATATTGCTTAAGCTGGAAAATCCTGAAGAAAGCAAGGATTAGAGATTAGAGTTGCTGAAGCGTCTGTCTTGCAGTCAGGGCACTGTCATGGTGTTCAAGTCACCAAAGATAGACAACAGGAACACCAAGTATGTGACAATGATCAACAAAGCTACTCCAAAGTATAAGTTCACATAGACCGGCAGCCAAATCCTTAGAGATTGGCATTCAACGCAGATGTGAAAGCTGTGATGCTGAAATTAGCATACCCAAAAATATATACACGTCAACCTTGGATCATGCCGCTCTTGGCATCACCTACTGAACAACTTCCTTGACAGTGTTACCCAAAGAGCTTCTGTTTTCCTGAGCAGGGACCAGTATATATATAATATATAGGTTCGTAGGGGTACTAGTGCAAGCATGCTACGCATTGGTTAGGAATGCAAGCACCAACCGCCAACGAACGGACAAGCCTTCGAATCAAGGCTGGCGTTCTGGTGTTTAAAACACGTTCCACCAAAGGAACAGTAACATCGCAGCAAGGTCGAAAATGCTGGGCCTGTCAAAGGGCAGCTTCTCTGCAGCAATGCTTCCATGTCGTCGGCTGGTTGAATTTGGCGAATCTGCAGGTCAGAGAGTTGACACAGCTCTAGTCCAACGGGTAGCAAACAAGGAGTCAACAGAGGACAGGGTGGGCCACCAGCAACAAATTGGAAGGCTTTGGCACTAATAGCCGGCCAGTGTGCTAATGCCAAGATTACTAGTTCGCCCAACTGTGTGCCTTTATATAGATTGCTACATCTGCAAGTCAAGTCTTGTCCTCTGAGCAGCTGACCACAAGGATCAGCTCAAGCGTGTAGATCACAGCCCAAACGCTGAAGGTCAGACCATCTGGCGTAACCTTGAGTCAGTGGACTCAGAATGTGTGGTGGTACGAGTAATTACGGATAATTACGGTTTCAGTAGGCTCGGAACCCTTGGACTAGACAAGGGCCACACATATGTCGGATTCTCGTCGGAAATTTCCCCAATCGACTGACCTCGCATGTCACTTCAATTCAGCATCGCCTTAACTTATTCAAGGTAGAGGGGCTTTACTGATGATGAATGATGAAAGGAAAGCTTTGGAAAGCACTGATGATTGATGGGAAGCATAGCCATGGCAACGGTGACAGATCTAGCAACCATCAGGCGGAGAGTAGGATCGGCATGGTGGGGAAGCATGGGTTGCCTTCAAATGTGCTTGAAACCATGAGGTCAACCGAGCAATCCTCCATGCTGTACGCCCTCGCGCCTCCAAGAATGCCAGTGGATGACAAACCATTCACGACCAAGCTCAACACAAATGACCTCATGACAAGCCGTGGCACGGTACGTAATCGTCATCGTTAAATCTGCAGGTTAGACATTAAACCTGGAGATCAAATCAGATCGAGCCCCCAACACAACTACTGCTACCTGTTCCACCACCATTGCGCTGGCTGCGAAGCGAAGTCTTTCCCTTTCACTTTGCCTTTTTCTCTACGTAGCTGCTGGGCCAGAAACAGAAATCCTGACCTCTTCGAGAGAGCCCGGCGGTGATGTGGCACCAAGAGAAAGGAGGCATAAAAGCTGCCAGGCTGAACTAGGCAAGAGGTGAGTTCCAAATGAATCGGGCAATGAATAGCCAACAAGAAAACTTCCACAGGGTCCAGGACTTTCGTGTAGCAAACAACATGTATATCCGCGTTGGTCCTTCGGAGACGCAGAAGGATTGAAAATCTTTGTGCATTGCATGGGCACGTGCATTATTAAACAAAAACGATAAGTGTGTATATTTATACATGTGTGTGTGTGTGCATGAGTTAGCATATGCATGTGTGTGTTCGTGTTTGATGCATCACGTGTATTATGTATATATATATATATATGTATATGCATGTACGTACGTACGTACGTTATGTATATATGTATGTATGCATGTATGCATGTATGCATGTATGTATGTATGTACGTACGTACGTACGTATGCATGTATGTATGTATGTCTGTGTGTGTGGATGGATACTGATTATAGTACACATCCAAATGTGGCACAGTGCTGCCACGGAACATCATGAAAGGCAAAGGCAAGGAACCCTGCGACATGACTTTCCTGATATTTTTCGCCTCGCTGCTTGATCAACGGGCGGCATCTGCACACAGAGATCCTGCAGACCTGAGCACATGAGAAGATGGCACAGGTGCCCTGTGGGCTCTCTGGGATCCTTGTGATCCTTGTGATCTTTGAGGGACTAATTGACTTTGACTTCTTTGGTTTGGTCCACTTGGCCTTGGGCCAATGGCACTAACAAGAAGTGGTACATTCAGTGGATCGGAGCGATCGGATTGAGCCAGGCTCTTAGAGCCGGCAATCTTCGCTGTCTTCGCTTCCATTTTTTCCATGTTTTCCATTTTTTCCATTTTTTCCATAGCCAAATTTCCATGTTTTCCACTGGGTGAGACGGACGCTGGAGATGCTAGAGATGATCTCTCTGGAGAAGTGTCATGCCACTCCTCCCCACTGCCACGTGAGAAGGTGCGGCCTTCAACCGCGATACCAGGCCAATTCGCTCCATTTGCCAAGGGCCTAGAGGTAATCATGTTCCTGAGTGACGGCGCAAAAAATCAAAAGGCAAGTCCATTTGGATCGAATTTTATGAATCTTTTTCTGGCTGCATGTCTGCCTTCTGCCTCTCCCGCATCACTTTTTTTGAAGACGGTGTGACTGGGAAAAAATGCAAACTATGATTCTGAATCTATGTGTTTGTGTGATTTGGTGAATATCCGCCGACCCCGGCAGACGCAAGGGGGAGCGCGCCAGGGAATAAGACAAGCAAGTTTAGCCGCGCCAGCAGCAAGAGCAGCGGCAGTGGCAGCAGCAGCATGTAGCAGCGGCAGCAGCGAGTCCAGCACTAGCAGTAAGAGCAGCGGCAGCAGCTAAGCGGCAGCAGCTAAGCAGCAGCAGCCAAGCAGCAGCAGCCAGTATAGCCCACTAGTCGGCAGCCAGGAGGCAGCAGCCAGTAGGCAGCAGCCGCCAGTCAGGAGGTACGAAGCCAGCAGCAGGCAGCCAGCAAGCATTTTTTGCTGCGATTTTGCGTCATGTTCGACATGACATTAGGTGGTGTTTTGCTGTTTCGAGTGGGTTTCGAAAAAGATATCTGGCTGTTGGTTTGTTGCCTTGGAAGCTGGTTGATAGCACAGCAGGAGCAGCGCAAGAGCAGCAGCAGCAGCAGCAGCAGAAGCTGTCGACAAATGTTGTTTTTCGAGGATTTCAGACGACACGTTAGGCAGTTTTTTGGTGTGGTTTTGGAACTAGCTCGTCCTTCAGAGGCACGGTGTTTTCCCCCCGGCAGGTGATTTTTTCGAAGCTGTTTTACTGCAGCAGCCG
>Ga0126342_10018799_pt1 | contig 11811 bp, 14 predicted proteins | sample Cyp1metagenome_FD_92528 | JGI IMG/M metagenome (GOLD analysis project Ga0126342, IMG submission 92528) | Coral microbial communities from Lord Howe Island, Old Settlement Bay, Australia - Cyphastrea 1 metagenome | ecosystem: Host-associated > Invertebrates > Cnidaria > Coral ... | reverse complement strand
GCAAGCGGGGCAAGCGGGGCAAGCGGGGCAAGGAGGAAGATTCACTTATTCTCCCTAGAAGCGGAGCAAGCGGGGCAAGCGGGGCAAGCGGCAGAAATCACTTAGCGGCCCCGCGGGGCACCCACACTGAAACATCACTCCCTGCAAAAGCACTTGGTAGATGTGGCAGGTGAGAGACGCACTCCGCAGAGCTCTGCGGATGGGGGTTGTGGCCTGAGTTGAAGGAACAATGCTGGCGGACATGCACTAGCGTAAAGGCGTAAAGTAATGAAAATATCAAGAGTTTAGCTGTTTCCTTCTGTCCCGTCAAGGAATGGGACTCCTTCACGTGCATCTTCCAGCAATTTCTGCATCAGGCCAGGTACAGCATTTGAAGAATCCCCGACAGAACCAACTTCTCGTGACCCAAGAATCCATCCCAACAAGTGGTGCCCTTTTTTGCGGGTGCAAGGTGAATGTTTGTCGCGATGATTGGTAATTTGGACGCTTCGGCAAAGGACTCCATGGTTGAAGGATGCGGAAAATTGGTAAAACACGGTAAAGAAATGTAAAGAAAAGCTCCAAATGCTCCAATTTTTTTGGAATTTTGAACTAAGTGACTAAGTATACTCGCTGTGGACACGGCTAGGGCTTAGCCCTAGCCTTGGTCTTCCTCAAGTCCTGTAGCCTCAGGAGCTCAATGCGATCCCGCGCCTGGTCAGGCAGCACCCACATGGTTTCTGGTGTGCGAGCACTTGCAGGTTGGGACATGTTTGGAAATGTCTGGAATCAGATTTAGTTTAGTTCATGATATTTTCAGATGAATTGGATTCTGCCGAGCTGGCTTCTCCATACATATTCAACCTACAGGCTGCCTGTGTGGGTTGAATGGCTTCTGGCTTCACCTGCTGTTTGGCTGGTTTGTGGATGTTGTGGTTATGGAAGGCCATACGCTCAAAATCCTTGACACTTAACATTTTGCATATTCTTCGATGTTATTCAGTTTTAAGGCTAGGCGCCATGTTTCTCTTTGTTTGTGTGCCAGGCATGTCCTTCTGGGGTCACTCCGAAAAGCTGGAGATCTTCACCGTTGCACGTTGGGACCGGGCAGCCTGGAGGTTGAAACGCTGGAATGCGAATATGCTGTCGATTCATTTCGGCGCAGCTGCCTCGCTGAGGTCCTGGCACTAGTGGAAGACAATAGAAAGAATGGAACTTCTCAGATCGCAGGAAAGGAAGGTTTGAAGACACTCTTGGGGACTGATCCAAACGCTTCTGATGCTTGCGAGGACTTGCCCTGCAACTGCGGTCTTGGGGAGGAGTGCATCAAGACGAAGGAGCCTCTCGGCAGGGAGTCGCATACTGGTAGCACGGAATAGCCATGAGGATAACATTGTTATACATTGTTAACATTATTAGAACCTTGCAGTTCTTTTTTGCCCACTGTAAGCCACTGAATTGTCCAGGATTTTGAATCGACGATGGCATGCCTTCTCAACTTAGGTCTTCCGGAGATGGAGTGTCACCCCCAGCAGCTCAGGTTGGAATGCAACTTCAATGGATCCAAAATGGCATCGACTGGATGATGATCATCCCGAATCATCCCGAATCATGAAGGATGGATGATGGATGGATGGTTGAGGCTTGAGATCTCCAACTCGAAAACTTGAGGAAAACTTGATGGGACACTGGCTGCGCCTGGAAGCCAAGGGGGTAAGCTGAGGGGTGGTCGGTGAGTTGACGGTGATGAAACAGGGAGAACAAAACTGAAAGGACACAAATGATTCTACTGTGAGGGTGCATTTCAAAGTGGGAAGCAGAAAGAGTAGAAGGCGGAGGAACATTGATTCTGTGCGAGATGGATGATGGTTTTGCCAAAAAAAGAAAGACTAAGCCTAAGCATACCATTTCGCACAAAGGCACGGACTGCTGATGCACAGATTTGAGAGTGATTCCACAAGCAGCCTTTGGCTTTGGCAGTGGCATGTGGCTAAGGCATAGAGAAAGACAGATCACGGGACAGCATTGTGGCACATCATTCCCAACCATTCCCAGCCCTGATGAACACTTGCACTGCAGACAAGCAGAAGATAGCAGAAGATAGCAGAAGATAGCAGAAGATAGCAGAAGATAGCAGAAGATAGCACAAGCTCCCTTGTTTTGGGATGTTTTCCGACTCATCGCCTCCCTCGCCGGATGGGCCAGGCAAGCTGATTCTGTCTTGGTATGCCTTGGTGATTTGTGGCGTTTCCATTTCTGTTTGAAACCCTATGGTTGAGCTTCGCTTTAGGCCGTGGCCACTACAGTCCAAGATTTTCCAAGGGCTTTGTAGCCCAGAAATTGCTGTCTGATTCGCACTTCCAAGCAAGAACAAGGCATGTAAACGATAGCAAGTCGCATCATGTTTTGAAGGAGGTCTCCTGCAACAGTGACACCAAGCAATGATCCTTCTCAAAGTTTTTTCATGTTTTTTGTTTGTGCACCTGACCTGCCTGATACTTATGCAACACCAACAAATATGCGCACCCTCTTATGGAAGTTGCCTTTGTAGGAGTCAGCTTGAGACCAGCCCAAGCGCAGACATAGCTGCAGTCTCTGCACAAATCTTCCTTTTTTCATAGGTGTAACGGTTGCCCATCGGTTGTCATGGCGCGATCGCCTGCGGGTGCAACCTTCCTGGGTCCTGCTGTGCTGGCAGTGGCCTGTTTCTATGGTGAAGCCCATGGATCAGTGAAGCAAATCGGCAGTTTCTGCCTGGGTTTGTCTCTGGTCTTAGCTCTGATATGGGTCTACTCTTTCTGGGCCCTGCATGTGGCCCGGCCCTTGGCACCTGTGAAGAAGCAGATCAGCGCCAGCAGTCGGAAGGTGTCCTTGGAATGGTCGGCCTCTGATGATTTCGAAGACTTCGCCCCGCTGCTGGCGTTGAAACAGCTCGACTTCACAGGTGAAAATATCACAGGCGCACTGGTCCAGGAACTGCGACTGGATCTTGAAGCCACCCTTCAAGCTGGAAGCCACGAATCTCAGATTTGCTGACAATCCCCATCCCCAAAGATCCCCAAAGACCCCAAAGCATATTTCCTTTCGATTCCTGTGGTATTCTGCTGGTGAGCTTGCTCAGAATCAAAAATTCTTGTGGTGGTTGGGGGATCCATCAATATCCATCAGCCCAATGACAGTGGCACTGCAAGAGCTGAGGAGCTGAAGATTTCGGAGAGAACTGGGCTTCAGCTCAATGTCACTGACAAGATGGCCAAACAGAAGTGCAAACTCCTCTTAGAAGCGAAACCTCCGTCGCCTCAACACGAGGCCCGGGTCTTTCATGATTGGACATGGCTGTATGATATGGCTGGTGGACCCTGGCCGCCTTGATTTGTTTGGATAAAGCCCAAGAGAAAAAAACGACATCAAGACAGTTCTGTCGATTCTTTACCAATCTTCCAGGCAGATGGATAGCAGGATGCCTCCAACATCCAGCAGTTCCAACATCCATTGGTTGCCCTTCCCCGGCTGTGGTCAGGCTGTGGCATCTTCCCTTCTTTTTCACCTGCCGGGGATTCAGCTTCGAGGAGTGGCGGGCGCATTGGATGGACTCTGGGAGCTTTGGGCCAACCAAGGTGCCATCATAGTGGGGACCGGAGATAGCACCAGGTTTCTAGGACGCTCCGAATCTGCAAAGTTCCGTGGAATCTCCAAGTGAACCAATTCCACTGCTCCTGAAACAAACAGGAGCTTGTACGCTTCCTGGATCATTGTTGGACAACGGATGGGTTTCCATTGGTCTTCCCTTCACCAGCGCCTGAGGTGCACCCACTGCTTCCAGCTCCATGGGCTCATGCCTGCGGTGGATTGCGGTGCTCCTGCTGCAGTTGCTGGAAGTAGCTCTGCCCATCTCACTGCCCCTGGGATCCATGTTTTATTAATATGTTTTCAGATTTTCCAGAACATTCCAGAACTGTTTTCATCACTTTTTCAAATCTAAAGTTTGTTCATGTTTGTTCCACTCTTTTCGGCCGCTTGGTGTCTTGGTCCTGGCGTTTTTGTGTACAGCTTCCAGTCAGATTTAGAAGATCAGCCTCTTCCCTCAGGCACACCGTGGAAGGTGCAGCAGTTGGCCAGGAGTTCTTGTTATTCTTTACCGGTGCAGTTGGCTTTATCCCTTTCGAACGAGTTCATTTGCCAGCCTTTGTCCTTCCGCGACTTCATGCTCCACTGTCAGGGCTGTTATCTGCCAACCCGCTGGTGGGGCAACGGATTCGCAAGTCTGCCAGCCCTCCAGTAGCGCATCCAGGCAGGTTCAGAGGTTCAGTGACCCAGCAACACAGCTTTCGTTGGTGATTTTCAATCGGATTAAGGGGGAACTGGATGGAACTGGACCCCGATGAAGATGATGAAGTGGAGTCAAATCAATTTCAAGTTCTCACGCCACCTCTTGGGCTCTCAAATCAAACTTTGGAGGCCTCTTGGCTGCTTGGAAGCTTTCTGCCGATGTGAGCATCCTCCCGTTTGGTTTGGATGTGATGCTGCGTATGCGCGATGGTTCCATCTCAGCTTTTCAAGGTATGCTACTGTCGGAGGACAGCTTACGTGCCAGGTGCGAAAGTTCAGGGTCATTGGACAAAGACAAGCTTAAGATTGAGGCGGGAGCGGCGGCCAAAAAAGTCACAGGTCGCAGTTCCACACAGAAGTTGTGGAACTTTGGCTGAGAAGGCTTGGAATGGGCCGTGACATGCCGTGACATTCACGGCTTCTGACGCACCAACTCTATTGAAATTGATTACTTTACTTTAGTCCATTTAGTCTGCATGTCAGGTTTTTGACCCTGCCTAGGTGGACTCCTTCTCTGTGACTTCTGCAGGAGCCGGAGATGGAAGGGATAAGGGCATTGGCGGATCTGCCAGCATTGAAGTTGGCCTTGGTATTGGAATGTTCTTCACACAGAAGTCTCCCAAAGTCTCCCTGCCCGATCTTTTCTTCTCTGCTGCCTCTGGTCATGCGCTTCGCCCTGGGTCCCTGGATTTCCGCTGCAAGGTGGGATTGCGTCAGACTTCAAACAGTATTGAAAGATATTGACAGATACTGACATACTGACATTCAACACATTTAAGCAGCTTATTTAAGCATGCAACATTCTGGTGCCTCGCATTACATAAATTACGTGTTTCAAGATGAGAATAGTTGAGACGTGGTCACGACGTGGTCGGCCTCGCCAGGTGAACTTGGCTCAGAACAGTGAGCTGCCTGAGCCTTTGCGTGTGACCTTCCGGGACGAACACCCGTTGATGCTGGGCAGTGCCAATGTGGCGGCACGTTTGCAGCGCCTGGCCTTGAAAGGCAGCCTGTCACTGCAGCAGACTTTGCCCATGCAGCGGAAGAGAGACCTCCTGCAGCTACCGCAGACCAATTTGAGTTTCGAGACCTCCTTGGAATTAGAAGAGGAGAGCTCTAAGACTCTAAGACCTCATTGTGGAAGTACAAGCGCATGATTTGATCCAGTTATCACGAAACTTGTGGAAATCACTCATGTTTTGTGTCAGTCTAAGGGTTCGTGTTTCCTCAGTTGTGGCCTTTTCGCAGGAGACTTCTTTCATGGACGATGGCTTTTCAACGATCCGTTTTCAAGGTGTGCAATGTAGTGCAGAGGGTCGGCTATGGTCTGAAGGGCAAGAATCCCGGCGCAGAGAATTCAGCAGTTTCAAAGTTGAAGGAGTTTGGAGCAGGAATGCTTTCGTTCATAAAGCAATCTTTTCAGGTGACAAAATACCCATCATGCAACACAATCAGTTTCTTGGACTTTAGTGGGGTCTTTTTTGAATTCGAAGGAATGGCAAGCCACAGTGTCAAAGTACAGGTTGTACATCCTCACAAATATATTCATATCATATTCATATCTATTATATAAATATATTATTCATACCACTCGGAAATGTCTGAGACATGGCGAGACATGGCGCTACCGGCTCTACCAAGTGTCTTTCACCAATTTTCACCACACGTCTCCGAGGAATGCCTCATGGCCAAAGCCTTGGTCCAGGCCTCTGGTTTCATCGCCGCACAGTTTCGGGCAGCATCGCTGGTGCAAGCTTTGATCGAAGCTGAAACGGCAGCCGCGCGACTCAGTGGATCGTCCCCCAACAAAGGCCAGTCGGAGAGCACTGGAGATGAGGAGACTGCCGCGGTGCATGTTACAATGTTGCGACCATCAAACACAACAAACACAATAATTCAATACCATGGATGAATGCGAGAGAGAGAGAGAGAGAGAGAGAGAGAGAGAATGGAGATGAAAGAACCGGACCTCTGGTCCTCATTAGTTCTTCACTGCACGCAGGCTCACACTCTCTAGGTACCCACCTATCCTGCAGGAAGGACAGTACACCTCCGTGCGTGTTGGCGACGTTTTGCAGGTGAGCACTGCTGGGGGCGGACCTCAAACTTATTTGGACGACCATCCTTTGTGTTGCTTAAAGCGAATTGAACCGCTACTTTGGGGAACCGTCACGAAAGTGCATCACACCTGCGGAAAACAGGCAAAATCCTGGTATACGAGATAGTTACATGGTAGTGGTTTGTAAGGACAGTGATGAAATGCGGCGAAAATGGAACATAAAGGAACATGTTTTTGTGTTGACATGTGTTGACAGATGGCGATCGATAGAGAGAGAGAGAGAGAGAGGAACACGTTCTCAAATTGCTGTACAATAAATAACAATAAATAACATGTACAATAGATAAAACATATTAAAACATCAATCTTTCAGAAGGGAACGCATCTTGGGGTAGTTTGGAGCTGTGGCGTGAAGGTGGATGTGGGTGGCTCGGCGAAAGTCATTGGCCATGCACAGCTCCGGTTGAACCCCACGGAGCCAAAGGAGCCCGTGCTCGAGAGGAGCTTAAGTCCAGTGTCGCGGGGACGAGTGGAGGCTGGGGACCGATGGGAGATGATGCAATCCATGGCATGGATGCTGGGATGGGAGGCTTGCGGCTTGCCCATGACATCCCATAACACATATATAACACATATATAACACATATAACGCTTTCACATCTTTCACCATCATCGATCCATATCTATCCGACTAGCCAGTTAAAAGAGAACACAGGGATTCTCTTACATTGTACGTCCTAAGTTATGTGTGTACAGGATGTCGAGATGCGTTTTGGAATCTGCGAGTTACAGTTTCCACAAGAAGGAAGGACCGAAGGAGAGAGGGTGAGCTAATCAGCGGATGGCAGGCTGAAAAGCTGACGGTGGCAGACATTGCTGACGACGATGGTTGCGAAAGCATCGAGGGCGAGGATCGCATGCCACTGCTGCGTGTGTCTATTGCTGGGTCAGAAGCGAGCATTGAGATGGGCGAGTGCCGGGCGCAGGTTGGGTCGGGCCAAATACTCTGTGCGGATGGATTACACAATCTGATTTTACTATGCGTATCTATGCGTATCTATGCGTATCTATGCGTTTGTTGCATTGTGGGGGTGAATGAGTGCGCAAAAAGCACAGTCCATCACATTTCAACACGCAAGTTTTTATGACAAGCAGGGTTGGCTGGGTTTCATCCTCATTTCAGTTCATTTCATTGTTTGCGCATGTTTGCGCAACTTTGCGCATGTTGCAGCCTTTTATGGTGAACACGTGATGGTGCACCTCCCCTGCTCCAGGTTGGTGATTTGGCCTTGACTATTCCAAAGGCACAGATGAAGGTAGATGCGATTGAAGCAGAAATCAACGCTGAAGGCATTGGACAGACGCACTTGCGATTCTTGGCATGGTGCCTAACATGATTTTCGTACATTGTTGTTCCATGAAACAATGAAATCAGCTGATTTGCACTGGGTCATACCCTCTGGTAAACTAACATAGCTATTGAAAATGGCCATTTATAGTGGATTTTCCCATTAAAAATGGTGATTTTCCATAGCTATGTTAAATTACCAGAGGGTATATGCTTTGTTGGCTGCCTGAGCTGAGGACTGACATGGGATGGCTTGGGGCAGCCTTTGCTGCAGCACACAGCCAAGCAGCGTAGTGTGCTCTTCCCGCAGCCTCCCAGTTCGTCTGGCCTGAAAGTGGAGATTGGCCACTGGAACCAGGACACGCGTTGCATCGCGTTGCTGGTGGTTTCAACCATTTACTTGGGATATCTTGGGATATCTTGGGATCTCATTTTGGGATGAGCTCAGCCCACTAGATTAGATATTTGCGGCCCACGAGTCCCACGAGCCATTTTTTTTTGGCACTTGACTATCGCAGACTTTCGATGAGCAAATACGCGGGCAGAGTTTCTTGTTGTATGAAGCCCCAATTGTGACAGAAAATCTCTCTCTCTCTCTCTATTCAGAATGCCGATGGACTATTTAGCACTGCAGTCACTAAGGTGACATGGGTCAAGTGGGAATCGCCTTGGATGATGAGCCAGACATGGCTGCTTGTGGAAATAGGCTTCTGGACGATGAGACATGGCCTCTCGGCAAATAGTCCAGTTTGAGGGTCCTGTCCTTGGCATGCAGCAGTGCTCAATGAGGCTCAATGGTCCTTGCATTTGTGCACCAGGGCCATGTCATGTCAACCTCCCTGACCTGAGCCCATGTTTTGAGCCCAGAGTGTGCCCATGCTCCAAGCGTCACACGATCATTACGATATTTACGATGCATGCCAGAGTCGCTAGAGTTGATGTGAAATATGCCTAACATATTCAGTATCTACCACCAATCAACCATTGGCGATTCAGGGTATCCCCCTTGTCAGTGCTAGATATTGGTACCTGTCAGAAAGTCAAGCGACGAGTTTGGAATGTGTTCAGGATTCCTTTCGGGTATGTTCCTGATCGTTCCTGTGTGTGCTCGCTTGTCTTTACTGAGTATATACGATTACTACATCTCAGTTGGGTTTGTGACAGGTTTACTCCCTTGCTGGAGTTGGCAGCCATCCTCAACTTGGAGGCAACCACTAAGAGACTGCTGAACTTCGCACGAGTGGCCGCCTGGACAAGCATCGAGAAATTCGTAGCTGCTTAATGCTGCTTATTCAATTTCTAGCTCTGTAGAGAGTAGTGTCCAAGTCCTAGTGTATCCTAGTGTCAATGATTTCCATAGTGTCTTATTATTTGTCAGACCGCTCCAGGTTGTTTGGCAATGATGCGACAGCCGCCGGGGAAGTACTGAGGTTCGGAACGTCATGAGAAGTGAGGACATCACTGAGCCAAAGGATGTAATCCCCACTGGCCGAATGGCTCGCGTCATTGCCAGGAGATGGGAAGGAATCGGGGAGAGTATGAACATGTTATGATATGATATGAGATGATGTCTTATTCTACTCCATTCATCTCCATTCTATTACCGTACAGTGTATTATACTACAATATTACATTATTTATAAGTATACTGTAATTATATCAATATCTTTATGTATTTATGCAGTTTCATTGCGAGGCGTGCAGGCCTTTCGGCAATACATCACTTGCCCCCAGGATCTTGCAGGAGATTGGCACAGACGGGCAGCACGTGGCCGACGCCGAGCCCACGAGACTTGAACAAGACATCTATGGCGTGGTTGAAGGGGCGGTTGGCGGCAAAGGTGCCTTGGTTGGACGGCGGCCATCATACGGCCATTATCGACCATCTACCTGGAGAAAATGAGGGAAACAAAGGGGGCGGCTGTGGTAGATTCCGAATGATTCCGAGATAATTTGTTGTGCCATGAGATGCTCCAAATGGCAAATGCAAGACTGGCTTTGAGGTTTCTTTCTGAGGTTCCAAAATCCATCAAAAATCGGAACGAGCCTATTTTATCCTATTTTCATGCTTTCATCCAAGAAGGGTTTGAAAACTGTACCTTGGTGATCGTTGATCTTTGTCTTTGGGCGTTTGCCACTCGCGTGCTTCGAGGCCTCGATGTGACACGGATCACGCGGCTGCTCTGGGATCATTTGCCTTCCGAAGCGTGCAGCTTCGTTCAGGAATACACCGCTGAGGCCGGAAGGACCCGGAAGGTCGTTGATGATTAGAGGTTTCCAGCATGTTTTCATGAAGTTTCATGGGGATTCATGCAGTTTGCGATATGTGAGTTTGCCACACAGGGAGGCCTCTCAGACATGTGCAGGTTGAGTTCACTAGACGACAAGATGACAATCATTTTGATCACCTGGCCCCGCTCAGGTGGATTTCGCCATCAAGTGGTTTGACTCAGCTTCCCGGCTTTGATTTGCTGAAGGAGTATTACGATAGATAGTTTAGGTATGAGTTTGATTGAGTTTGTATGAGCCCGTGTTGTCGTCCCCTCGTGCGATAAAGATAGGGGCAGGCCCTTTCCTCTCACACAGATGAACCCGATGACTAGATGGACAAAGCAACAGATGAAGCCAATGACTCGTGGGATGTACAGATAAATACAGTGTCGGAACCAACTCAGTTCCAATCCCTCAAGAGTTCTAAGATCTTGGATGCCTTAGGTGCTGAAGCCCACCGAGCCCACAAGTGGTCCAGATCCTTGGATGGCGATGACATCTAAAGGAATCTAAAGGTGTACAGTACCTGGTAGATCCTGAAAGTATGTGAGATTTTGAGAGCTGAATTTGATGCCCAGGTCTCTAAAACATCGAACACATTCGAAAACCAAGTTTCTCTTCTCAAAGTGTTCCGCCTGTTGAATTGACAAAGTGAAAAAACAATCTTTTTTGACCTCGCAGCATCAGGACCCTGGAAAGGCCACCGAAGCACCTCCGTCGCAGAAGTTCCGTCGGGAGCTGCAGGAGGTGGCGCCCTGTGCTTCCAGGCTCTATGAAGCGGTCGCTCGGCCGGGACAACTGTCCCGCCAGGTGGAGGAGTGGCTCGGCTGGGTGAGGACCGTGAGTAGTCGAATCTTTTTTTTTTAAAGTGTCATTGTCATTAATTGTCATTGTGTTTTGGGGAAGCTGTTCGAGTATTTGAATGTATTTGACGTATTTGGGAGTTGCTGATGAATGCTGATATTTGTGGTGCTTCGCTGCAGATTCTTTTGAACACTGGTTCCGTCTCACTTAAGGCAGCTGCTGCGCGCAGCCCCGTATCTCACAGGCAAGCAGGTGGAGCACTTGCTTCGACATGCCAATGTCGGGGTCACTTTGAGGCAACGTCTGAAGTTCTTGCTTGGCTTAAAGCGGCGAGTGGAGAAAGTCGCGCAAGGCTGCTTGGAAGCTCTTGGAATTTCTAGGTTTCTTTTTCATAGATTCATACTTGTAGATGCTTGCTTGAACTCAAGGCATGGCTTGCTCATCTTGCTCCACACTTAGAACATTGAACCAGCAATTTGGAGAAACAAATGCCCAATATGTATCAATATGTCATAGCCATAGCTGATGAGCGAACCTAAGCTGGTGACGGAACCGATTACGTATAGGCTAGGACATAGGGCTTGGCTATGGAGCTGCTCGTGTGTCTATTGAAGAGTCTATTGTACGACCTTCTGCCCGTGCAGCGCCCATTGCAATCCTCCCAGCCACATGTCTGGGGAGTGACTATGTGTGAATACCATTGAAATATCATTGAAATCTTTGAATACTAAGTTACATTAAGTCACTAAATGCCATTGAAGAATATTGAAGACTCATTCAATGAGCTTGCAAATTCCTGGCCGTGGCGCCCTGCCAAGGCTATGGTGGCCCGGCTTTTATGCCTCAAGGCATGGCGGTGGGGTTCTTCCTGGCCACAGCCATCCGTGCGTCCTTCGCCGGAGTGGAAAAGAAGCTTGTCCAGCGATCCACAGGAGGTACATGAACATCATGAACATCATGAACATACCGTAATGTGACAATCAAAGGTGATCAAAGGTGATCAAAGGTGATCAAAGGTGAT
>Ga0126342_10018798_pt1 | contig 11811 bp, 13 predicted proteins | sample Cyp1metagenome_FD_92528 | JGI IMG/M metagenome (GOLD analysis project Ga0126342, IMG submission 92528) | Coral microbial communities from Lord Howe Island, Old Settlement Bay, Australia - Cyphastrea 1 metagenome | ecosystem: Host-associated > Invertebrates > Cnidaria > Coral ... | reverse complement strand
ATGTAATGTATGTAATGCATGTAATGCATGTAATGTATGTAATGTATGTAATGTATGTAATGTATGTAATGTATGTAATGTATGTAATGTATGTAATGTAATGTACTGCAATGTAATGGAATGTAATGTAATGTAATGTAATGTATGTATGTATGGTACATTATAATATCATATGTGTCATATATTTATTCGTAATACAATGATAGTATACAATGAAATAAAGTAAATAGATCCATTTCATGTATGATATGCGTGGTGTTTGAAGCCCTTGCAGCATGATGCACTTCTGCAGGTGGCAAATGCGCTCCCGAGAGTGACTCTGAGTCTTCGAGTGACAGCAGGACCATGAGTTGGTTCAAGAGCATTAAAGGAATCCCATCATCATATAGTCTAGATTTCCGAGGATTCTATAGCCTCATTTTCCCCATGAGGGTACATCCCCGAGTTGGAGACAAACCCATTTGAGTATTGCAGAACTCGCAGCCTCACAGCCTGTTGTGTCATAGGAGCAGCAGCCCTTCACCCAGCCCATCTCCAATCATGGCCCCTGCCGTTGTCCGGAGCCCAAGATGCTGCAGCCGGTGCACCCCGTGGACACCGTGGACACCAAGGTGCCGGCGAAGGTGCCAAAGAGGCCGAAAGCGGCGTCTCCCAAGAAGGAAGCGGTGAAAGTCGGCAAGGTCCAAGTGCCCAGATCCAGATCCTGTGATCCAACCCTCAAAGAGTTGGGATGTCTTGGGATGTTTTCGGATGTTTTGGGAGATCCAACCCTCGTACAGTTAGGGATTCCCTAACTGTTTTGATGGGAGTTCTCCTCCCAGGTCAAGAAGCGAGCGGCTCCTCCACCTGCTTTGGCACCACCAGCTGCCTGCGGCCAAAGTCATGTTTGAGAGTTGGAAGGGATCGACTTTCACATGTAAATGACACGTAAGTGAACATGCACTGCAACATCGTGGTATCGTGGTTGTATCATCGTCAGTATGGTCACCATCATTTTTCTGATTCTCCTCATCCAAATCCAAGGCCAAGGCCAAGAAAATAAATGATGGCTCTAGTGTCGCCACAGCTCCTGTCACATCCTTAGCTGCCAGGGATGTCACTTCCAGATGTAGGCAGGGTCGCCAGTATGATATCCTTCTCGCAGGCGAAGCCAAAGAAGACTTCCGAAGTTCCAGCTCCGGCACAGGCCAGAATCACCTTGTCCACAGCAAAGGTAGCAGCTCTGCCAAGCACTGGTGGAGGTGAAAGCCAAGAAAACCGCACCTGAAAAGACACAAAAGCCACCAAAGCCATCAGCACCAGCTGCCAGAAGCTTTGTTGAATCAAAAGTCGAGTGGAAAAAGCGCAGAAAACTTTGCAGTTTGATGGAGGTAAGAGATAGCATATGAAGTACGAAACGAGTGACCGGAAGCTCTTTTGAGGCTGCACCACCAACGACACAGCCAGCAGAAACCTTAGTGGTTGCAGTAAGGGTCCTTGAAGAGGTCTGCTTTAGCAAATGACATCGACGTTTCTTCAAAGGAACTATCTGAGCTGGATCAGATGGGCCTGCAGGCGTGTTGAAAGGGGACACGGAAGTCATGATCCAAAATGGATGATGAAAAGAACGAACTAGAAATTGGATGAAATTGGGATCATTAGATTTTCCATCTTTTCAAAGACTTGAAGGCAGACAATTTGAGATATTTCCTTTTACAGTAGTGCTTGTGTTGAGTGCCATCAGCGCCTGTCCGGATGTCCAGGATGCAGTGTTGGAAAGGCTACGAACACTTTGTGACAAGGACGTTGATCCCAAGGTGCGGATTCGAGGATCAGTCCAATATAAACGGAGGCACCTGAAATATGTGGGACTGATATGATTGGGACCTGAAATTATCCGGTGTATAATTACAGTATATATATATATATATGTATGTATATATTCAAGATATGTAACAATGTATAGTCGATTGATGTCGATGGTGCAGAAGTGAGATATGATGTGGTGAACCCAAAATACCATAAACCTCCCAATTTGGAGGGTTTTTGTTGGGGATGGTTTATGAATGATAGCATTGGGTTTACCACACTACTAATATGATGATCAGCCACTAATGGAGTCCTTGGGCAGCCGATTTTCTGGCAGGTTCTGGCCGAATACATCGTCGTCCTTGCCCAAATGAACAAAGGCAGGCTTTGTTTGGTTATTTTTTCACCTACTCGTAGGCTGCTGCCTCTCAAAGCACCTCTCATGCTGGTTGAAGGACCTGATCATCTATCAGGGGAGTTGGAGGCGTTCTTTTCAGACAAGGCCGGCTATTCCAGTGCCTCATCAATTGGCGTTGGCGTTATTGTGCTGCTTGCACAATGGTTTTGGAGTTTCTGGGGCACTGAGGCACTCATTGAAGTGTAGTCAAGTCTTTTGCTTGCCTTCAATAGCAAGTTGCTCATTTTAAGTCTGCCCAGGCGCTGCTACAATCGTTTGTCAGATGGGTGGAGGAGCGTTTGGGCTGCCCCTTTCAGACATCGAGACAACTGGATCGACAACCTTCAGTGCAGCTGCAGGATTCCAAGTGGTCGTTCGTTCCCGGAGGGCAGCCGCTGAAGCCATTGAGAAGTGCTCAAGGCGGCAAAGGCCGACATCAAGGGTCAATGGTCAAGGGTTCGGAGATGAAGCCTCCAAGATCAATGGGAGATCTGGTGAGAGCATGGTTCAAGTGCTGCAGGTGCCCAGCAAATTGACCTCAGGGGCCCAGCGCTCAGCTGCATGCACCAGAGAACGTGGCGATTTTTCATGCTTGACTGTGCCCAGGTGTAGCGCCAGACACAAATGGGACTGGCATGATTTGTTTTCAAATTGTGATGGCAGTGCCAAATGTGCAGTTTTCAATCATAGTTTACCATTGTTTTCCTGAGCAGGACAGCGCGCCTGGCGAAGAATGTTGAGGCTGCATCTGCCGGACCAAAGACTGTCCGCCAGGGCTGCGGTCTCAATGCAGATACCAACCCTTTTTTTGTGGCCTAAGGGTTGGTACAACAAAGAAAAAACACAGTTCATATCCGAGTCGTGTCATACATAGCACATGTGGTGCTAAGCAGGTGCAAGTATTTTTGGTACCAGAGCTCAAGAGAGGTTGACTTGTAGAGGAACATCTGAGGCCCGCACGTGGCTGTCACTAGTCGAGTGGTGCTGCAGCCCAACCCGAATTTCGACATCACACCTCCAGTAGCAAAGGCGAGCATGCTTGAGTAGCCTGAGTGGCAGTGCCAATGCGTCCATTCCGGTTGGTGTTTGCTGCGTGTTAGGCTCCTGTCAGCAGTCCCATCAAGAGCCCTGTTTCGAAGGCGAATGGATGTGTTTGTGCTCCATCACTGCAGTCACTGCAGTACCAGTATCCTGTAATCCTCAATTCTGTAAGCATCCATACTCTGGAAGTTTGCTCACCCAGGTGACTGCGAAGGCCTTGGAATGACATGATGGTGTTGTCTTGGTGTGAAATGAGCTCTGGTGAAGCATACTGATATCATCTACAACTTACATTGTACATCATTCATCATTCTACAATGTGTCCGTAGATTTCTGTTTACAAATCATATGCAGCAAGGAATCCGCCCTAGTTCCTGTCGCAGGCGCCGACGACCCGGGTGATGCCATACACATTGCCGCCTCCACACAGTGCTGAGGCTCAGCAGGCGGGTTGGACTTGGCCACTGAGATGCTGGATGAATGGTTTTCCAAATCATTGAAAGATAAAACATGCCTGATAATCAGCTTCCAGATTTGCTTGAATGATGACATCAAAATTACTTTGGACTTTGGATTGTTGGATTTGTTTGATGAAATTGCTCTTTGACATTCTTTTTCCGCGTCAGGGGTGCAACCCTGGATGACAGTGTTGTTGCTGCTGATGGTGGGGATGATGGTGATGCTGCCCGACGGCAGGTGCAGCTTCTTGGAGAATTTACAAAGACATTGCAGCAAGATCCTCAGCACCGAGCAGACCTGCTGTGTCTGAGAATGTGGCAAGGCCGAATAGCAATTTTGAGGAGGGAACATGATGATTAATCAGTGAATTCCGGAGCACTTTGTTTTCAGACAAACGCATATTTCTTTGACCTATTTCAAATTTCGTCCTATCACAGAGCTCGCAGGAGCATCCTCACCAAACTTCAAAACCCAGAGCTTGATGACAGCCAGCGGGAAAAGTTGGCTCCCCAGCGATTGCCACAGAGCGTAAGCGGCGCGCTTACGCATCACGATGACAGGGACAGCTGGGATTTCTGTGTGAGTGAAGGTACCAAGCTATGGCCGATAAGATCCACAGCAAGATCAAGACCATCAAGCTAGCAGGTTCTGCTCCTGCCAGTACCTTAGTGATTTAGTGACTGGTTGTATCTGGTTGTGGTGTTTTCAAAGGGTTGGAAAGACTTTGTTTTTTTTTCTTTCGATTTTTTGTCCCTGGGATGATCCCCAAAAAAGCAACACAATTCAGTACCACAAGCGAGCAGCTGAAATTGAGGCTCGACGACGTTGAGCAGCTGAAGTTGGTGTTAGGCCATTGAAAACAGACAAGTAACCCATTCGAGCACCCATAGAATATTCACCATTATCCAGCACATTCATCTACCAGCTGCATAACATGACCTGATATGTCAATTTAGCACATTTGTCACCCTGATAGACGAAAGATTTGGGATCTCAGAAAGGCCAGTGCCGAAACAAATGCAGTTAACCTCGAGAGCTTTCAAGTCAGCAACACGCTTCGGCTGGGCTCAATTTCGCCAAGATATGCGAAAGACGCCAGCAACTGGACGCCGCGTGTGTGTCTGGCACTTTCCAACACTGTTGGGCAACACCACAACGCTGGGTTGTACAATGCATGCCACTGTGGCCTGTGAGCCCAGTGACACAAGGTGTGCTTAAGCTTGCGTGAATTGCGCCCAGCAAAATTGAGCATAGCCGCATGACTTCTTCCGGAAAGCTGTGGCAGACTTTTCCAGCAATGTCTCAATGGGAAGGAGTTGCAAATGTACCTTTTTATATGATCCTTTTTATCTGCAAAGGATGCACGTATCTGACCATTCTTCAGGTACATATTGATACAGGCAGATGCAGATACATACACAGGCAGAGAAACATATATTGATATAATCATACTTGAATTAAATATGAATGCACATACATACATAACATTAAGTAATATATCTATTTCTGCTGGACTTCTGACTTCTTCTCCTTAAGACGACTGTGACTGACAGTTGGCTCAATTTAGTGAGCCAAAGCACAGTCTTAGAGACTCTGCCAACTGTCTGTTTGTCTGTTCGTTTGATTGCAGAAATGTCCCAGTCTCAGACACACAAGCCTTGCAGCCTGTTGCAGCTTGTCATATTTTTGCCACAGGTCTCTAGTATTTTTGAGTGTTAAGTGTTGGTGGCGCAAAGATCTTGAGGCAAGTTCACACGTTTGCGAGATTCTCAAATCTTGTCCGTGGGTCACGGGATCAAGAGTCTTTGCCTCAGAGCGCTATCCGGGCTATCCATCTTTGCACCGACAGCATGGCCCTGTGGTTGCAGGCCTTCACCAAAACGTAGCCTTCTACAGCAAAGCATGTCAGCGGCTTGGGGTAAAACAGGTACGTGGGAATGTTGTGGTGTATGGAGTTTGTCAATGTTTGTCACATGGTCAGCAGATTGCTGTTCATGCAGCATTTTGATCCATTTTGCATGTTACATTCTGAGATCCTCTGATTCCTGACAGACTTCGAGGCTTCGTATCTCCGACAAAGTCAGTGGCTTCTTCTTCGGAAGTGCCTCTGATTCCGTTCATGACAATTTGGTCGAGGCCTGCAGGGCACAACCACGACTGGATTCCGCAGCACCACCAGGGCAGTGTTGTGGCAGGTGGTGCGCCGCAATCCAGTGGCAGCCACCAGCCTTCTCAGAACTGTGTCATGGTTCAGTTTCTTGGGCTGAAACATGCTGCAATTTACCATGATATTGGTGCAATTGGTGCAATATTGCAGGGTTGCTTAAGAACCAACAAAAATGATGCAAGGGGATTTGCTGTGGTCAACCCATGAACAATATTTCCAACTTGAACTGGCAATCTGGTCCTTGCTTCCAGGAATGCTTGATGTTCAGTTGAATCATTCCACAGCACTGTGTCATGCACAAAATGCATGTTTTATGCAACGTGAGATGCACGAAGGGAAGGTAAATGGGAAACAAAAGCGACAGTTTTTCATTCACGCCCATTGTTTCCCTTGAAACGCAGCATGATTTGAAACCATCAGCACCAGCTTTTGTTTTACATAGGAATGCTTGGTGATGACATCGAAGAATTTCTTCATTTTCTCTGAGGTGTTGTTGGGAATGTTGTGTCTGCAACCAGCTGTGGTGTTGGGAACCCAGCCAAGTCATTCCGGCACCACAGCGCTCCCGGGTGATCCGGGTGGGTTTTCCGCGCTGAGGTCTTTCTATGTTTGTACTGGACAAAGTGTGGTTGCGATCGACCTTTGAGGTCGCATTTAAGCACATCACTTGGTGCTTACATGTGGTTCTCCGTCCCCCGAAAAGGTGTTTCTATGATCTTTATGGAACGACTTTGTCATTGCTTGAGAGGTGGTGGCTCCTACTGCAGTCTCTCTTGCAAATTCTTCAATTGTGTCGTGCTTATGAAAGACATTCATTCTGCGGGTGCAGCATGATGATGAATGATGTAGATAATGTAGATACTCTTTGTTTTTTTTCGGATCTTCTTCACCCAGGCCTGTTCGCCTGGTGCTTTTGTGCATAATTCGCTTTGCTGAGGAGTGGAGGGTTTGGTCGTTTCTAGTCTCTTTGTTAGTTTGGTTCGTCATCTCCTTTTGGCAGCTTTTAGTCCATTGTCAACTGCGTCCGTGCCTCATTTGAAGTAGGAGTCTGGTGCCGACTTGCAGGACAGGTAGATAGTCAAGTGAAGCATTGCACTGGAGCTGGGCAAATATCTTTGTTTTGAGTCGTGCAGCATGGAAGTCTTGCAGACTGAAGGAGCGCATTGTCTCTTTGACATCTTCCCAGGCACGAATAGATTGACCTTTTGACACGATGATGCTATGGGTGTGATTGAAAATAAGGCCCACCTAAATCCAATGGTTATTGGTGGGTATACCGGTATACCGGTCCCATTTCCAGACACACCAAATGGACATATTCCAGCGCTAACTTCGAGTGGTGGATGGAGGCATGGCAAATGAGCAAGAAAGTGGCAGTCTTCCAGTCAGCTACCGAGTTTTGAACAACGAATGACATGTGTTGCAGGACGTGTTCAACATCACATCAACTGCTTGCCTACAAATTGTTTAGCCACATGATGTTTCCATTTGACTGCCGAGGTACGGCTGGTTCGTCTTGGGCATGGTATGGTGGGTACACACAGACGAATGTCCGGAGTGTCCCTCGATTTCCAAGCTGATGGCAGCTGTTCGGGCCTTATCTCAAGTTAGAAGCAAGTCCGTAAGCAATTTGGGAGTTGATGCACTCTTCATTTCCTTCCCTGGATTTCTTGTGTTTGGACTGATGCGGCTCTGGGAACGTAGCTTTTGGAGAGATGTTGAGATGTTCCAGTGTTGCTCTTTCTGCCATCGCAAATGACTGTTTAGCCATGCCGTGATCCCAAAGACCATCCACTGGTCCTGTTAGGTCATGGCGTTGTCAGTTTGGCGTGCTGGCCTTGCAGTTTGCACCTTCAGGGCTTTCTTCGGCCACGAAGAGAGCCCTGACAAGGCACCAGCAGCTATTGGGGTGCCGACCTCAGGCGATCTCAGCGTCCAGCATGTTGATTGATCATTGTAGGGGGGGTTAAGTTATATCCACCATTATCGGTGATCATTTGTTGTTGATTGATATCCATCATTGGTGATCATTATCCACCATCTCTCCAACCAAAATTTCCAGTGGATTATCAATCACCGTTAATCATGAGAAATGTGTAGCTCGGGAGCTAAGGCCACACATTCGCAGATCTCGGCTCTCCCAGCGTACCATTTTAAGACGTGCTGTGCAAAGGGTGAAGACGCGCAGGTTTGGAACACGTTGCGGGGTGCTGGGTCTGTGACTTTCAAATGGAATGCGATGCTGTTGATATCTTTTAATGATTTTTAATGTTTGGTCGGAGGTCATAAATTGGTGTAGGTCGCTGTGGATTGCTTCCTGGCCTTTGTACACAGAACCTGGCTGACTTTGGGTTTCAGGAGCCTTGCTCCATTTGCTTGTCTGGATTTGGCGAGGGAGTTCTGATGCGAAGGTGAGGAACTGATGCTGATGAAAAGCTTCAGAGATCGCAATGGCAGCTACCCTCTGGTAATTTAACATAGCTATTGAAAATTGCCATTTATAGTGGATTTTCCCATTAAAAATGGTGATTTTCCATTGCTATGTTAGTTTACCAGAGGGTATCCTTTAGGTTGACAAAACACGCAGCACCCTTCGGCATCCTTTCTACATCCGGCGTATTTGTAGCTCCGTGAGGTTTGACTGAAGATTGAGTATCCCCAATGTGTCCGGTTTTCCTCTCCTCATTGTTCCCAGATGTTGCGGGTAAATAAAATGGGCCTTTGGACAACCCCCCTACATATTATTTGCCCCCTTAGTTATCCCATCAAATCCCGAGTTATATCCCCATGGGTGGAGATACCCTCTATTTTTGTTGGATAAATCCACCATTCTTGGACCACAAAAAAGACCCGCATGGCGTTGCCCAAAATTGGGCGCAGGTTGCCATGTGGACATCACTTCCATCGTCAGTGCATCGACAAGTGGTCATAGCCTCAGTTGCCGATCCACGAATCCACGATCCATGGAGAATCGACTAGTGACTAGTGTTTAATTGCAGCAAGTTACAGTGATTTCATCATAGGACAATTACGATAAGGATGATAATTCATTGGGGTTTAGCGGTAGTCGTTTTTTTTTTTTTGTATTGTAAGACAATCTGAACTGGTTTATTTGTCACCCTGGAATTTCATGATGATGATGATGATGATGATGATGATGATTCAATGATTCAATGATTCCCAATGACTACATGATACTTTTGGATACTTGTGGAGGAGCCACCAGCCAAACTATCATGTGCAGGCATGAATTAGTCCTGAGTGCAGGGTGTTGTTACACTGTGGCCTCAAAGGACACAGAGAGACTTGAGCGGTGTAAACCGCTCGTATTGAGAGGCATGCCATGGGTGAAGTCCAGGGGTCGAATGTCTGGATGGATCCTACAAATGGGGATGAACATCCATCAGAACTTAATAACCAGCATTAACCAGCTATAAAACCATTTGTAGACCAGCTATCCTGGCTATCCTCGTGTGACTTGCAACCGTCTGAGGCTTCGTCGCAACAAGCGCTGTCCACTATGCATGCGTGCCATTGATGAGAGCAGGGGCCTCAGGATCTCGGTGGGAAACGTTTGGGTCTGGCAGCTGTCCAGTCCTTGCCTCACTTGGGCATGGTTAATAGGGGAAGTCTGTGAGATAAACTTGTTAAACTTTCGCCATGACATTTTGAATCCCGGAAGACACGTTTGTCACAACACGTCTCCTAGGTCCTACTTCAAAGCCAAACCATTGCGAGGCATCCAAATAGCAGGCTGAGTGGAAGCCTTGCAAAAAACAAGTCTATGGTCAGACGCATGTACGGTGCAAAGCAGCGTCTTGCGCTTTGGAGACCGTTTTTGATCCCTTGACTCAATATCAACATCTCATTGCACGTCTCTACGTTCCATATCGCATATCGTGCGTTTGTGAAGCTAAACTTCCATATCATTGCTTTATCCTGGGAAAAGAGGGGCGAACTTGGCCTGAATTCAACTGTGCAGCTGTTTTCCGTTTTCATTTTTTTAATTTTTTTTTCAAAACGATGTGCATGCCTTTGTTGACATTTGGACAAGACTTTCGAAGCTGCAAGAGTTGATACGAAGTTGTCGCAGTGTTTAAAGCTTAACTCTTTCAGCCCCTGCTGAGCTCTGCTGAGCTGGTGGGATCCATGTGCCATGGGACAGGCGTCAGAACCTGATGGGAGCTTGGATGTTTTCTTTCCCCGGAGCAGCGTATCAGTACGGAATGCATCTGAGGCCGGTTCAATGCTGCCAGCAAGAGCAGATGGAAAGAAGGCGCCAAGATCTATTTGGTACCATTGATAAGACTTTGTTGGTTGTTGTCACTTGTGCTTTACACAAATACTGCACAGACTCAAAGAAATCCATAGACCTCTGCACGGCCAATGCCGACTGAATCCAAATCTCTTCGTGACTGGAAGTGTAGCAGTATTGGAGAGGTTCCTTGGTATGGGTCTTGTCTGCATATCTTTTGCATCTCTTGCTGGGGGCTGGTTCCTACTTGAAAACTGCGCATCTTTAACAGCAGTGTGCGTTTGAATGCAAGGTGCGACGGTGAATTTCGCACTGGAGTCACACAATTTCGGTGTGATGTTGACAAGGACTTTGAGACAAAATATCAGGTGGAGGTGGAAGCCTTTTAATCTCAACAGCAGCTTTTTTTGATCTTTCACAAGGGTGGCAGACACCAACAGCATCAAGGATTATTTCCTGCGAGGACGAGTGCTTGCAAGACCGACTCTATGTTGCCGGCTGGACGGAGAGGCCCATGTGCAGGATGTTATTAGTGACGAGTGGTGACAATTTAATTTGAATTTCAGCGCATGTCAAGTGAGTTTGCTTCTGCACTATGATCAGAGTATAACAAGGGAATCATTTCGCAGATCTCAGATGTGTGTTAGTTGATCATTGTTGATCTGGCTCTGGATGGCCATGTCCCTGCAGTGCCAGCCATTCGGCGCAGCTCATGGTGGATGATGGTACTGATGAACAGCGTTTGGCCTATGAGGCCAGGGCATGACGGTCCCATGACGGTCCCATTGGTGACGGGTTCCGGCTGAGAAATTGCAGGGCAGCACCATGCAGGTTGCTGGGCAACCCCTTTACATACAGACGCTCAGCTACTCTCCAGCGTGAGTCTTAGCCGTGCGAAGCTGTCGTCGGAAATGGCTCCTTCTCGATAGAATTTTCCTGGGTTTGTCTCTGAAAATAGGATGCCCACAAATTTCACGATTGATTTTCGATATTTTGGCCATTAAAACTAGTCATTTGGGGGGTATACGCCATTCTTGGATGTTGCAGATATGATAGGCAGAGCCTTGGAAACCCAAGGTCAGCTATGAGCTGTGCGAGACTGTGGACACCTCACGGTCACAAGAGCGTTACTCAAATGCGTTGGTCCGGAGCCTATGACATGGCCAAGTGGGATGGCCATTTTAAACATTTTGGGTGTACCCTCTGGTAATTTAACATAGCTATTGAAAATGACCATTTATAGTGGATTTTCCCATTAAAAATGGTAGCTATGTTAAATTACCAGAGGGTACCCAATGCTGATGATATGCCATTCCAGGCCCATATTTGCACATTTTTTCAGCTTTTGGCCGCTTTTTACCATCAAGGTGCATACCGCTCGAATGAATACTCGTCGGCAATTGCTTGATCGCCAGGAGACTTCAGATGATCTGGAAAGAACATGATATCGCAGCTGTTTCGTTGAACTGGTTCGATAGAAGAAATGGTGGGATGGATCCGTACTCCAAAAACATTCCATTCTTGGGATGACCATCCGTTAAACATCTGTTTGCCAGGTTTACTGCAATTTACATTTTTTTTTGGAGGGCCATTTATTTAGGGATTTTTTTTTTTTAGTTTAGGGATTTTTTTTTGGATTTCTTCCTGCTTACTCTATTGCCTCCTGCAGTGCTTCTCTGCTTCTTTGCTTCTATTCCTTTTTTT
>Ga0126342_10018797_pt1 | contig 11811 bp, 15 predicted proteins | sample Cyp1metagenome_FD_92528 | JGI IMG/M metagenome (GOLD analysis project Ga0126342, IMG submission 92528) | Coral microbial communities from Lord Howe Island, Old Settlement Bay, Australia - Cyphastrea 1 metagenome | ecosystem: Host-associated > Invertebrates > Cnidaria > Coral ... | reverse complement strand
TGCAGCCTTCAGCGGCTTCAAGGGCGCCCTAAGAGCCCAAGCGACGGGCAAATGAAAGGTGAAAGGAAAGGGCACATGCAAATCACATGTGCAACATGATGCAATGTTAGCTGGCATCGACACCATGATATAAAAGGGACAATTTTGGGGTGCAGTATCCTCTATTTTTGCTCAAACCCATCTAAATTCGTCACTTCCAAGCAGCCCAATTTGCGTGCTCAGATCCTACACAAAGCACCGCCAGTGCTCAGCAAAACAGAAATCAGCTTCCAGTGCATGAAGACATCTGCAGAATTGGGGCACCAGATCTCACCTTGAGAACAATGCGAGCTCAATCCTCGATCTGCAACTGCTCTACCAATGTCTCCTTGGCGAGTCTTCGCGACAGCTTGTGCTTTGGCTCTCGTCGAGCATATGGCCTGTGAAGGGCCACAGAAACGGAGCCAACTTAAACTCTGGGGCCGTATTTTCTGTCACTTTCTGAATTCAAAAGTACGCGGTCTCCATTCTATTCATGACCTGAGCCTCATGGGAGTTCTGCAAAGACGAGCCTGGGATCAGTTTCGCTGTAGAAAGGAGGAAGCTGTTTTAGCTTGACCTGCTGTACATACCTTAGTACCAGGTTCAAGCGGTGACACTTCACAGGTGCACAGCATTTTGGAAAGTTGCCACATGCCCTGACACAGCTGCAGAATTGAACATACAAACCGGGAGACACATCTTCAGCTGAGCCGCATTTGAATCAAAGAAACCAGAATGAGAATATCGCACACTTTGGCGCCTCGATGATTTGAATTTCTGAATGGTCTGGGCAGGCAATGGATGATTGGCTGAGTGATGTTGCAGTCATGACAAAGTTCACTGGGGCCGGTGCTAGCATTTGCTCGAACATCATACTGCCTGGGCAGGAAGGTTTTGTGAGGCGAGTAAAAAGCCAGCTGCACAATGGATATGCTAATGTGGGGTACTTTTCCTGCCGCTTTGAGATTCATGCTAAATCTCGGTGTTCTCAGTTTCAAGCATTGATTTGGAAACCAAAAGGAGATCGTGAAGGAACGTGTGATGCTGACCAGTACATGGAGTGTTCAACACTGTTGATGCCTCTCTAGGACACAGCTACAAAAAGAATCGTTGTACGTCTGCTGGAGCACCCCATCCATTGCTTGTCGAGAGGCGGATGAGCACAACAGAGAGCTGATGCCTCAAGGGTAGAGAGACCAGCTGGGAATCGCTGTGCTTAAGACGGGGATGAACTGCTAAGCAGGAGCATACAAAAAGGTACAAATATTAGCATGACATCATATGGGGTCCCATATATCACTATCATCACAACTACCCTTCAAGATGGGTTCCTTCTGCAGCCAAGCGGCTGTCATCATGAGACCTCAAAGGTTGCGTTTGATGCTAAAGTGGTTAATTGGAGGGACCTACGTGGAATGTTCAGTTGCCCGTGTTGTAATTTGGAAAGCTCGCGCAATCCACGGACTATCCATCTATCACTATCTCTAATGACTTTAATATCCATGGTTGACAAGGTCGTTGAGGCCTTATCACTATGAGAAATACTGTGCCAGTGTTGCTGGAGAGATTTGTTTCACCCCATCACACTGAGCCTACTTTGGCGAGTGATCCAAGGTGCAGCCTCCCAGGTAGATGCTCTCTGTACCCCTGCTTCGATGCCATGGGGCACCTGCATTGTGCAGAAAGGAAGACCCATCAAGTGCTTCGTGCAGTTTGCAGTTGTCCAAGAACGTGCTGGCACTGTATCATGTGGAATTATACATTGGGTGCGTGTGTATACATATGTGATCATATGTGTAACATGTATATGCATATCTGCTTCGGATATCTTTGAATGGTACACTTGACTGCACCCAGATCGGAAATGTACTGCTATCTTGGGAGGTCTGGCCCATTGGCTTGGCAGCCGAGGCCTGGCCTTCCCACAGAAAGTACAGCAGCAAGGCTACCAGGGAAATGCCCAGTAGTGCAAAGGCCACTGGAAAAGATGGCTCCGGCTCAGGGTCATCGTACTCCACCTCATGTTGCACCTGCCGAGGTGCAACACTGACCAAAGGGGGCATCTACTCGAGGCATCAAAATCCTGGCCCGAATTGGGTAGATGTTGTTCTGGGCATCGAATCTTTCCTTTTCACTCCTTTAATCAGCTATGTAAGACTCCCACCTGCCGTCCACAAGGCTTTAGTATTTTCACTGCAGTCCACACTAACCCAGGGATTCTTGTTCGAGGTGACATGATCATTCATCGGATGTACATATTCTTCAAGGGTAGGGACGGGCTGGTTGTCTACCAATCTGCTCTTTGGACCAGGGCATCCCTCGTGTCGCAGGAAAGGACAACTCTGCATGTGTCCCCCTGGTGCACCTGAGTGGACATGTCTTTGCATGTTCTCACTGCATGCTATCATCTGAGTCATCTGAGTCTTATCCTGAGGATTGCATAAGGTTTTCTGTCGCAGATTCTCCAGACTGATGGGACCATGGCCAGCCTGTTGGATCAAACGATATCAGGCACTTGCGTGTTTCCGGCATTTGCTTCATATTCCTTCAACCGTCAACTCATGTGATTTCTGCATGAGGTGTCTGGTGGTTTCTGCCAACGGGGGAGATTAATAACCAGCTTGGCACTCTGCTCTTCTTGAGCCTCACATCACACATGTTGTCTGGCTCACACGCAACAGCATAATACAGCATGCACCTTCTCTGTCCACTTGCCTCTCATTACCACAACTCTTGCATGTTCGATACAATAGGCTGCAGTTGTCAGAGAACTTGGCTCATGAATTCGTCATTCTTTGGCTGACTGAATCCACTCAGGCGAAAGATGTGGCAGGGTCCACAGTTTTCGCGACGCAAGTCGTTCAGGAATCTTGGCACCGGCTGACCATGGCATTGTCAGCGCCAAGAGCTGTACAGGCTTCCCAACCCCCGAGCCGCAAACGAGTCTACAAACTGCGTTTCCAGGCTCAATTCTGCTCAAGAGGCGGTACTCAAGATACAAAATCCCTTGCATTGTCTGTGTAATGAATGGTCATGTTTATTTTTTCTGTGCTACCAGTAGCATTTATTTACCGCATTTCATGTAAATATATAATTTATATAATATAATAATTGTGATTTAATGGAATGTATAAGTAAGTAAATATATATATATATACATATAGGATCATATAGGCTGAATCAGGCTGCGAGATGCAATTCCTGAGTCAAGCACCACCACTTGATGGCTCTTGCAAGTCCAGTTTTGGCTGGATCCGGCTGGGAATGACCGGCTGTCAACAAGCGTTGGCTGAGTCCAAAAGCGGGGCACTGTGCAACAGTGCAACGTGCACGCATCTGTGTGCACGGTAGGGACTCACCAACAAACATAGACGGAGCCGTTGCTGTGCATCCGTAACACCCATCCTCTGAACCAAACAACAGGTGAGGGTCCTTTTGCCTGGGTAGACATGGCGATCACACTTTGGGGCGCAAACGTACTATCATGCCTGAAAATGCATAGCAGCGTAGCAGAGAGGAACGCAGGTGTTCTATCAAGATCTGTTTTCCGGACACCATATGAGAGAGCAGCGACTTGCTCACTGTGCCTCCACTGGCATCAGAATGGACATCAAAGTATTGCGAACCTGCACCGAAAGCAGCAGTACACACCTGCAAGTTCCCCATGAACGGCATAAGTCAGCATAAGGTAACTCAAGAAGCCTGGACGTCGTGAACAGACAATAGCTTGTTTCCCGCCAACTCCCTGTCAAAAATGGGTCCACTTCAAGCTATCTGCCAAAGGTCCTTATCTCAAACTGGTCGATTATGGCCTCGCGCTCGCCAGCACCATTCTTTCCACCCTCCAAGAGAGCGTGGAGAAGCTTTGGAAAGTCCTTCGAGGTGCAAGGGTCCGGCTAAGCAAGGGCGCTGTGTCTGATGATTCACAGGGCCACAGGGCTACTTTTATCACAGTTTGCCCTCACCTGTTGCAACACGGCTGTTGAATTTCCCCGTGCCCTGTGCAGTCCCCTGGCATTGAAGCAGGCTCTTTGGGACATGTTGGCACTGCTTCTGTGCCCTTGCCTTGCACCAGAGACTACCCTGAAAGCAAGATCTCTTCAAACCTTTCAATCTGCTTGAGGCTTTGTGTGTGTGTAATACCTACCAAGTGAGTATCTGTAGAAGATCTCAGTGTGTCTCAGAGGAAAGGCTTGGATGATTCGACAGAATGCCAGGCGAAAATCACAACAGGTCCAAGTGTATCTACTAAAGACATCCAAAAACATGAGAGCTTCTATAAAGATTCCTGGGGACTTTCAGCTGTCTTCAATTTGAACCCATTTGGTGCCTTTGCCGGAGCTTCCCCCAGCAGATTGAGCAAAGGCCTCAGGATCACCAGCCCTGAAGGATAGGCAGATCAGTCCGTTTTGGGATGGAAAAACATGAGCACCGCTGTTGTCCCTTTATACTAGTTGTTTCACAGATGTTCATAGTATTTCCCACAGATTGTGACAATCCTCGTATTGGATAGTGTGGTCTAACCCCCTGCAAATCATAGTTTTTCACTGTTAGTATAACCCCCTACAATAACAGTGGTCTAGCAGTCAGTGCTCACAGCCCAGGCACCCACAAAGCCAGCGACCACCACAATGGAGGGCAGCGGATGCATACCTCGCGACATGACTGGTCCCAATTTCAAGAAGCCGCCCATATTGGCAGCTACCCCATGAACCTCCATTATTCAAAGAGCCTTACTATTGAACGATTGCAGACACTGTCTAGTCTAGTTGTTGCCATGACACTGCTTCTGGCGAGGGAAGCAAGCCCGCTTTTCGAGTGCGGCGAGTTCCAGTAGCACCTCCAAATGCAGGTGACAAGCCGACATCCCCAGTTGTGGGATTTTCCATGATTTTCCTACTTCAATGTCCATCAGCACTGTCAGCTGCTTGTTTTTCTCTTGTTCGCATGTCTGACTCACTGGGTGTGCTCTACCATCTTCATCCATCTTCCATGACAGGAAAAGTGTTGATCTGTTGTCTAAGAGCCTAGAGCTCGGGCGAAGTCCACCATCTGCTTCAGTGACCACAAATGAACTGTGTCTTGCAATGGCAAATGCCCACTGCCTGACACCGAAGCTGGGGGCTATACTAACGGAACGGAGAAAGCACCAGCACTACATCCTCTCAAGACTTTCCAACTTTTTCGGAATGGGACTTGGTTCATGCTGTCTTTCTACAACAAACCTTCGGATTAACGTCTATCGTGAAGTATCTTATGAATTCTTATGATCCTTTCCCACCTGACGAGAAAATCACTGTGAGCACCGTGATGTTTGACTTCGATGACGTCGACCACTTCAGCACTCGTGGCTTTTGAGACCTGGTCTCGGTGTCAAGTCACAAGACATGGCTCCAGAAAGCTCCAGAAAGGGGGGTTAACATGGATTTAGCATGCATTAATCATTAAGATGGATTAAGATGAATTAACTGCTACCATCTGCTACCCCAAGTGATGGCAATTTGGAGGAAAATGATGCCAAGATATGCCAAGCTGCAGCACCGCATCCTTCCGGGCCTCGGTGATGGCCTTGGACATGGAAAGATCATCAAACGAAACAGTTATAGATGGGAGATGTTCAAACATGACAACCGGGTATCCCATGAACAACAGGCTTCTATCATGAGTTATAACATGTTCTAACATGTTATAACCATTTCCTGACCATTTGATGGTGGCTACTACCGTTGCCACCACGCTGCAGCAGCACTGTCGCCACTGAAGTCACCGTAGCGGAAGCGATGTGCAAAGGTCTCAGCGTCAAAGGCCTGACATGGTGTGGTCAGCGGGGAACGCCAGGGATGTAACAACTAGGGGCCATTGCCATCAATGGATCATAGTGGCGCATAGCAACCGAAACCTTGGCAAATATATGGGTTTGTTTAATTTTTTTGGGGGGGAAACATCATCAAAGTACCTTCCTGGAAAATAACCCGCGTCTATGGGGAACATAATGGCTGTGGCGGAAAAAATGTTTTATAGGGCATGACACTTATATATATATATATATATATATATATTAGTTATATGATGTTATATGATTACGGTTGATTATATCACATATAATATATATATATATATACACATAATTATATGTAATACACATTCAGTAATTAGTGGATCACATTGGGGATACAACACCCACCAAAATGGGGAGTATAATGGGTATATAGTGAGAATGTCCATGTTTCATCTTGTTTCATCACACCTCATCGTGTTTTATCAGCGGTGTCACAGGTGCACTGCAGGCATACATTTGGATCAAAATCAAACAAATCATGCGGTGGCAAATGATAAATGCTATCGCCCCGGTCTTGTGGCTGGGACTCAGGTAGTGAAAGTCGTTGGATGACTGCTTTTCTTGATTTGACAAACTCACAGCCAACTCTTTGCAGAAAGCGCTGAATTAACCACACCCTGCAATATACAAGAATCTTTCAATGTCTTGAAGTCTTGGATTCCCTCTTGCCATTTTAACCCAGGCACCATATTGGTCAGTGTGCTTTGTTGAGAAACATTGAGAAACCATTGCTACAGGCCTACAGGCTGCTTGAACGAAACTACGGATTAGTCAAACTCCTGCCTCCTCTGCGAATAAAGCGCCTGTGCGAACGCCGAACCCAGCAGCACTCGCTGAAAAACAAATAGCCATGCTGGGTTCTTCTTCTGAGTACCAGTGCACTGATGGAGACTTCAGTTCAAAGCTCTTACAATTCAATGCAATTCATCCACTCCATGGTTGTATGTCAATATGCTGCAACATATCAATATGGTGTAATGTGTGACTTGTCTCTTGTCATATTTTGTGATCTGCTTCCGTATCGGGGTTTTCAAAGTTTCTCGGGGGTCGCCACCTCGTTCGCTTGATGGGACGGCGCTTTGAGCGACCTTCTTTGGCACTGGCTTTAGTGGCTTGGTCTTCGGCTTTTTCGGCCTCGCAGGTGGAGTTTCAGACCCAGAAATGTGTCTGAGTCTGACAATGGAGGATTTACCATGGGTTTATCTCCAAAATGGTGATTTCATGTGATTTCAATGGGAAAATGATGGTAGATGGAATGGGGTACCATATTTTCAGTGAAAACCAGAAAGGTGATACGGTGATACTGTAAGTGTGAGCATCCCAAAAATACGAGAACTTGCAGATAGTGCCACACGCGCAAGACGGAACATGATTGAACAGTGTGGCAAATAACTCCGGTCTCTTGAAATCAGGCACCATTACAGTTAGGTCCATACGAAATGTCACAAACATACCATGTTCAACTGGAAACCTATCCATCGCCGCCGGCTCTTGGCCACAGACTTGGCCGCCACAACTTTGGATGCTGGTCGCTTCATTGGTGACCTGCTGGTCGTGTGTGGTGCCGTTAGCGCCAGAACTTCAAAAATATCAGCCATGAAAAAAAACATCTATATAGTGTGGGAAAACATTATATATATATATACTGTATATATAATGATTGTATACAATACAATTGTATACACACACCTGCAAAAATCAAAGGAGAAAAACATGCGAGGCATCTTGGTCTCACACCGCAATCTGACGCTATCTGAGGTCACCACGGGCCGTTTTTTCACAGCACAACGGCACAAATGGCGCTTTTGAAAAGGCTGCAGAGCGCAACACACGTCGGTCAAAATCAACATCAGCATTTCAAGATGCCTGTCATCTGTATGGCTAGCATTGGCAGCTAACTGCCTACAGAGATCAGTCAATATCATCCAATATCAAGCAACATCAAGCAACAACTCGATGATGCCCCAATTTTGCCCGGGCATGGACACTTCGCAAACCTCGAGTGGCTTGGTTTCTGGGGCCGCCAGGGCGACTGTGCCAACAGGTTTATCTCTCCGTGACTCACTTTCTAGTTTTCCCAAGTGGATATGGAGCGGCAATAGCTGGCCTAAGTCAAAGATAGTCAAAGCATCGAACCTGGTCTTTGAATGATCATGTATGATATACATTGGCTATACCAAAGTATTGGCTGCAACTCACAATTTGGCATTAACACCAAGAGTTGTTGCGTGTCCTCAAATGATGTATATATAGGAAATTTCGTCAATAACCTCAAAAATTGGGATATGAAACTCAGTTGATTGCTTTTCTCAACTGCGTATCATGGATACCCTTGTATCGCTGAGTGCTTGCTTGCCAGCCGCTCAAAAGATTGTAAATCTATGTTTTTGTCTGAAAAGACCTTGGGTTTTGACTTGAACACCCAAATTTGAAAAAGGCCTTGGCGGCAGGCCGTAGCCCACAGATGATGCCAACCACGCAGGAACATCCTTGTCTAGTCGTGCATGGGGCACTAAGGATGAAGGACAGTGGCAACTGCACATCTTCAAGTCCTCAGTTGACTCAGTTTACAGTATTTCTCTGTTTCTGGGGTTGTTGGTCGTAAAGGCCCATGCTGTTTTTCTTCTTTCACACGCGCTTGGAAGACCTATGCAGCTGCTGGGCAGTGCAACGTCATTGCAAGGACATCGCACAGTCAAGGTGCCCCCAAAAGCATCAGAATCTTCAAATGGAGACGGCGCAACTGCGGCCCTGTGGGGCTTGGCCGCGGTGAACCAACTTGATCTGCTCGCGCATTTGACAGAACTCAGAACTCAACAATGATGAAGCTGAGGCGTCAACGCATTCCTTGCGTCATGATGCATAATACCACAGTTGCCAGTATCTTGAGTGTCTCGAGCAGTGCTGTTCTAGCACAGCACATGCCCTTGGTTCTTGATGAATGGACCTGGCAACTTGCGGATCGAATTGATATGCCTCTGGTCGCGACACGACCATAAGATGAAGGGTGAAGAACATGGCATGCGCTCATGGGAGGAGGTCCGTTTTCCCCTCTGTCAGGGGTGACCTAGTATAGCTTTGGGATGCTTTGGGTAGGTGTTCAATCTACTTTGTTCAAAACTTATCAAATCTTGTGAAACTGAGCACATGCACTGCAAATATGGATAGTAACTCCTCCGATCTGCCGCCCTCAAGATTCCTCGCCAGCTCCGCAACTCCGGCTGAGAGTCTCCCGGTGTGTGTGTGTGTGTGTGGGGGGGTGGCTGTGGTCGGGGTATAGGACCATAGCTGCGGAGCCAGTTCAAGCGCAAGGAGCCATGCAGACACATGGAGGAAATGAATACATTGAAACTATACGGAAGTGACATTAGAACACAACTGCACAAAGCTGAGTCGCAAAAATGATGTCAAGCAGCCGGGGCTGCATGAAAGCTTTCTGTTTACCTCGGCTGCCGTCCTCACTTCCACTCCAAATCATGGCGTTTCTTTGTTTCAAGGTGTGTATGAAACAGTGAAGTTTTTTCGAACTACAGGAACTGCAGCCATGAACTGAATCTGAAAGGTGGACAACTTCACAGAAGCGTGCAATGTTGGGACCACCCGTGGAAAAGCACACTGCAGCTGTCTATAGTCTCTTGAAGCCAACTGATCACAGGCCTTCTGAGCAAGTACTAGCTTCCCACTTCCTCATACGATGGTGCCTCTGTCAATGTCTGCATGCACAACCTCATAACATCTCATAAGTAAGAACAATCAGCTCACCTCACAATCCCCACCGGGTAAAAAGGCTTGATGCTTTGAAACCCGTGACTTGGCTTGAAAGCACTACATCCATAGGACTGCCGGAACCACTACCTTCAAATGTATGCTGTCAGCTGTCTCAAGCGTTGACTCACCAGCTCGTGATCCTTTGGCTTTCCGAATGACAAGACAAGAGTGCGGTGGTCAGATGGTCCGATTGCATCCCGCAGGTCGATGCCTACGAGGTCCAGTGGGTGTCCTGCAGTTTTTCGTGTTAAATGATGGCTGATTTTGGCTCATCTTTGTTACTTCTGAGCACTGAACAAGTTAACAATACATGACAGTTGCTGCACGCCTCTCAGGACGCCCTCGATGCACTGGGAGCTTTAAAATGCCCGCCAGGCACAAGCGACTCAGACCATTGCCGTAATCTGCGCGACCAGACAATTTCTCTAGGAATGTCCCATTGCGAGCTCTTGCCGCATTTTCGATTGGGACAGCTTGGACAAGCAAAATCCAGCCCAAGAGCGGCTGCTTGTCCTCCGTGACACGTCAGTTTGGGGGGCACGAAAAACTGCCGCTGAGCACAATCCTGTAAAGTTCGTTCACGGCAGGTATCATTGAAGTAAAGGCTACAACAAGGTTTCAATTGTGATTGTGTATGTGTGTATGTGTATGATTGTATCCTATTCTTTGTATTTTGGGTATTTACAACAAAGTCTTGTATAGTGAGCAGTGTGTTGAGGAAGCCTGAACCATTCCAAACTAGTATAATAAGTATACCACATAACACATCTCACAAACAAATCAAAGCAAACGCCCAGGTGCTCGTTCACACATTCAAGACACACTGGGCAGCTTCCTGAACCAAAGCCATCTGCCGTTTTTCCGCTTCCAGCAAGATCTGCATGGCTCACTGGGTTCAGGAAGCCTTGAGATTGTTGACATTGCTGACATGATCAAGAAAGAAACCGATGTAAGGATTGTGTGCGGCTGAGAGATGTGTGAGCATGGAGGCGAAGTGTGGGGACCTGGGCAGCGAAAGGCTCGAGTCACTGGGCGCTCCGGGCTGGACAAATTTCAATCTGATGTGATTGAGCAAAGGGCAAAATATCATGGTTTTTCTTGTTTCCTCTCCAACCGCATCAAAACAACTTTGAGCTGGGAGAGAAATCTGCATATGCCGCCACCAACCGCCAAGCTACAGTATGAAATATCAACATCTCGACAGCCACCACCCAAAATTCCATCAGGTTCGAGATTTCTATGGTATCATTCAATCAGTGCGACACACTCATATTGTTTTTCTGTTGATAGGTTTGGTCGACCGCATCCCTGGCACCTTGCATTCTGTGTCCCCAGGAAAGGATTGTGACGACCTTCGCCGACGCAAGGGGCGTTCATCTGGGATGAAAACCCCTTGGGGTATGTAATTGGTGAGTTCTCTTTTAACATCAATAATATATGTATGCAAATATGCCATGTGTATATATATATATATACATAAGATTACATAAGTGTATACACACAGACACACACTTGCTCAGAAGTGTCATTGCGAATTGTGTTGCGTACGTGCAAAAACGCTTCAATTACACCTGACGAGAGTGGGTCGTTGAAGAGACCTGACCATGTATCAAGGAGCTACCAACGCCATAGCCAATGCTGAAATTGATCAAATTGGAACCTGAACCTTCCCCTTTCAAACTGAGAAAACAAATGAAAATCGATGTGCCGGTTCTTGGCTTAGCCGGAAGCCATGGACGGGAAATGAAAATTGGTCCAGGTACGCAGATTGGCGTCCCAATCTGTATCACCAGATCAAATGGGTGTCTTCGCTGGTAGCGGTCCAAAGTGATCTGCCGCTACCCCCTGCCAATTTATAAAAAGCATTGAAAAGGAATCCCAAATTAGAAGTTTTACATCTCTTCAGATGGTTCACACACACAGGTATGTCTGTATATATGTATCTACTTCGTATCGACATGTAAGTATCGGTTATCCAAAACAACATGTAACGTATACCGTATGTAGTGTATCAATATCATTGCGTAGTCATCCTCGAATGAACACAAAAAGGAATCTTCAAAAATCCGCCCGCACCGAAGGTGCTGGGGCGTGATCTTCCGGATGGCACTCGTAAAAAGGTTACAGGTTTACCTGGGGGGGGGGGCATTTTTCGTCCAAAACCTCCTGTTTTTGATAGGTCG
>Ga0126342_10018796_pt1 | contig 11812 bp, 11 predicted proteins | sample Cyp1metagenome_FD_92528 | JGI IMG/M metagenome (GOLD analysis project Ga0126342, IMG submission 92528) | Coral microbial communities from Lord Howe Island, Old Settlement Bay, Australia - Cyphastrea 1 metagenome | ecosystem: Host-associated > Invertebrates > Cnidaria > Coral ... | reverse complement strand
TGCACGTATATTCAATGCAGCCAATGCTAGATACTTTTAACAAAGCAGGCACGTTTGGCTATGCCTACGCCTTGCTTCCGCTTTTGACATGTCGTCGTAGCAGGGTAGGGCAGCAAAAAAAAACAATTGTTTGTTTCTCATTGACACATTGACTTGTAATTCATCCATGATTCACCCGATGTATGGAATACACCCAACTTATATCAGCATTCAGCTGAGATGCCCAGATGGGTTTGTCTGAAAATATATAGGTGAAACCTCTCTTTTCGGCGGAAAGAACAATATCATATACTTTTGGTGTTGAAATATATACCATATGCCATAATTATATACCACAGTTCAAACATATCGCCATATCTAGTTGGCTTTATACCCAAACAGGAAACATAGATATAAATTCTATGTGTTTGCTCCTTGTGTGTGTTAATACCTCATTTGAATTCACTTGGTATCATATTATTAATTATCATGCTTCCTATTTATGATAAGTTGTTAGCACAACCCTGCCGTTGTTGTTTTTTACCGCCCAAAAAATGCAATACTGGCTATATAGATAGACACTCGTAATTTCCGCATATTTTTGCTACACCACAAATGTACTGTTTTGTATGAATTACAGACCCTTTGGTATTGAACATAGCCATGGAAACTAACCCATTTGTCGATGATTCACCTGCTAATTAATCATGGCCATTTTCCATGGCTATGTAAGATTGCTAGAGTGCAAAATATGACCATAACCCTACTTGGTTGTTCACCCCAGTTAGTGGATGGCAGCCCCAGTCAGAACTGGACCCATGAATAACCCCGGGGTTTTATCGTCATGGTTTCCTGAGGAAGTGATCTATAAATGGTGGATGTTAGATGTTGGAAATCTATATATATGTATATATATATATATGTATATATATATATGTATATATATATATATATGTTTATTTGTTTATTTCCAATAGGATAACTACCCCCCAAGAAAGTGACCCCCTCAATGATGGCTGGTTGGATCTGGTTGGTAAACCCTGAATATCAAACATGGCTGTTGGTGAACTCCCAACGAAAAAAACCATGATATGGTCATCCCAGCAATCGAAGGCGGTTAGAACTCCAGTCATAAGTAGGGTAACTAGGGTAAGTAGGGTTGGTCCACTCATGACTGGAGTTATACCATGTTATACCCCACTGGAGCTATTCCCGATGCCACGGTCGAAATGTCGAAATCGCAGGTGCCAAGCATAATGTGGACACCCGCGGGGTGTCCGCAGGGACTGGCTCGGTTTGCAAGCTCTTCGTGCGCAAGGCGCAGAAAAATGCAGAGCAAGGTCCGGGTGAAGCAGGGTGAAATTCTATTATAACCAACTAAGAACGGAGGTATCATGGAGATTAATGGGGATTTAATAGAAATGGGGTATACCACGATATTTCTATTGTCCCCTAAACCCTAAACCACTAAGAATGTGGAGATTTCATGATCATGGGGATATCATAGGGATTAATGGGGATTAATCCCCCTGAAAAATGACGATCTTTTTTTATCCATCGCAATGGGGATAGAATGGAATGGGGACACAATGGGATATGTAAACTGGTTAATATTTACGGAAGATAGTGGGTTGGTCCAATTTCATGCTGCTAAATGTAACTTAAAAAAATATGGTTTGGCATACAATGAATCTGGGATATGAGAATGGGTTGCCGACAAAGTTATGCGGGTGTAACACGGACCATGATATGGATATGTTTTATGCCGTGGAGTTCTGAAATTTTAATGGTGGATTTTGCCTGACTATATCGCATGGCTATCTATTGATTGGGATGATGATAAACCATCAGATCATTAGGTTTTAAGGTACTGTTCTCTATTTTCTTGGACAACTCTGTTTAATTATCTGGCAAAAGCAAGAATAGGCAGAATAGGTCCATTCCAAAAGTCTCTAAAACCCCCGGAATCGTACTGAGCCGACTGGAGCCTGAAAGTTGAGGCCACCAAGTATGCCGATGCGAGCACTTCGCAATGACATTCATAATGTCAACCCCGGATTTTTGTTAAACCATGGTTTATTTTCATTAGGGATATTGGATTATTGGGGGGTACTCCTCCAATAGTCATTTCATCTAACATCTAACATATAACATACTTTCATTAGGGATATTGGATTATTGGGGGGAAACTCTTCCAATTCCTCCCTTTTTGAGATGGCGATGGCGCTGCGATGGCCAGGCTCCTTGCAATTTCGCGGACCCCTGGCGAAAGCACAGCGGGGATGCCCAATGGTGAACTGCGTCCAGTTCAGATTCATTTGGATTCCGGGATTTACTGGCATTTATCGGGGACAATTGGGGAATATCATCAATATATATATAATTATATCAATGTCATATATGACTCTTAGTCGCTGTTATTACCATTTACCAACTTCATGGTAATTTTTCCAACAACACGTGAGGACATCAACCAATATGTCGCTGGGTGATGGTGCAATGGCTGGTGACCAAAGCCCTGGCCGACCTTACAACGCCAATTTCATAGGATCACGGAAACCATGGCAACATTTTCAGGGTGAACTAAAGATAACTAAATCAATTTGCCCAGGCTTTATTGGTTAAAACCATGGCAACATGTTGGTTACTCCATATGTTACTCAACAAAAATGGGGATTGTGTACTCATTCTGCCATGAAAACTGACCAGGACCAGGATGGCACAGCTGGAGTCGCTGGTTGAAATGGCTGATGTGTGAAAATTTTAGTTCCTTGGGTTGATTCATGTTTGATTGACCCTGGATTGATATTAGTTGTCATCTTATGAAAACACATATTCAAATAACTATTGTTTGGATTTGTTTGGATATGAACATAGGATGTCATACTCTATTGTTGATATGGATGTTATACAAACAACACCAACTATCAATCTGCGTGTTGGGACGAGAGCGGAGTAGCAATAAACACTGGGACCACTCCTGGATTGATATGTTTCCACCAGGAGTTGGTGTCTTCAGATGAATTTCTTGATCATCCCCATTTAATGGGATTTTATTGATGTTTAATGATACGTAATGGGATTTCAGTGATACATACCATCATCCCCATTAAATATCATTAAACATCAATAAAATCCCATTAAATTAATGATAGATATGATATTAAGTTATATGCACAGATCCGGACGTTTGCCCGGAGCCTGTGTTTTCTCGCACGAAGCGGCCCTTCTTTTCCACGGACCCACACAAAGTCTGCGAAAGGTTGTTGCTGCAAATTATTGTGAAACGAGCTATGAACGAATTTTGTGTCGTACGCGTGGCGAGGGGCCACATCCAGTGTACCGTCCATCCCTGCAAGGTGGTTAGAACCGCGGATGAAACAGGTGGTAAAACCGCGGGAAAATTGAGATATATGATGTCATCATGGGCGAACGTTTGGTTCTGCGGGAAATTATAATTCATATATAGTCATAGATATATTGAATCAAAAGGCCATAATTTGAGGCCATCCTAGCCATGTTCAAAGCGCAGCCATCTTAGGTCAGCAGTCGTCGACCGGTACGGGCTTTTTGCTCGAGGGAAGGTGTGGCGGTGGATGGGGATTTATGGTAAACATATTTAATTTCTTTATATGTGTATATAATAACTATATACAATAATATATGTATATATATATAAATACATATCATATTAATATATACAGAATACATAATATATATACTTATATAATATTTGTACATATATATATATTATGTATATTTGGGTGATTTCTTATTGGGATTTATGGGATATGTACAGTCGTTCTATGTAGATGGGGGAATGCTCCATACTCAGTTGGATATCCCGTCTTTTTGCGGGAAAAAAGGGACGTTTTGCCATCATACTGCCCGGTTTTTCATGGGGATTACCCTCTGGTAAACTAACATAACTATGGAAAATCACCATTTTCAATGGGTAAATCCACTATAAATGGGCCATTTTCAATAGCTATGTTAGTCATTACCAGAGGGTATGTTCTTGCACGCTACAACTCATGATGGGAATCCTTATCGACCAACCATTCAAAGCGGGCCCGTCTTTTGTGGAAGGTCATCAACTGAAATGATGTTTGAGGCGTGAGTTTCCAGCTTTACCAATAGATCCAATATCAACACAGCCACCTTCAGCCCCATGATTTTTGGCCAGAACTAGCCTGCAAAATTGATCAACATTGCCAATGATTGGAGTCCAACCTGGCATCAGTTGGATCAGTTGGATCAACTAGAACTGGTTGGTGGTTTGGAACATTTTTTATGACTTTCCATATATTGGGAATGTCATCATCCCAACTGACGAAGTCATATTTTTCAGAGGGGTAGGGCTCAACCACCAACCAGAGAAGTTTCCAGGTGGGTGGTGACCAATGCCCACGTGGTGCACCGCGCCGTGTCTGTACTGGTGCGGCCGACCACCGGGAACCCGGTGAAATACAATGCCAGGCCGCTTGGGGTTTGGTGGATTTGGGGCTGTGGGTTGATGAGAAGTTTGTGAATTTCACCGTGATTTTCAAGGGGATTCATGGGGTTTCAAGTATGAAACATATGGGAATGTCATTGATACAAGGTTGGATGATAATCATTAATCTACTATATCGAGGATCATCGCCAACCATGATGAGAAATCCCTGTTCACCAACCAGTGCAAAGCAACGACAGAGGGTTTGGAACACTGTTCAGATGTTTATACATTTTCGAATGACGTTTAGAAGTCGAACTTCCGACAATATGGCAGGGACAGATGGAAAAGCAGAGGGAAGAGTGAGAGAAGAGAAGAGAAGAGAAGAAGAAAGAAGATCAGAGAAGAGAAAGAGTCAGAGGAAAGAAGATGCAGGTGCGCAAAAAGGTAGAACAGTCGCGATTCACTGTGGTTTTTCCAATGATTTCAGGCTCCGGAGGGTCGAAAAGTAGGCTCGCTAAAGCGGCGGGTGCGGAGCCAGCTGGCCAGATGAGAGATTAAAAATTGCACGCCGATGCGGCGCGAAGCACATTTGCAAGTCAAAATGTACAAAACACACCAGGTGCGGACCACTTTTGGAAGTTGAGATGTCGAAAAAGTGCACGCTGTTGTGGCACAAAGCACATTTCGAAGTCAAAATGTACAAAACACACCAGGTTCAGAGCACTTTTGGAAGTTGCGATGTCGCAAAAGTGCACGCCGTTGTGGCGCGAAGCACATGTCCAAGTCAAAATGCACAAAACACCACATGCTCGGACCACTTTTGAAGGTTCAGATGTGGTTTTGCAGCAAAACGTAAGGGTTTTCTAGCATGTCCAAAAACGATGGAAGGCGTGGGACAGTTCAAGAGGATCTTCAAAGATGCATTTCGCGTGGCAGGCGCAGTACAAGAGACATGCTCATCAGAGATGTTAGGAGGTTAGGGCGCTGATTTCCTGAAAGGGGTTGCATTTTGGAGCATCAGATCTTCAGGTTTGCTAAGATGATCTTGCGTAACAGGTGTGCAGCACTTCGTATGACCTGGCATCACCCTTTCGTGGCAGGCGCAGTACTTTACACAGATGGAGCGGAAAAATCGCAAAACGCATTGGTATGAGGCCGTCAGCTCTGCACTCAACTTTCCATGTTTGAAGGAATTCTCGCAGAATTGCTTTGTTTTTGATGTGTTGTCAACTTCGAAAATTGATAAAGTCTCGCAAGTTTTTTTCGTCTTTGACGTCGTGACGATCAAAAGTTGAGGAAGTCTCGAAGGATTGCTGCGCTTCTGATGTTGTCAAGTTCAAAAATCGAGGAAGTCTCGCAGAATAGCTTCGTTTTCAAACTGGCAGATAAATAGATAGATAGCCTTTAGATGGATGGATGGATGGATGGATGGATGGATAGATAGATAGATAGACAACTACAACTGCAATTGCAACTACAACTACACTACCACTACAGCTACAACTACATTACATTACACTACACTAATCACATTACACTACACTACACTAGGCTACAACTACAACTGCAGCTGCAGCTACAAGTACAACTACAGCTACACTACATTACGCAACACTACGCTACACTAATTAATTACACTACACTACGCTACACTAAAACTACAACTCCAACTACCACTACATTACGCTGCAATACACTACACTAATTCCACTACACTACGCTACATTACGCTACATTACGCTACACTACACTAAGTAATTACAACTACAGCTGCAACTACAACTACACTACACTAGACCACACTAGACTAGACTACACACAGAACACAACACTACAGCACACTACACTACACTACACTACATGACATTACACTACAGTCATTGCACCACACCACAACTACAACTACACAACACCAATTCCACTACACTACAGCTACAACTTCACTACACTACAACTACAGCTACAGCTGCACTGCACCACACTACATCCAGCAGTTGTGGGTGAGGTGACCGCTGCAACCATTGCAACCATTCCAAAAATCACAACTCCAAGCACCTTTCGGTCCATCAGTGGGTTCACTCTGCCATCCATGCATCACAACAACTCACCTCTCCTACAGTGTCCTATCTTTGAAACTTCCGCCACCGCCCTGTGCGGTACTACTGGTATTCTGGGGAAAATGGTGATCAACCAGTGGAGATTTGGGCTTTGGTACCCTAGTTTTGTAGAAAAAACTGTGCTTCATGATGTTTTCTTCCAGGGAATGGGTGGGTTCCAATGGGTTTTCTCATGGGATTCTCAGGGATTTTCCATTTGGCGTATGGCTGCAATGGGGATGCCACGTGGGGGCTGTCATCAAACATCGCTGGTCCAGGGTGGTGGCGCTAGGCCTTCCCTGCCTGGTATCTCAGATTTTGGGTGGAGAAACTGTGGGTTTCTATGAGACACAACCAAACAATATTGGTCACGTACAATATTTTTACGATTTTTTAAGGAGTTCATTGGGATTTACGAAGCAAAATAATATGGGGTTGTCTGAACATGGGGTGTACCACCCCCAATGGCAATTTTGAATATATATATATATAAATCATGATGGGATACGTAAAATATAGAATCGATAATTTCGGCCTCAAAAAACATCTTCCGGAAGCGGCAAAAAATATACATAGAATAAAAACATGTTCCGAAATCGAAAGAAACCCTTTACATAGAACATGAAAACTATCCGTTTTCGATTCGGGGAAAAAAAATTGACAGAGGCTTGGATTGCCGCAACCGCATGTGATTCAAATCAGTTCCGCAAAGGGACGACGGTGATTTCCAGCTTGTGTGGGGATCCTTTTGTTAACGTCAAATTGCATTCTTTAATGTAAAATGACATGAAACTGTTCAATTTGGGAAACCCATTTCTTTCCACAATCCTGACCCAAAAGTAATTGAGGTATTGTTCTTTTGCAGGTGCCCGTTTGCAGTCTCTTCTCTTCCTATCCGTGTTTTTCCTTTTTTCTCACATGTTTGTTTGGGCTGCCATCAGTTCTCAGCTGCAGGAATACATACATAGAATATGGATGAACATGGTACATTTGTCAATACAATGATTGCCTCAAATTTGTCAACTCGTGGGGGGATCCTTTTGTTAAAATCAAATTGCGTTCTTTAATGTCAAATGTAGTCAAAAACTGGTCATTTTGGGAAACCCATTTTTTTGCACAATCCTGATGCAAAAGTTATTGACGTATTGTCTGTATTGTTCTTTTGCAGGTGCCCGCTTGCATTCTCTTCTCTACGTACCTTTGTTTTTCCTTTTCTTTGTTTGGGTTGCCATCAGTTATCAGCTGCAGAACTTCATACATAGAATATGGATGAACATGGTACAGTTTGTCAATGCAATGGTTGCCTTATTTGGTAATTTGTAGGGGGACCCTCTTGTGAACTTCAAATTGTCTTCTTTAATGTTGAAAAACGTAGTTAAATAGCTGGTCAATTTGGGGAACCCATTTCTTTCCTCAATCCTGATCCAAAAGTTACCCAGAACCCAAAACCCAGAACCCCCAATACTGAATATGTATTCAGATTTCAAAACCCTGAACCCCTAAAATTCAAAATTTCGAGGCCTTCCAAAAGAATATGTGTTTTGCCATTATAAAAATGTTTGTTTGACAGGGCCGGGCGCCAAATCTGGACCCTGGGCCTTTCGGGACCCCAAACCTAGAACCCAGAACCCAGAACCCAAAACCATTGAAGTATTGTTTTTTTGAGGGTGTCCAAAAATATGTTTATCTCTTCTACTCTTCTCTCCATTTTCCTTGCTTTCTCCAAATTCTCCAATTGATAGAACCGAAAAAATGTCCAATCTGCTCGGTACCACACATGTTTTCGATATGGAACCATCGTTATTCCTATGGTATTTGCTTTGGCTCTGTTTGTGCACGCCAAGATTCCACCCAAAATATTGCTACCCCAAATATTTGTTTTTCTGTCCACACCCGAAGGGTTGAAAAAGTGCATATTCTATGTAGGCGATCATGATTGTGTATATATATACATATACTGATCATATACTGTAGATTTCTGTAGATGTATTATGCATGCATATATATTATATAAATAACCCAGTGAAATTGGGGCTACTCCCTATGTTCAGACAAACCCATGGTGTAGTTTCGAACATAGTTGGGATGATGATCCCAGAAATATACGGGCCGGCGGGGTGAAAAGAAACTACCAATGAGATGGGACTTGCACCCAATTTTACCATATTTCTGGGTAAATTGCATCACGACCGAACCCTGTTCTCCCGAACCCTGGAATAATGCTTAGGATTCGGGGAATTATAACCTTTTTTATGGTCTTATTTTAGGTGAATTATTTTGGCCTTTACCCAATCCTTTCAACATTGGGATTTTCTCAGCAAGGATTGGACTTTCGTCTGTGCAGGAATTTTGGCCCCCGGACTTGTCATGGGCTAACTGGGTCCGATTACGGTGACTTGACGTGACTTGTGATTTCATGATTTTGTATGGTGTATGGGGGAAAACATATTAATGACATATTAAAACATATTTTATTAATTATATTTATGGTGTACTGTGACTTGTGATTTCATGATATTAAAACACATTAATGACATATTTATGACACATTATACTGTGGAAACCCAGTAATTATGTCATACCCCTTTCCCAGGTCAATTTTGGGGGAAAACCCCTTATGATGGGCCGAAGATGATATGGAAGTGGAAAGTGACAACAGCCGTCTAAAAAAAACATGTAAAAGTGAGAACAGGTGTATTGAAAAAAGAAACTTGTACTGGTTGGTGGTTTGGAACATTATTTTTACATATTGGGGATAATAATCCCAACTGACTCATATTTTTCAGAGGCGTTGAAACCACCAACCAGTTGTAAACATACCTTCTGGTAAATCAAGAGTTTGCTATGGAAAATCACCACGTCGAGGTGATCTCGCAGTGCTGGAAGTGGAAGAGAACTTCTGGCGGGGCAAGTAGAGAACTTGTGGAAACTGGCTGGAAACCCAGCGGATGAGTGGCTGAAAAACCATCGAAAAATGGTGGTGTAACGGAAATATCCAGAAAGGTAACAGAAGTCTATGGAAATCAATGGTTGCTTCCCGCTCCGAAACGATCTACGTTTGGAACTGGCTGTTCCAACTGGATGTTCCATATCTATCTTTGTTTACTGGAGGGGTAATGCGGATGTTACGCATTTTTCTGTATAAGTAAATATGTATATATATATAAAATTATATATAATTATTTATATATATATATACACATACTAGCAGCCATTTGTTCACAGGGCATCTGTAAGATGGCCATGTCAACATGCAACGCGACTAGGCAACCTCGCCCGTGGATCAGCCAGGTGCAAGTTTACGCCTCCAAGCTTGGCAGAAAATCCAGAAATGTGCTGGTGGAATCACATGTTTTGTTTTCACCTGTTTGCAGATGAATTCATACCCTCTAGGTAATTTAATATAGCTATGGAACATGTCCCATTCATATGGGATGTACCTATTAAACCATATTGGTTTTCCATGGCTAAATGAAATTCCTGGAGGGTCAATCATGAATTATTTCATGATAATCATGGCGATTCAACCAACCTCACATTTCGGTCACCCTCCCAAATAATAGATGTTTAATAAACCATTCTAATATCCTTTAATTGTGGTTGTTGGTGGTTAATAAACCCTCAAAGAAAACAAACACCTTATAGAATATATATATATATTTTAACTGTTGGGGCTTATAAACCCTTAATGAAAACTTATTATCACACATCATCCAATGAGATCAACGCTGGATCAATTGGATTGATATATGTCATGTATCCAATTATATCGTATGTGTGTATATATATATTATCACAACCATACGATATTAATGTTATATACATATATATTTATATAGATATATTGGATGATGTCATGTATCTAATTATATATATATATGTAACAACTCATCTTATCACACGTCATCCAATTCATTATTTCCCCCAAAATATTAAACACCCCCTAAACGAAACCATGGTTTAGTGGGGTCTCCATGGAAATTCCACATAATTGAGACCATCCAATGGGAGTGTTTGATATTAGCGGGATGGGATTCTTTTTCGCTTCTAAACCACCATATGCCATATTATATTATACTTATTTACCGTGTATTACCATGTATCCAATTATATATACTGGTTGGTGGTTTGGAACATTTTTTATTCTCCCATATATTGGGAATTTCATCATCCCAACTGGCGAAGTCCATCATTTTTCAGAGGGGTAGGTAGACCACCAACCAGTATGTATGTATATATATATATATCAGCTCACATTATACCCAGATACATATGGCATATGGAATCCCCATGGATTGGTGAAGCCCGAAACGTGGCCGAATTTCATCGGCCAGGAGTCCTTGAAACTCTCAAGGGAGCTGCCCAAGCTGGACGACAACGTCACGTCTGGGGCCCTTCCCGGGCCCGCCCTTCCCGAAGTGGAGGGAGTGATGGGCTTTGACCACCAACATGGGGATATATGGAGAACTGATGAATGGGCGATTCAACATTTAAGATGGGGATTTGACCATCATTGAATGGGATTCAATGGGGGTGTAATGGGATTTTATAATCATTCATGGGATTGAATGAGATTAAATGGGATTTAAAGATCCCTGTGCCAATGGTTCATTTAACTATCTATAGTGGTCAGAAACCAACGGAGAACAACCGGCTTATTTCAGGTTGGTGAACTATCGTAATTTACCCAGAAACATGGCGTATTTCCAGTGTATGATCGTATTCATTTGCCCAGAAGTGAATGGTTGGCATCCGCTCCTTACAGTTTTTTGGGACCTGCTGCTCGTTGTAACTCAGTCACAGGCATCCGCAGTTGAGTAAGGCATACCGGCATACCACAACATACCACAGTCCCAGAATTTTCTTGATGGGAATTTTACTGTTAAACATCAATTTTGGGACTCCAAAATTAGGATTTCCTGTATAATGTCCACCTATGATTTATAAATAGCCCCCCCCCTCTTTTCCCCTATCAAACTTGTTTGTATGTAAATGTTTTAAATTACCACAATTGAAAACAAATACATAAAATGCAATTTCAAAAATTACTTCACTTCGAATGATCCCCACCATGGCATTTATACATTTTCTTACTGGCAAATCTTCTGAAATTCTATCTGGCATATCTTCTGGCATTCTATCTGACATATCTTCTGGCATTCTATCTGACATTCCATCTGGCATATCTTCTGGCATATCTTCTGGCATTCTATCTGGCAAATCTTCTGGCATTCTATCTGACATATCTTCTGGCATTCTATCTGGCATTCTATCTGGCATATCTTCTGGCATATGTTCT
>Ga0126342_10018795_pt1 | contig 11812 bp, 7 predicted proteins | sample Cyp1metagenome_FD_92528 | JGI IMG/M metagenome (GOLD analysis project Ga0126342, IMG submission 92528) | Coral microbial communities from Lord Howe Island, Old Settlement Bay, Australia - Cyphastrea 1 metagenome | ecosystem: Host-associated > Invertebrates > Cnidaria > Coral ... | reverse complement strand
GGGGTGGGGTGGGGTGGGATGTTAACGTTCAGTTGAAGTTGCTTCCAATTTTGATGCTGCGGTGATGATGGGGTCGGGTGGGGCGAGGTTGGGTTGCGGTGGGGTGGGGGTGGGGTGGGGGTGGGGTGGGATGTTAACGTTTAGTTGAAGTTGCTTCCAATGTTGATGCTACGGTGATGATAGGGTGAGAAAGTGCCAGCCCGTGCTCTTCAGTGATGGAGCCTTGTCGTGGCAGACTGAGTGCAAAAGATTGCGCCTGAAGTCTGTTTCAGTCACCCATGGACGCCAAGAATTTTGTCGCAAAATTCGAAAGGTCACACTGTTGATGGCAAGGACTTGACCGGTATGTGCCTGCTAGCCTCCACAACAAAGTGGCTAAGCAGGTCAATGCACGTATCACAACGTACGTGTATCCATACGTGTGGCGCTACCACTTGGGTAGCCACGCCAATTTGCTTGCGGAGCTTGCCAGTTTCGCATAAGACCATATATGATAAGGCGAAAAAACTGAGGCGTAGGCGCAGCTTGGCCGTTGGCCTGATTTTGAACCCCTTCCTATAACAACGAGAATATGACCGTTTTACACCAAGGCTAAATACCAGCGCGTGACCTTATTTCAGGTTGGTGACATTTTGCAGTTGAGCCGTTTAGCCAGATGATTGTAATGGATATGGTGATCATATGGAGTTTGTATGAGATTTTTTGATATTCGATGTTTCCATGGAATGACCATGTGGAGGTCATTCCGTCTGGATTCAGAAAGCGGTACAATCTAGCGAGTTGGTGAGTCGAAAGTTGATTAGCGAGGCAGCAAGGATGGGGATACGAAAAGCGATCAAAAAAAGGGAGATAGCATGGTAAGATCCATAATGGTTTGTTAATTCAGGGCACGCTAACATACACTAACGGCTGAACAAAGGTGATTGTAAGCTAGTCGACGAACCGGGAATCGCGGCGCGAGACTCTTTGGTGCCATGGGATCATCGGAGGGGATGTTGGATCCAGTATCGAAAAGCGAAGTGGTGAAACGAACGATGCCAGAAATTCCAGTATCAAAATTTTTGTTTGGTGTCATTTACGATTGATTCGTGATTTATGTTCGGGGCGAATGCTGGAACACACAGCTGCAAATTAAATCAGGACTGACCAGGCAAATCGGCAACAGAATTTGTCATTGAAACCAACTAGTTACACAATGTCGTGCTATGCCAGCAAAACATCGAACTCAACTTGATAGCCAATTCTAGAGGGAAAATTATCTTCACCATTTGTGACGGGTTCATACCTAAGCATTGATGGTTGAATCCGCATTCTTTTCTTGTAAACTCAATTTGTTTGTTGGTTCACTCCTCATTTTCGCTGGTTGATTCTTAATTTTGAGTTGAATTGGCATTTTTGTGTTTTTCTTGGTTGAATGCGGTTTTTCTTAGTTGATTTCTCATTGGTCGCTGGTTGATTCATCATTTTTGGTTGAATCCCCTTTCTTCTCGATTGAATGATCATTGTTTGCTGTTAGTTTCCCATTTTTTTGGACTGAACCCACATTTTGGTTGGTTGAATCCTCATTTTGGTGTGCTCAAATCCCTGGTTGGATGGATTTTGATTGGTGGAATCCCCTTGTTTTCGGTCTCCGTTTGGGCATGAAAATTTCGTACCCCATTCCAATCCACAGGTTAATGATCATCATCCGTATTATTCGATGGTATTTTCCTGGGTTTTACTGGGGGTTATTTTTATAATTTTCATGTCAAAAAAAATCAAGTTGACCTACCAAACCAGTACAAACCGTGCGTGCCATGGAAGTATACCCCTAATCAGGCCACCAAGTTGCGCCCATCCGCCCGTGCAGTGTACCGCAGGTGTGGATTGGATGGGGGTTTGATGTTTTCTTTTGAAGTACATGTCCAAATGGGGGTTTCTCAAACTGTGGGATCCCCACGTCACCATGGGTTTCAATACTGAAAATGGTCTAATGATTTGGATGATTTGGGGTATCCGCCATTTTAGGAAACTTCCAAATCAGAAGGTCTTTTAGGATATTTTTTGGAAAGGCCTGTTGTGAGCGGTGATTTTCAAGCTTTTGGGGTAGACATTCAATGAAGAAACTCACACTCTCAACGGATCCTTCTGAATGTAGGCTATCCATGCTCACAACAGTTCGTTCTGAAAGTAGGCTATCCTATAACACGTCTCTTCACAAAAGCATGTGTCTGGCACCTCAACGCTCTGGTCTGTCTCACTTTCACCAAGATTACACTGATTAATCATGAAAAAAAACATGTTTCCACAACTACTCTGACCTCTGGACTAGTTGCCTTTGTTTTTTTGGTTTCTCGAGGTTTTGGTGTGATCCTGATTAATCTGGATTAAACCTGATTAATCCGATTCATAAAGTCCTACATCATGACTCCGGCTAGTTCCGGCCTTTTTGTCCCCAAATTGGGAAAAACAGACTTGGGCATGGGTTGAGGGCAATTTCGTATCTCATCTCTTTTCATCTGGTCAACCATTTTTGTCCGCCACCACAGGAACAGCCTCATGCGCCTCCGCCGCTACCGATGAGGGCGATGAGAGCAACGAGGGCGTCCTGGTGTCCGGTAGGAAGCTGGCAGATGTGCTTATGGCGCCTGGGGAAAGCACACCTGATTATATGTATATATCATTACCTACATATACACACATATGTACATATGTGTATGTATATACATATATACATATATAAAGATATATGTGTATGTATATGTATATATATAAATACATGTACATGTACATGTACATGTACATAATATGTATACATATATATATATAGATGTATGTATGTAATGTAATGTAATGCAATGCAATGCAATGCAATGCAATGCAATGCAATGCAATGCAATGCAATGCAATGCAATGCAATGCAATGCATGTATGTATGTATGTATGTATGTATGTACACATACATATATATATACGTATATAAATATACACACACATACATATATATATATATATACATTTGGCATATCAATGTTTCAAAAGCTGTGGATACAGTAGGAAAACCTCGAATCCTTTTTTTACATATCTGAGACACCCAGTTTTGGACTTTCAAATTGCTGGGCAAAGAGGAAATCCATGCGTTAGGAGCCCTAAATTTCCCAATTGTGGGGGATCAACATTGCCTGAAAACTGAAGCAGGATGGTTAGTTCCAAAAAGCTGATGTTTGGAGGAAAAACACCTAACAAATCCCTTGCTTGTCAACCCCCAATACAGTATTGTGGGTCAATCACAATGACCTCACAACGACCTTGCCATAGATGATGGGTAGAGACTGTACAGGGATCACCCCCAACATCGCGAAAAAAATCAGTTTTGGAACTTCTTTTGTTTTCGACAGTTTTTTTCAAGTTTAATGGCACAAGCATGGAATCATGGTGCCATCAGCAGCGCTGCATGGGATCGTGGCTGGGCCCCGCACTGTGGGAATGGCCATCCAGGGCCCCCAGCTGTGCAATGCCCCCCTCCCTTCGCGCAGCGGCCCAGCGTCAGCTTTGAACTTTGGTGGGTGGGCAAAGTGGTGATATACCTAGGGCCATCGACATCCTTGGTCGGGAATTATCATCAATAATTTTTGTAGTATAATGTAGTCCTGTAATATGTACATTATTTATACACCCTGTTCATATGTAGACGCAATGACCAGCCTAAGGAGTCCCAGAATGGGACGACATCTGCACCCAGGGTGTTGAAAGTATGACTCCAAACCAAATGGAATAAGAGAAGCACACGGGGACCGCAGAAGCATCATGGTCACCATCTGCGTACAATTCCCTGGAACCGGAAAAAACATTGGGGTGCAGAACCTCAGCATCTCCAAGTTGGGTCTTGTCTCTTATCGCTCCAGCAGCATTTCGATGGATTTTCTATGTTGCTCAAATCCATAGTATACGAATAAAGACATGGCCATGTCATGCCCATGTCTTTTTTCGTTGACGTCCTCCTCAGGTTTCTTAGAAGACATAATTTTTGATGGCTAGATCATGCTAGACCATCGGGTTTTTCGGCTGACATTTTGGTCAACTCAAGGGGTGTTTGTTTGATCCTATCCCGATGGCCCCTCTGGAGACAAGTCATTCATTTATAGATGCTTCTTTCATATTTTCCAATAAAACTTCGGCTAGATTCCGTTGACATTTTCGAAATTATCCCATGGTAGAAATCATAAGTTTCCCAACCGTCATTTTCCCGATTTTTCGAATGACATTTCCTTTTCATGCATCCCTTGGTAGACAAACCCAGAATGAACCATCATCATCACCACCACCACCACCACCATCACCATCACCATCACCATCATCATCACCATCACCACCACCATCATCATCATCATCATCATCATCCTCATCATCATCCTCATCCTCCTCCTCCTCCCTATATGTTTTGGGCTTCCATGGCGGTTTTCAGCAGTTTCTCCACCGCTCTTCCCACCGAAGACACTCGACTGGTTCACCAGCCGCTCGGCAGCTCGCCAACTCCGCGAGAAAAGATGGCCAAGTCTGGGTGGGGTGGGGGTTTCTTCACAAAAATTGGTATATACTAAAAGGTATATGTCCTGGCTGGTGGTTTGGAACATTTTTTATTTTTCCATATATTGGGAATTGTCATCCCAACTGACTAATATTTTTCAGAGGGGTTGAAACCACCAACCAGTAGTATCCCATGTCATTAAAAAATGGTGTGTGTTTTTTTTGGGGGAAAGCTGAGTGGTGAAGGCTAGGGATACATATTAAACATAGATCGGCATAAGGCACCAGCAGTTCCGTCGAGGGATTTCATCGAGACCACGGGCCATTGGCGATTTTTTCATGCTCACTGATGGTTGGGGATATACTGTCGATCATTGATAAAAAACTGGTATCCTTCTGTTCACATCTACATTACTTGTAGTGGATATTCATCTCCCATGTTTTTTTGTCAGCTATGGACTGGAAGGTCTCAGGATGTCGTTTAGTCGTCAGGTGCACTGGTGCGAGGTGGCTGTGGCTGCCCAATTATACATCCACCACTTGTCACCATCATTGTGGTTGGTGGTAAAGCTCCAGTTACTGAACTCAGTTTAGTTAATGAAAATTGACACTCTTGTTGCTTGCTTCTGCCCTCAAGGGATGGTTTGCCTGGAATCCATTCCGGGTCATGACCCCATTTCACCCACCATTCTTGGAGCTCTGATGGCTTCTCATCTACCAAAGTCAAGAATTCGATAAAACTTCATATTTCATAGGCATCCAAGAATCACCCCAAACTGACCTCATTTCAGGTTGATGAATCTCTATAATTCTCGACCTCATAGAGCTTTCAGATTGAAAAACCCTCTCCGGATTTCACCAATGATAAACACCGTGGATTTTCTTCGGTCACCAGTCGAATCTGAGTTTTCACCTTTTCTCCATCTTGAACCTCGAACTCTTGCCTCAAGAGTTCGCCAAGATGTCACCTTTGTCCCGCTGGTTCAAGCTTGAGCTAGACCTATGGTTCCGCAGCGAATTTCTGCGACCAAAGATGAGGATTTGAAAACCATAAACAACCAGAAACCATGGAGATAGACCTCTTGAAGTGCTCTAAACTCTGGGTTTCAACAGGTTTAAACCACCAAATGACATGATTGGAAGTTGGATTTAAGCCTCACCATTTCGGAAAATCTCTTGCCGCAGACACTTTGCAAAATGGTCGATCTCCACGGCTAGGTGACCCATAAAAATGGGGTACCTGTTTGGACGAAATGGCTGATCATTTTTTTTGGATCTGAAACCCCAGACTTTCGGGGTGATAATTATGCCCCCTTCCGAAAAATGGCCAATATCATGTAATCGACCCAAAAGACGTCAGATCATCAGACACTGCTGTGGCATCCACAAAGATTGGGTGAGCATGTCAAACCAAACTGCCGATGTGCTGGTGATTGGCCAGAACGGAAAGGTGAGGAGTTGAAACACATCTGCCTGATGTGTCCTGATGTGAACTGCCAATCAAGTGCTGGGAAGTCCTTGATTCCGGTGATTCCCCTGATCTGAGATCCTGCAGGTGATTTGCAGTGGCTCTGAAGTGGTTTGTGCCTTCAGCAACTACCTCATCACCACATCCCTGGGCGGCCTTACGGGGGTGAAAGGCAGCATTCCCATCTTGATCGTGGCGGTGGGTTCGCGTATCAGTGATAGATGTCCACTACATCTGGAAGATACATGGTTAGATAGTGACTTGCCCTGGTTGGCCATCCTTGCTGGCGCCTGCTGGTTGGCATTGCTCATCAGGATTGGCTGAGCATGAAACCAAAAGAAAGCAGGGAATTTCAACCAAATGTTGGAGATGTTCCTGGATTTTTATCGATTTCTTTTCCCATTTGTGGCTTTTGCCGATCTTGTCATCCCATGAAAGTCATGAAATTCCAAACACATCTTCAAGGATTGGTTATATCCGTTTTTCCCCAAACAGTGTGTCTACACCGAGGGGTTCTTACGGTAGCTTGATCAGGGTGCTCACTCTGGGGCGCGGCATTTTTCCTGTAAATTTCCGCATAAAGTGGCTCTTATTGTGAAATCTTGCCATGCGTTTCGACTGCGCAGGCTCGCACAAAATGTGTGCCTGCGTTCTGGGCTCGAGCTGGGGCGCGGCATTTTTCCTGTAAATTTCTGTATAAAGTGGCTCTTCTGATGTCTCTTGTGAAATGTTGCTGAAGTGCATTTCGACTGCGCAGGCTCGCACAAAATGTGTGTCCGCGTGCTGGCTCAATCTGGGCCGTGGCATTTTTCCTATAAATTTCAGTTTTAAGTAGCTCTTTTGATGTCTCTTGTGTCATGTTGAAGGTGCATTTCGACTGCGCAGGCTCGCACAAAATGTGTGTCCGCGTTATAAAGTGACGGGTTCGGAGGACCTTTGGGAGTTGAGATGTTCAAAAAGTGCATGCCGTTGTGGCGCAAGGCACATTTCGAAGTCAAAATGTATAAAATGCTACATATTGGTGCCAGTTTTGGACGTTGAAGCGTGGTTTTGCAAGGGATTCTGCACCTTGCCAAAAGTGAGCAAAACGTGAGCAGTTTCAAGAGCGTTTGCAGGCGTGAGACACTTCAAGAGGATCTGCAAGATGCATTTTCCGTGGCAGGCGCAGTACAAGAGACATGTTCTCATCAGAGATGTTAGGAGGTCAGAGCGCTGATTTACTGAGAGAGGTTGCATTTTGGAGCATCAGGTCGTCAGGTTTGCTAAGATGACTTTGCGTGACAGGTGCAACACTTCGCATGATTCGGTATCACTTTTTCGTGGCAGGCGCAGTAGTTTAGACAGGTGGAGTCGAAAAATCGCAAAACGCATTGGTACGAGGCCGTCAGCTCTGCACTCAACTTTCCATTTCTGAAGGAAGTCTCGCCGAATTGCTTCGTTTTTGATGTTGTCAACTTAAATTAAAAAATGAGGAAGTCTCGCAGAATAGCTTCGTTTTTGACGAGAACGTCTCGCCGAATAGCTTTGTTTTCAAGTTTGCAGACAGACAGACAGATAGATAGATGAAATAGATTAGATAGATTAGATAGATGAGATAGATTAGATAGATTAGATAGATTAGAAAGATTAGATAGACAGGTAGATAGATAGAAAGACAGATAGATAGACAGACAGATAAGATAAGATAATATAAGATAAGATAAGAAAAGATAGATAGATAGACAGATAGACAGACAGACAGACAGATAGATAGATAGATAGACAGACAGATAGATAAATAGATAGATAGATAGATGATAGATAGATAGATAGATAGATAGATAGATAGATAGATAGATAGATAGATAGATAGATAGATAGATAGATAGATAGATGGGATAGATGGGATAGATGGGATAGATGGGATAGATGGGATAGATGAGATAGATGAGATAGATGAGCTAGATGAGATAGATGAGATAGACGAGATAGATGAGATAGATGAGCTAGATGAGCTAGATGTGACAACCTTTCAAGGAGATCTTGCCAACCATCTTCTACAGAGATCTCCCCAAAGGGACCTTGCATAGCCCTGGTACAGAGATCTTGGTATAGAGATCTTGCCAAGGCACCTGTGATGGAGATTTTGCATCGAGATCTGTTACGGAGATCTTGCCAGAGCCTTCTGAAAAGATGCAGAGATGCGGCCAAAAGGCTTCATATTGTAGATCATCCTTAGCAGGTGCTCTCCGAAACCTTTTTGCGATGGCTTGAAACGATCGTGGGAAGGCCTTGGAGCTTTTTGCGATGGAGATCTTGTACAGAGACACTGCATAGAGATCTTGTGCAGAGATCTTGCCAAGAGGTCTCTTACATAAATCTTGACAAGAGAACTCTTCCAGAGAGCTTGTACAAAGGTTTCATAAAGAGATCTTGTTCAGATACATTGCATAGATATCTGTTGAGATCTTGCCAGCAGGCCCCTTACAGAGATCTTCCAAAGAGACCTCTTTTAGAGATCTTGTGCAGAGATCTTGCCAGGACACTTCTTATGGAGACCTTGTACAGAGACATTGCATAGAGATCTGTTGCAGAGATCTTGCCAAGAGGTCTCTTGCAGAGATCTTGCCAAGAGACCTCTTACAGAGATCTTGCCAAAGATCTTGTACAGAGATCTTGCCAGGACACCTCTTATGGAGACCTTGTACAGAGACATTACATAGAGATCTGTTGCAGAGATCTTGCCAAGAGGTCTCTTACATAAATCTTGCCAAGAGAGCTTTTATAGAGAGCTTGTTCAGGAGATCCCATAAAGAGATCCTGCCAAGAGATCTCTTATAGAGATCTTGTCCAGGAAGTCTTGCCAAGACACCTCTTTTAAAGATCTGTGCAGAGATCTTGCCAAGAGGTCTCTTACATAGATTTTGCCAAGAGAGCCTTTATAGAGAGCTTGTACAGAGATCGCATAAAGAGATCTTGCCAACAGAGCTCTCATAGAGATCTTGTGCAGAGATCTTGCCAGGGGAACCCTTTTGGAGATCTTGTACAGAGACCTGGTGAAGAGAGCAGAGGTCTTGCTCGGAGATAATTTACAGATAACTTGAGCAGAGATCTTACTTTGAGGTCCCTTACGAAGATCTTCTGTGGACATCTCCTATAGACACCTTGTACAGATAGCCTTACACAGGGATCTTGCACAGCAGATTCTACAGAGAACCTGTCCAGGAGATCGTGCACACGATCTTCTACAGAGATCTTCACAAAGGGAACTTGCGGAATCTTACCTGGTATCGTTTCTTTTCGCTACTAGGGTTGCTCTTGTCCTGCTAGCTTGCAGCCACTGATGCTTTTAGGTCCTTTCCGCCTTTCGTTTTAGAATCCTAACTACACACTGTTTTGGGGTCTCTTGTCGAGATAATCAGTTTTTTATTCGCGAAGAATGGCCGTTCCCGGATAAAGGAAGTTTGATCAACAACCAAGTGATGAAATATTCCTATGATATGACGCGAGCTGAGGTTGGCTGAGCATCGGCCTCCTCTCCTCACTTCTACTCTTCGAGGTCCTAGCAGATTGCCTCCCAGCTGTAGCGTCGATGCTGGATGTGGTGATGCTACTCGGGAAGCCCGCGCTGGGCGTGGCACTGGCCTTGTCGCCCAGCGACTTCGAAAAAAACGTTGGAATGGTTGGAGATGGTTGGAGATGGTTGGAGATGGTTGGAGATGGTTGGAGATGGTTGGAGATGGTTGGAGAAAAAATGAGGTGGACAATCTGGAAAAACCGACCAGTTTTTGGATTTTACTTGGGGGTTTCTAACATGTTTCAACCTTTTTTTTGTCCCATTTTGGACAATCGAACCACGACATTTTGGATCGAAGGTTATGGGCAGATCTATGGCGTGAGCTCTGCAGCAGGCGGGGCGCTAGGCCATGTTAGGGGTTTTCTTTAAAACGAGGGATCCCCAAATCACCATGGTTGTTTCAATACGAAATGGCCTAATGACTTGGATGATTTGGGGTAACCCCATTTTAGTAAACCTCCATATTGATAACATTTGATAAGCCGTTAAGCTTCATTCCAACTTGGTTCTGGTTACTATCGACTTACGTTTCCTGGGATGTCGACTCACCCCAAACTGTTGCTTGAAAAAACTGAAATGGCGATCCAACTAAGGCGGAAACTTGGGGAATGGGAGGTAAAAGGCTTGATCTCTTGACACAACTGCTTTTGATATCTTTTAATTCATGGATGAACTGGGGAAGGTGGTTCCAAGTAACAAAACACTGGAAAAAATGGAGATGTCTCCAAGAAACTGTTTTTGTTTTCGGCGAAACCAAAGTGGATGTATCCAACAGACCGTGTATTTCTTGACGGGCCCAAACTGGCAATTATTTCAATCCATCAGCATGGGGGTAGCTGCTAAGCAATTTTTGGTTGCAAGCCAATTGAAAGGTGGGCTATGGCTGGCGGGCCAACACCTGAACCAACAACTCAACAAACTTGCACCTGGCACGCGTCCCTAAAACTACAAAATTTTCCTATCGGCACATCATGATTCAAGGTTATCAGTTATCTCCAAAGTTTCCCATTTTTGTTCTAGGTAGACCTTCATTTAGGAGGTGAATGGTTTATATGATTTTAAGCTAAGGGCAGGGAAACAGATCATATCTTCTATGCACAGAGTGTCAAAAGCTTGGCCATGCCATGTGTTGGCAATATCCATTCTGCCACAAAAAAACAACTGGCAAAACTGCTGGTGACTATTCACCAATTCTTTTTGGTTGTTTCTCTTCTCGTTGGTGATTTGCATGATTTAGCTTCATCCCCTCCTCCCAGAAACCCTGGTTGATATGAGGGGTGTTTAATCTGGATCAGATTTCAATGCGCTCCATCCATGGCCATGTGCTTCACCCATAGATCTTGGGGGAACAACAATCTACAAGAACTCGAAGCCACTAGAAATGGAATCTTTCCCAAATCCCAAAATAATCCTGTCACACGAGTGATCGTTTAGATTTTTCATTTTCTTCAACAAAAACCGTCATATAATTTTGAAAAAACAAAACCCGGAGTTTTCTCATCATTTTCCCTCTTACCACAAAATCTTAGGCCTCAAAGATTTTTTGCAGTAGTTGTTTCTTGTCTCTTTAATCCTCGTTTTCTTTGCTTCACACAAAGCTTTTCGACCTTTTCATCGCCCCACTTGGAAGCGCATTTCCAGTTGTAAGTGTATACCCATGGTTCTACGGCTTATATCAACTCTTACGCAACTTTATATCAGCCCAACTTTCTGAGTTCACACCATGGTTCCATCCATAAAAACAAATTAGCCTCAACTGCAATGGGCCCACAGGGTGGCTGGCCGCGGCCTCCGCCGCCCTGTTGGCCATCCTGGTAGCGCTGATGAAGGCCGCGTGGACGCTCGCCTGCGACGGCAGCGCGGCGGGACTCTGCAGCGTGCTACGCAGTGGGCTGGAGAGCTGCGTGACCAGTCTGCGGCTGGGCGATACGGAGATGACTGGGATATCGTGGGATATATCATGATTCTCTGTATATATATATATATTTATGTATGTTTGTATGTATGTATGCATGTTATGTATGTTATGTATGTTATGTATGTTATGTATGTTATGTATGTTATGTATGTATGTTATGTATGTATGTATGTATGTATGTAATGTAATGTAATGTAATGTAATGTAATGTAATGTAATGTAATGTAATGTAATGTAATGTATGTATGTATGTAATGTATGTATGTATGTAATGTAATGTAATGTAATGTAATGTAATGTAATGTAATGTATGTATGTATGTATGTATGTAATGTATGTATGTAATGTATGTATGTAATGTATG
>Ga0126342_10018794_pt1:0-10000 | contig 11812 bp, 8 predicted proteins | sample Cyp1metagenome_FD_92528 | JGI IMG/M metagenome (GOLD analysis project Ga0126342, IMG submission 92528) | Coral microbial communities from Lord Howe Island, Old Settlement Bay, Australia - Cyphastrea 1 metagenome | ecosystem: Host-associated > Invertebrates > Cnidaria > Coral ... | reverse complement strand
CGTTGCATCAACAAAGGGAGTATCTATCATCAAAACCGTTGCACCCAAAAGGTCTGGCGTTCTCCTCTTGGAATCTACAGACAAGAAAATCAGAGGAGTAGAGATAGTGAGATAGTGGGACAAGATTTTCACAAGTTTGGTAGATTCCACCTCATTTGTTTTCCATATCCTCCCATAATATCTATCTTTTTCGGACAGTGTAGATGGTCCAAACCCCTCATGTTTTGCTCAGCAAAACCCATCAGAGGCCAACAGAGATGTGGAGGCCCCAGAACAAATCATAAACCCTGTGAAAAAAAAAACAACCATGAATCTCCATTATGTCAAATTACTCGAGGGTACTTATATATATAGTATATTATGTATATATATATTGGATATTATGGATATTGTATGTAGTTGTACGTTATAATACCATCTTCTACCCCATGTTTTGCGGGTCATGTCTCCCAGTTAAAAAATGATGGGTGTCTGATCTGATTCTCAACAAAAATCCCATCGAAATGTCACTCAACAAAAAGAAAAAACCTAGTACCCTCTGGTAAATTACCATAGCTATTGAAAATGGCCATTTATAGTGGATTTTCCCATTAAAAATTGTGATTTTCCATAGTTATGTAAACGTTTACAAGAGGGTATGCCATAGAAAATCTAGGTCACATGAGCTTTTCCCATAGCTCATGGTCTCATTGTCCATTTTTTGCTCAGTCCTGCTCTTGGTCTCCCCAGGTCAGAAAGGAATAGTAATCCGTGACGGGTGCAACGAAGAAGGCCAACATCTCTTCCACAATGCCTGCAGGATTCGCCAATGGGAAAAGGATGGGCAAATGCTGGATGAAATGGGGATCTAACATGGGCCCCCCCAGTGATGTGAACGTTGGTTTATAAACCATTATAACCCCCATTAACATCCATTAACTAGTTCGTTGTATCTACCATAAACCATAGTTTGTTCAGCCACTTTTTTTAGGCAACGGTTCACAAAAAATCAACATGATTTCACCAGATGGGGATTAAACCAAAGTCACAAGGTGATACCATCTAAACAACTGCGAAAAGAGGAAAAAATATCATGGACAAATGGAAAGTTGACCAAGAAAAATGGGAGATAATTGGGTGCTAACTCAGAAATCATAAGATAACATACTTGGCCAATAACTTCGGAGTGTAATCTGGGTATCTCCTACAAGTATCTTAGTATGGCAGCTACGACAACTCCCCAGATTTGTTTCTGTAATCCCTTGACCTTTGTTGGTAAAATACGTGATATATATGTATATATATATGTGCTAATATGTTCTTGGTGAAATTCCCATTCTAGGTGCTTCAATCAGTCGAAATCCAATCTCAGATCATTCAAACAACAACAACAACAACAACAACAACGCAGATAAGAATATCCTACAAAGTTAAGTTCCTTGTTGAGTTTTCTGGATGAGATCTGTTTCTCCCGGTATTTCTGCCAAGGGCTTACTGATGAAGTGCCCCCACTAAGTGGTGAGGTATTGACGAATCATCATGAAGATGGGGATAGTCTACAGAATCGCTAGTCAAATCAACCAAAATTGAGATACAAATGAGACAAAAATGCCAGCAAAATGCTACTAGAATCTGGTAAACTCACATAAGTATGGAAAATCACCATTTTCAATAGCTATGGTCGTTTAAAAACTGAAAAAAAAAATGGAATTCTCAAAATTCTCCGGAGAATTCCCGGGGAATTTTTATCATGATCACCACAAAATGGAATAGATTTACAACTGGGTTGCCTATGGTTTATGGTAGATCTACAGTTAATGTATGTTAATGTATGTTAATGTGGCTTATAAACCAACTCCGAACTGGGGGGCATCACCTTGTGTAAACAACGGCAATTCTATCCCCATCTTGATGAAATCCCCACCTTTCCAAACAAATCTCAAAAAATACTCCTGAAAAACCCACCATATGTTTTCCCAGATTAACAAAAAACTTCCCTGCAATTTTTATGGGAGTTTCCCAAGTTTTCCAAGGCCTTCCAAGGCCAAGGTGCCGTGATTGCCAGTGGCCTCGTGCATGTTCTTGTAGGCCCCCTGGCAATTTTTCAATGGATCGGTAGGTGATCGACCTTAAAAAATGCGGCTCGATTGCAATGAATCTCTGCTCCAAGAACTTTGGAGGCTGTTTTTGATCTATATATGAATATACCAATGAAAATAAAAACCAATTTTTAAATGACAACGGTGATACAGAAAAATCGACCCTGATAAAAAAAAATAGACCATCCGCAGGTTGACCAGCAAAAATTGAAACTAAAAGGAGCGACAATCGTGCGGACAATCGTGGGGATCTAACAGCCGGGATCCAACGAAAACAAGACTGGGATACATATATGTATACATACGTATACATATATTACATTACATTGCATTGCATTGCATTACATTACATTACATTACCTTACATTACATTACATTACATTACATTATATACATATATGTATATATACACAAACAGAAATGGGAACTAACACCAGCAAAAATGAGAATATAACCAAGATTAAGCAGCCGACATTGAGATATGAAGCAAAAGAAGTGGAGAAATTGGCCGTTGGCCTACAAGTCTGGCAGTGACCGGGCCAATATAAAGGCGGCGCATGGTTTATACGAAGCAGTTCTGATAGAATTTTTCCGATTATATCTGGTTGGTGGTATACCTACCCCTCTGAAAAATATGAAAGTCAGTTGGGATGATTCTTCCCAATATATATGGAAAAATAAAAGCCATGTTCCAAACCACCAACCAGATATAGTATGTTGACGATCATGATAGGTAGATCATGATGATTTGCCAACCTGGAATAATGTTAGGATATTCCCATCACTAACCATCACAGTGAGGTCGTGATGAAGTCAGTACAATGAGTCCCGAGCTACGTATCTGTGTGTATATGTACATATTACAGGTGTGTATATATATATACTGGTTGGTGGTTGACCTACCCCTCTGAAAAAATATTAGTCAATGGGAAGGATTATCCCATATATTATGGAAAATAAAAAATGTTTGAAACCACCAACCAGTATATATATAATGTGATACATATGTTGATTAATGCATGTGTTAACTGATTAAATTCGTTCAAATATGATGAATATGGCAAACCGAGTAGTAAATTCTACATTGGTCCAGCATGGGATTTGGCATCAATTCTTGGGGCTGCCCTTAGTTGCATACTTTAACGAAGACCTCAGTTGGTTGATAAAATGATAGATTATACATGACCAACTGGTATACTATTGGTTTATACACTTTTATACTCGATTATATATACTATGGATTTATACTATTGGCTTATATTATACTATAGATTATATAGATTCATTGGTGGACAATGATTGATTATACTATCATACCACCCAATGACCCAATATACCCAATATACATTGGGGTTTATCATGCTTCATCATACCATTGTGGTAACTCCCATCCACCAACCATTGTGTTTGGCAATTTGCCAGTTGTTTTCTCATATGAATCATAGGGAATCATGCAACCACGAAACCATCCAAAACCTACGAATTCTGGGGTTCTCCGACAGGTTCTATGATTCTTTGGCTTTCCAAAAAAGTGGCTTCTCCCACGAAAAAGTTCATCTCATGATGTTGGTTCTATATGGGGATGGGTCAAAACCTTGTACCCCTGGTGAACATCAAAATAGCTGGTAAATGGATGTTCATCCCACTAAAAATGTATCTATAGGTATTGACCCATACCCATATCCCCATGATCTGTTCCCATCTCAGGTTGGAGTTCCACAGCATCACAAGGGCCTCATGTTGGTAGGCCACCAGGTCGACAGGATTTGAGTACCTCGTGTGTTCAAAGCCTCAGAGGGCGGAGGGAATTGGTCGTAGCCACCCTGGAGTGATGTTTGTTGGTCTATAAACCATCGAACTAAAGTTGAAATTGGTTTATAAATTTATAAACCATCTAACTATAGTTAAAATTGGTCTAGAAACCATCGAACTAGAGGTAAAATCAATTGGATCTACAGTGATCTACCATCAACTGGAACTACAAACCCCAACAAACCAACTGGGGTTCATATCTAAACCATACATAAATACTAGTTGGATGTATCTACCATACACCAACGAGCTACTTCTAGTGAGATGGGATGGAAATGTGCCTCTTTTCCAACCAACCAGTGGGGAAAGGACATGGTTTGATCATCTAGGGTTGTAACCCAAATTGCAGCAAACCTGCAGTTTGTACCATCAACAAAAAATCAGGATTCTTCTGGATTTTCCTTCAAACCAATTCTGGGATGAGCATGTTCCAAACGAAATCTTATTGCTTCACCCACCCTTTTGGTCATAGCAATAACTTGCCAGTGGACCCACAAAAAACCTGACAAGTTCATTCTTGTTTGAGGGCACATATTTTTGAGCCATTCCCATTCTTGAACCTCTTTTCTTAAATTGGGCTGGTTAAATACCAAAATCAGGTCATTTCTCCCTCTCACACTGCTTTTTTCAAACATGTCAACTCAATGAAAAACCACTTGAACTAAACAACGTGCCAAGGCCAAACCCTTATATGACATTAAATGTTTATCCCGAGAATTTAACTTAGCTATTGCAAAATCGCCATGAAAAAGCGGTAAATCATCGAAGTCTCCCACCATTCCAACTGAGATCCCGACCAAATGCCCCACGCAACACATCGTTGCGAACGACTTCCAGCATGGGTTTCCTTGGACGGAAACCCAGGATTCCTATCACCCTCCATGGAAAATTCTCCATGAGGAAGTGGATCCCCAAAAATTCCCTGCGTTTAGCATCAGTACCCTCTGGTAATTTGTTACATAGCTATTGAACATGGGTTTACCCATTGAAAATGGTGATTTTCCATAGTTATGTTAGTTTACCAGAGGGTAGCATCAGTAAGTAGTAGATGAGTGGATTGCTCAACCACCATTGAATCCCATCCCATTAATTCATCATTTCCTGGTTCAACCAGCCATTAGAATCCCATTAAATCCCTATGAAATTTCATGAAATCACATAAAGATCAAATAAATCCCATGAAATCACCATGTTCCTATTGGTTTTATCCTCATTCAATCCCAACCACGGTCATGTTTCTTCGCCAAGCATCTGCGCCCTGTACTCGGGATTTAGGGACGCGTGCAGAGCCGCTTTCATATTGCGCCTAGCAGCATCGCAGAGTCATGGTAGCTGGGGAATACCCTCTGGTAAACTAACATAGCTATTGAAAATCACCATTTTTAATGGGAAAATCCACTATTAATGGTCATTTTCAATAGCTACGTTAAATTACCAGAGGGTAACCATGTGAAATACTATGGATGGAAGAAATCCTGCACCAGTTGAAAACGGTGGTAAACATCCCATTATTTATAGGGTTTCAACTTATGTTTCAACCATCCAAAATTGGTGGTGCAGGATTTCGCAACCATCGACTATCACATCTCTCATTGCGGAAATAATATTGGCAGCAGCAAGGCATATACCATCTGGTTATTTAACATAGCCATGGAAAATCACCATGTTTCAGTTCGGTAAACCATCTATTTCTATGGGATCTATCCCATGGCTATGTTAAATAACCAATGGGTAACCTAAAACGCTCAAAATCCCATTGGTTTTTTGCATCGCTCTCCACCTGGAACCATGCTGTCCCTCGGGCCCTCGGTGTAACCCCGAACCCGTTTCGGTGGATTTAGTAATCCCGTATGTATATATGTAAATATATATATATATATATATACGTGTATACATATATATATATATATATTATTGTATATTATATATATTATATAATATATATATTATATATATAGTGTGTGTGTATGTATATTATATATATATCTGGTTGGTGGTTTCAACCCCTCTGAAAAATATTAGTCAGTTGGGATGATGAACTTCCCAATACATGGAAAGTCATAATCCAGCCATGTTCCAAACCACCAACCAGAATATGTTCATAGATTCATAAGTCTATCAAATCCTAAAATCGTTTCGGAAAAAAAATACCCTCTGTTAATTTAACATAGCTATTGAACATTGCCATTTATAGTGGATTTACCCATTGAAAATGGTGGATCTTTCCATAGTTATGTAAACGTTTACCAGAGGGTACCCCATGTTTCAACGTGCTGTTTTCCATGGGAAAACCCCACCATGTCTTTCTTCCATGGTGCCATCCCCGGCCACCTGGCGTAGTTGCACTCGTCGTTGTAAGCGTTGCCCTTGGGACAGAGGTTCCAAACCTTGGCTCAGCTTGAAGCAAGAAATCCATGGGAAAATCCAGGTTATGACTAACAGTTTGCCATGGAAAATCCCAACCATAAATGGAGGTTTCTAGCTGGGAAAATCCCATATTTATGGAGGTTTCTAGCGAAAATCATCGAAATTTCGATTAGGGCCATGGCTTCCATGGCTATGTAACAAATAACCAGAGGGTCGAACGGAGATGTTTATCACTGAAATTGAACCTTAGAACAACCACAGAACTTAGATAAGAAACCAATAGAATGGGATATGATAACCAATAGAACTTAGGTAACAAAAATACAAGATATCATGTTGATTTAATGGTTATTTCATGATCGTTGATGATGTTTGATGGTTGATGATGGTGAGTTGGCATGATGTGTATATGAATTATCATGGCTATGGAAAAAAGTGTCCATTTACTTCGATGATTTACCGATATTTATCTAACATTTTAATGTTGTTTTTCCATATAGCTACCCGGCCTGGTAAACGTTAACAAAAAAACTATGGAAAGATCCACCATGCTATCAATGGGTAAATCCACTATTTCTATGGCAATGTTCAATAGCTATGTAACAGTCATTACCAGAGGGTACGTTGAATGATCAGGGGGCAATGGGTGTATTACCAAAACCCCTATGTATTCAGTGACGACTACCCCCACATGGCTTGCCAGATGAAAAGTCACCAGTCTTAAGAGGTCAATCATCATTTTCCATAGCTATCGTAAATTTCTAGGTGAAGGTACCTGTCACCAAGTCGCTATATACATGTGTACAAACGTTAACAAAAAAACTATGGAAAATCACCAGGCTATTTTGGGCAAATCAACGAACTTTTTTTTACTGGGCCATTTTCCAGTTCGCAAACTGTAAGAAATTACCAGGCCGGGTACTATCATTAACTATCATTAACTATCATTGACTATCATTAACATTCATTAACCATCATTGACCATTATATCACCTATATCAACCATTTAACATAGCTATTGAAAAATGGTGATTTATAGTTGATTTACCTATTAAAAATGGTGATTTTCCATAGCTATGTTAAATTACCAGAGGGTATATTTATAAATGCTATTGTAAAATGATTATAACCATATTTTTTTGGTCTCCCCAAGGTGCTAAAAAACCGTCTAGCAAGTGTTTGTTATATACCCGGCCTGGTAAACGTTAACAAAAAACGAACTGGAAAGATCCACCATGCTATTAATGGGAAAATCCACGATTTTTAATGGGAAAATCACCATGTTTAATGGGAAAATCCACGATTTTTAATGGGTAAATCACCATGCTATTGATGGGAAAATCCACGATTTTTAATTTTCAACAGCAAACTGTAACAAATTTACCAGAGGGTTTTTTTAATCCCCAAGGTGCTTAGACTATGCAATACTATGCAATTCTTCAATCCATCCGGTGTCCGAAGGAGCATGGAATATCCCGGATATCTAAGTGATTTCGGGATCTTTAAAAATACATATATATATATATAAATTGGGAAATAAATGATATAAATCCAGATAAATCTATATAAATCCATATAAAATTAACATGGATCTCAAAACGGTCTCTTTTTCCCATCAAATCTAGGGGGTCGATGTCAAAATCCAATGGGAATCTCTTAGAGTCTGACTATTATTCAATGAGCTTACGTTGTTTACGTATCTCCATATATATATACACACATGTATGTATTTATTGATGTATGTATTTATTTATGTATTTATCTATGTATGTATTTATTTATTGATGTATGTATTTATCTACTTATTTATTATATCCAAATATACATATATGTATGTATATACAGTATATCTACAAAATTGAGGGGATTTAATCAACCATCAATTGAGATGCTACCAGTCTGGGTGTTTCAATTGGGGAAGTTTGATTTATCGTCTCAGTTGGTCAAATCAGGAGCTTTTACCTACCTCAGCCTATGGGCGCATTTAACGCGATATCATGGATCCGCAGTGGCTTTGGTGTCATACCCGGTTTGTTGCTTAAATCCAAAGTAATCTATATAAACAGTTACCCTCTGGTTATTTAACATAGCCATGGAAAATGGCCCATTTATAGATGATTTTCCCATTAAAACCTCCATTTGTAAGGGATTTTCCATGGCTATGTTAAATAACCAGAGGGTAATCTAAACAGTTATATCCCATCTATATCTCATGATGTCAATTACATCCCATCTATAGCGCATAGTCATCATAATCTACATTATGGGATAAATAATCAAATCTTTTCATGGGGCATTTATGTAAATTAATCAACAAATGGTCAAATTTACAGGGTTGCTCCCACCACCCCAGGGGTACAGTAAATTGGCAAATTGCAGAGATCAAATGACTAATTTATCCCCCAACAGTGGCTATCATTCATCACGGCTTGGAGCAACCCTGATGAATATCCGTTCATAAACCATGAAATAAGTCATCAGATCACAATGAAATCCCCATCTTTCATATGGTTTATATCTCCAATTTATGTTGCTTAAATCCAAAGCAATAATCTAAACAGTTCTATCAAGTTCTATCCCATTTATCTCTCATGATGTCAATTACGTCCCATTTTGCATAATCTACATAATGGGATAAACTCTCAGGCAGCTTTGACTCCTTCGCCGCATCTCGTACGGCTTTCGTCACTGACTGTAGCAGCCCATCGTTTCCATCTTTCACAGCCTTCTCATAATCAGCTTGCAACTCCTGGAACTTTGCTTTCACAGCAGCTTCCTCAGAAGTTCCTACCTCTCATTCGCATCTCTGATACGACTCCTGGTCTGCGCAAGTCTCCTCTATTGTACTGCGCAAGTCTCCATTTCACACTGTGCAGCTCTATCCAATCTACCAGGCTCAAGCTTTTCATAAATGGTCAACTGTTCTTGGACCATTCCAAGTATGGTGTTCATATATAGACGTGTTGTATTTATCTCCATACTAGTCACATAATATTCCCATATATGGTGTATACTTGATGATTAAACATTCCTGGTCGGTGGTATACCTACCCCTCTGAAAAATGATGGAGTTCATCAGTTGGGATGATGACATTCCCAACTGAATGGAAATTCATAAAAGTCATGTTCCAAACCACCAACCAGTGATGATTAAACATTCCCAACTATGGAAAATCACCATTTTCAATGGGTAAATCATGGTAAATCCACGAACTAAATGGTCATGTTCAAGTTCGCAAACTGTAACAAATTACCAGAGGCTATCCCATTGTTAATGTTGACTAACATAGCTCAACAAATTGTCGTTAGAGGGAATATAGTTAATATTCCCATCATAATCCCCATTTTGTTGGTTAAACCCCATAAAACCACCATTTTCCTATGGTTTTCCTATGGTTTTCCTCCAATGGTTTGTGGATGCCAGGTCCATCCAGAGTCATAGGACATCCTCCGCCACAGCCGGGTCAACGGTTTCCACCGAGCAGCTCGCACCAGGACACCGCGACCTCCCGGGTGAATGCCACTGGGAGGAGGTGCCAATGGCGTCTCCCTGGTGAGCTCGAAGACGGTCCAGTAGTGACCGACCCAGGTGTCTTCCTGGCGAAAATTGAGAATTTCATGGGATTCTAAGGGAATTGAGGGTTATTTAAGGGGATTTAAGGGTGATTAATGGTTATTTAAGGGGATTTAGTGGTGATTTAATGGTGATTTAACGGGGATTTAATGGATAATTTAAGGGGATT
>Ga0126342_10018793_pt1 | contig 11813 bp, 9 predicted proteins | sample Cyp1metagenome_FD_92528 | JGI IMG/M metagenome (GOLD analysis project Ga0126342, IMG submission 92528) | Coral microbial communities from Lord Howe Island, Old Settlement Bay, Australia - Cyphastrea 1 metagenome | ecosystem: Host-associated > Invertebrates > Cnidaria > Coral ... | reverse complement strand
ATTATATATTGTATATATATATTGTATATATATATATATATATTATACGTATATATACATACACAATATATATATATATATATTATTATATATTATATTATATATTATATTATTTAGTATATTATATTATATATTATATTATATTATATATACAATATAATATATATATATTGTGTATATATATATTATATACGTATATATACATACATAATATACATTATATTATATATTATAATATATATATATTATTATATATATTGAATTATATTGATATGTTTGTGTACTGTACAGCATTAGTTTACAATAATCCATACATGGCCAGAAGTTTGATTTGTGGGTAGCTGGGAACCAATCAGGTGCCACTGGGAAGAGAACATATTTTGCAACTCGAATGTGTTCTTGAAGACGATGCCATATCGTTGACCTGCTCGACATTGGTTGGTGAAGAAAAGGTCCACATTCGAAATGCGCAGAGGTTTGATTTGCTTTGGGATATTCAAAAACGCATCGCGCGTGAATTGAAGATCGGTGTGCAGAGTCTTCGCATTGTCCTGCCGGACGGACGTTTGCTGACCTCGGCCTGTCAGGCAAATCCAGTGGTCACCGTGGGTGATGTCAGCCGGGAGAGTCCAAAGAGACGGCGCTTGGCGTAGCTTTGGGGCGCTGGAATTTTCGGCGCACCCCAAAAAGAGTCCATTCTCGGTTGAGCCGAAGATTGTGTGGACGTTGCTTAAAAATTGGCAGCTTCGGCATCGTGAGCATCCCCGAGTGAAGGTGGACAACTATGTCTTGTTCTCATATTGATGATCTTCCATTTGATGGTTGAAAGCATCCCCATCTTCTGGGTATGAAAAACCTCAGCTAGCTTCACAACAAAGAAAACCTCTTTTGTACCTACTTACCAAGGGGGATACTTTTGTGCCCACTTGCCTCAATACATCACTCCGAGTTGGAAGGTGTCATTGGTGTTTGGGAGTGGGTCCAAAGTAGGCACATGACACCCAAGCATTTTGGTGAATTAGAACTTCTTCACCGCGACGTCAGAGTCAATGTGGCTGGAAAGGGTGATGTTTTTGAAATGGCCTTACAGTATTTCAGATTGATGAGTTATTATGCATGATTTTACTGGCGAATTTATCCAGTATCCATGATCATCAGCCATTATTTCATGGACAGACGAAGGAACAAAGGATGATTTGATCAAACTAAAAAGACACTCTATTAATTATGCGGAAAAGCATCATTTTATAATAGGTAAAAACAGTAAATCATCAATAAATGGACAATTTCCATAGCTATGTTAGTTTAAATTACCAAAGGGTATAATTAAATAGAATACTGATTATTTATATCTATTTTTATAACTATGATATTTCTTGTATATATATATATACATACATATTCTATTGACCGCATTTTCATCATAGATCATCATTGAAATACACATCATTTCCATATAGAAGATCGATAATATCTATGACAAATCATTGATGATATATATATATAACTAGATAGATATTATAATGATAGTATATGATCTATTAAAAGACTGATGATACAGCTATATATATATATATTCCATACATGATATATTAGATGTTTTGGTTTTATGATCGCTTATATATTTTCATCATAGAGCATGATCATCATAAAAACTCATAAAACCAACTCGCGGCGCCGAGGAGCCTGAGGACAAATCAGGAGCCTGGCAGCCTGGGTAAAGTTTGGGTGGCTTAACGTGTTTTTGTGTTTCAAATAACTAAATAGATGGAATGTAATTGTAATATATACATATACCACACATTATATATATACACATATCACACATCGTATATATATATATACACATATCGAAATTGCTGTTGATGATTTCTCCTTGTTATTCTGATACCTGTCTTTGACTTTGTCGTCAATGGGGATGTTTATTAATGATATCCGCTGACATCCAGCTACGACATGCCAAGACTATATACATACACGGAGAGTATCTAAGATTGGCCAGATGATGATAATCCACTTTTGCTGACGGCCCTATTCCTGCAAGAATCGAAGCATCCTACAAGAATTTCGTGGTACCCAGACATATGGAAGATTCACGGTAGTCCTACTGTGGACAATATATACTGGTACCAGGACTACCAGGACTCGCCCCCAGTTATGATTAAGTTGGTTTATAACCCACAAAACCATAGTAACTATAGGTATATTATATACCACAGTCAGGACTAACAGGACGCTACCTTGGGCCGAGGGATGAGTGACCTTAAAGGACCTTCCATAGTCATGGGGTTTCCATAGTCATGGGGGTACCCTAATAGCTGGATTGTTTTTAATGGAACATCATATTCAGCTGGATGATTTTGGGCTACCTTCATTTTAGGAAACTCCCATTTAGGAATCGCACCGATTTTGAATATCTAAACGGGTTTAGTTTCCAAAGCTATCTGTATTGTGAACCCAATTCACAGTCTAGTTTTGGGAATGGGTTGCAACCAACAACCAGGTATGTAGATATTTGTGACGGGTAGGGCAATGAATTTTGATGCGTTCAAGGCGTTAATTATTGCTATCATCAATAGGGAATGATTCATGCCCAGCTAGAAACGCATGATTCGCCACAGGATCATTAATGAGTTGATGTTCCCATATTGAAAATGGTGATACTAAAACATACTAAAACACTGTAATTTCCTTATTCGATCCCAATTTCCAGCCACTGAAAAAAGATACTTTCTTGAAATGGTGCTATCCCCAAATCATCCAAGTCATTCGACCAGTTGAGTATTGCCATGAAGACTTGGGGATCCACCTTTAAGAAACCATATCTACTATATATTTAAACTACTATAAACCATATCTGGTTGGTGGTTTGGAACATGGCTTTTATTTTTCCATTCAGTTGGGAGTTTCATCATTTTAATCATCCCAACTGACGAAGTCATATTTTTCAGAGGGGTTCGGTTGAAACCACCAACCAGATAGTTAATCATCATTTACCATCACTAACCATCATTAATCACCATTAACCACCATTAACCAAGTAGGTCAACCACCAACCAGCCAAGGGATAACCATCTGTTTTTGGGATGCACCGAAAAGTCGCTGTCAGGAGCCGGAAAGTTGGTCTTCGGTCGGGTGATGGAACCCAACGACTTGGCGCAGGCCGCTTTTTTGCGCCGAATGGCGAATGGTGGTGACCAAGAGAAAAACCACGAAGAGTAAGATTTCAGTATTAAACTATAGTTGATATATTACCAACAATTGAATATCTATAGTTGATATACCAACTATTGTTGTTTTTTTCTGTAATTACTCTTATATATTAACTACTGTAATTAATAGTAATTATTGGTGAATATATTGGTTCAATACCCAGAACTAAAAGTAATTAACCAACAATTGGGCATTAAACTATTAACCAACAATAGTAATAAGTAATATTAGCCAATAATAGTAATTATTAGATAACATGAAGCAACAATCAATAGTAATATTTCAGTCTTGATATATGGTCATGGGGATGTAATTAGATAGAAATGATGTGACATTATACAGTATGACTAATTGCTGAACAGGTTTAACAAGAAACATGAAATCAACCAGGGATATACAGAAAATATGGGCAACCCAACCAATCGTGCGGCTTCACCTTTTTTTGTGGCCTTGGCGCCAGGTCAAGTGTCTTGTCGTGGACAAGAAACGTGGACAGTTTGACCTGGGCTCTTTTGCTGCAGAAGTCGTACGTGGGTATCGATGGAAGCGCTACTGAAACGAATCGACCCTGCCATGACTGAAAAATGGGTGATAAAATCAGGGTCAAACTGTGAATTCACTGCAGGGTGTTTGTAAGCACCACCATTTTCTTGCAAATTCTGGCAGTACATATGCTTCAAATACTGTAGCTACCTTGGTTTCAAGATGTTTCCAGGACATGAACCTTAGGACATGACCGGTTGGGATAACAGGCCTGCGTTGGCATGTTTCAGAGTACATAGGTTCATAGGTTCATAGGTGGTTTTCTTCATTTTCCGATCATTTCATAACATGGACCCAGTGATGGTTGGTTGCCATACCACCAATGCAGGCTGATTCTAGATGCAGCTGTTATTGTTGAAACAAATCCTTGATAGATAATTGAGATTCTTCAGCTGATAGCAGGGCATCGCCAGTGGAAGCGTCCAAGTTAACTGCGTGTATCCACAGTCATAAAGTTGATACCACTGAGGTGGCTCAGGACTTAAAGCTTGGAGTCTGAAGTTGGTGTTTTGGCGATCATTTGGGGGATGGAAGGGACAGATTCTACCGGAAAGGAGGAGAGTTTCCATGATTTTTCCATGAAATCTAGGGGGAGTTGCGGTTACTGTCGATTTTCTCCCGCCGATTTTGTGGCCAGTTGCCATGAGGGAAAAGCTACTGGGCAACCAGAATTGAGGAGAAATGGCCAGATTGAGAAACCATGTCTGATGATCAAATTCAGATAATTCAGGCCGGGTTCCCGAAAATCGGCACCATTCATGGCTTTGAAGTGGACCCGAACGACGCAACAACCCATGGATCGCGGCTTCTCCGAGGCCAGTTGCAAGCATAGCACCTGGGAGAAGATCGAAAGCACCGTTCCCATCGAGACAAAACTCTACCAGGAGGCGCGACTCCCGGCTCCGGTTGGTGAATCCGCCAGGCACAGGGGAAGCTGGTGAAGCGAAAACGTTGGGTACCCACTCTTGGTACCAAAGTTTGTGCTGCAAGACGAGACTTTGTGCTGCCAGGGGAAAAGTTCTTGGTTTTTGCTCGTTCAACCAAGGCTACCAAGGTGTTTCATGATGCAGCTAATTCTCTTTAAGAATCTTGGAACCTCGAATCGATAGAAATAGCAATGTTTGAGTATTTTGGAGTGATTGTTGCCACATAGCACGACCTACACAAACTATATCTATTTATCAGCCGAGACCCTGTTTCCCGAAGGCTCTGGAACGCCATGCTTCGCTCTTCAAGTGAGCCATCACTGATCCCTCGGAGATCAATCTGCGCCAGACCATGAGCCAAAAAGTGCTTAGTCCCCAGTGGTGATGCGCTGGATTTCTGGACCAAATGTTGGTGCAGATTTCCGAGCTGCGATAGTTGCGATTTCGTGAACGGAAAGAGTGCGGAGTGGCACAATCAGCAGGGCATCGGGCTAAGTCTCCAGGGAGAAAATCTCATTTCGTTGGAAGGCGCGAAGCGCACTTAGCACTGCTGATTTCTTGGTCCCATTGAACATTTATGGTCAATTTATTGTAATTAAGTACTTCTGCAAGATCTACAGTTATGGCCAGTTATGGCCCATTGGCCCTTAAGGCCCAACTAGCAGTTATAAATTAGGATTAAAACTCCTGCAACTATGGAAGATTTAAAGATCATAATCATAATGGAAAATCTCCATTGAATAATATGCTAGAGGTTGCAAGATCTGTTTGATCTTCGGTCTCATTTTGCCGAGGTCGAAGATGGGGAGAAGATGCAAATGCTGCAAGTGCAGGCTGGAGAACCATCCCCTGGGGGGGACCAACATCCATCAGCACCCGCGAAAAAAATGCAGGAGCTGTACCAGGATCCTGAGGATGGATGCACGTAGCTGCCTATGTGACTATGTTTAATCATGCTCCCAAGCTTTATGAATCCACTCATGTTGGTTGCAATAAAATACTCGAAGGTAAGGCGTTTCTCGGCGTTTGATGATGCGGAAGATGGCATCAGAATACACCAGATTACTGGAACTTTCGGTCTTCGATCCGATAAAATACCAGAATCCAAAGGAATACCAGAAACCATGTCAAAATACCGGGAAAAAATCCAAAGATACCAGAAACTCAAAGTAGTTTGATCATTCAAACAGAAACATCAACTATATCTAGTGGTTAAGAGAGAGCGCCTCGGAGCTAGGGATATCCACGTTCCTCTTTTTTCTGGGGGGCGAAGGAGCTACAATTAGAGTTTCCCAACCACATTGATGGTGATTAGATACTATTATGATCATTATCCCCTTAATTCACCAGTTATCCTATGTTTCCTTTTTTTAAAACCGAATATTTTAGAGTAAATTACCATGATTCTACTGTAATTCATTATATCATAATTATACTATCATATAATTATATGACTTCTGTCAATCACATTTAACCACTATGTGAATCGCCACTATAATCACCATTATATCACTATTTATCAGCATTAATCATCTTTAAGATACAATTATATCAATTGTATCACCATTATATCACCATTATATCACCATTATATCACCATTATATCACCATGATATCACAATTATATCACCATGATATCACCATTATATCACCATTATATCACCATTATATCACCATGATTCCATGATATCACCATTATATTTATATCACCATTATATCACCATGTATCACAATTATATCACCATTATATCACCATGATATCACCATGATATCACCATGATATCACCATGATATCACCATTATATCACCATTATATCACCATTATATCACTATTATATCACCATTATATCACTATTATATCACCATTAAATCCTCAATAAGGTACCATGATTTGAGGCAGACCGCTCCCTCAGGTGCCCTCCTTGCGCTTCCCCACGGTGGCAGCGGCAGTGGAGGCTGCCAGTCCTGGGACGCTGATTCGAGTGGAGCACGGAGAGCCCAGGATCCATGGAGCTGGAGATAAATATGTGCCATGGTGAAGTTTTCTTGGACAAATCTATGGTGAAGTTTTTTATTATTTTATAGGCAAGATATCCATAGATATGCCAGGGTTTCTGAGGTTTCTGAAAAGTCATGCCGGATCCCCAGTCGTCACCATAGATTAACCTATACCAAAATGGTCATCCATGACTTGGATGATTTGGGGGTACACCTATCTTAAGAAACCCCAGGGGTGTGTCCTCAAACGGGTTAGAACTGCTCAAAGGGCAATTGAAAAGGGAAGAATGATGATGCATGTGATATCTGTGTAGACCTTGGATGGGTACTCTTACCACTAAATCTTTTGCAAACTAAATGGGGAAGTGAACCTAAACAGCTGATTATTTTTGGCAGGGTATCTAAGACTGGCAAAGATATATGGGATGTGATCAGTTTGTCATGACGATGTAAAAATCGGGGCAGCAATACGTATAGATATAGATCGCCTATTTGGATGATGAACTGACCCTTAAAAGATGCGATCGGCCATCCGAAAAAGGGAAACAGGCCTCATCCCCAAATATGCTCCTCAAACTGGGGATACATGACGGGGGTTTGATCATCCTATATGAAAGCCAGTGTGCCAGGATTTCGCTCCGCAACCCAAATACGTAGGGATTAGCGCAAGTTTATTTTCTTATTGTTAATGAAGATCAGGACGATGACTCTTCATATTATCATCATGATATTGACAATGATGATGAGTGATGTTGGACTATTGGATGCCTTGCAAATCCTCCTGTCTTTGGCCATCTTGAAGAACGCTGATCTCCCAGAGCTTTAGTGGTGGCCCTACCAATTCTTGGCTAAACATACAGATTCTTACTGCTTTAAAACGCATACGTTCGCCCATGTTTGCCCTCATAAAGAACATGTTTTCCTTCTAGAATGACACATGGGTGTTCCCCCAAACCACTTGTTTGGTTACCCTCTGGTAATTTAACATAGCTATTGAAAATGACCATAGAAATAGTGGATTTACCCAGCTATAAAATGGTGGATCTTTCCATAGTTATGTTAGTTTACCAGAGGGTAATTGAAGAACCATGTTTTTTAAAACCAGGGTTCCTTGGCATCTGCCACCGCCACTGTGGCCGTTTCTTGTTCGAAGCTGAGCTCCGGGAGAGCTGAGCCTGAAGGTTGGCCAAATTGGGGACCGTGGTTCGTGGGATTCCATGAACTAATGGGAATGGTATAATATATATATTATATATATACACATAATTAAACTATATATATATATTTATATATATATACATCTAAATATGATTAAATTATATATATACACAATATATATATAGTTATATAATCATATATATATACACATTGTGAATGGTGAATTTTTGGTGGATCATCCGCCAATGACCGTCAAGTCTTAAAGGGTTCGTGAATTCTTGTGATTTATTCAGTGACTCATGGAGATTTGAGGCAAAACGGTGTTCTTCAGGGGGATTTGACCATGAATTCATGGGGATTTCATGATTTTTCACCAAGCAGATATAGTGGGACTGTACCAATGGGATATAACTGAGGATTTGGCACTTAAGTCTTCTCTCTGGTCATTTCCCAGCATTTTTTAAAAATATCTTCGGATAAATCATCAATAGTTCTGCAAAACCATGCTATATCTACTAAAATAGAGAAAAATATAGACATAATCATCAATATTCCTTCCAGTTATCTCTATATTTTACTACATTTTTGTATTATCCATCAGTGATTTCGGATTCAACCACCTCATGGGTAAATCGACTGCAGCATTCGACAAAGGCCCAGAACCAGTTGGATTTTCAATAGAGTTGTACAAAATTGGCAAATGGATTTTTTGTTCACCTCACATATTGGGCCGGTTTTAACCCATTCCATTTCAGGTGTCTAGATCTACAAACCAGGAACGGCTGGTGATCTCCGCCGATCGCAGTAACAAACCTCATGTTATGGGTGTTATTTCCAATAAACTCACTAATGAAATTGGTGATATTGGGCAACACGGGGATGTTTGATGTGTTTTGGGTCTACCACATTCCATGTTTGATTTTGCTCTAAAGTTGATATGAATATTCAATTAATACATTGTCACCTGAGAGGTTTTCAAAGCCCCAGTTGGTTGATTGGTTCGGGGGTTATACCACCCAACAAAAATGGGGCATTCTCATTAATAATCCATGAGACTTTTCCCCATTAGAAAAAAGTGACATGACATTTTGGGTTTGCACACTCATCAGTCAGGGTATTGTTGGCAAATCTTAAGCACCATTAGCAGGGTTGCTGTAATTAGAGGATATTATAGATAAACAAAATCATCCACAAGAGGGGTGAATCGATGACCCATGGACTCTTGTGCCGGTCACCTTGCTCGCCCGAATAAACAGGGCCATGGAGACGGGGGGCTATGCCGCTTCGGAGTCGTCCCCGCCCTCCAGCAAGTGGCCCAGCAATGCGGAAGGCGCGGTGTTGTTTCTGGGTGTTTGTTGCCAGTTATTGGGGGGTTCCAATATACATATATATATATATACATACAGACATTATATAGGTTTACTGCATGTTGGGGGTTATTGGGTTCACCACATTATATAAATGTAAAATAATAATAATATATATATGTATACATACATGTATACGTATACATTAAGGTAAACACAGAAAAAATGCATAACTGGGGCCAGGCTACACCTTGCTGAGCCGCATCGGGCACGGCGCCTTTGCTACGGTCTACAAGGCCAGATTTCCACCATGAAACATGAAGAAGTCATGGGATATTCATGCAGATACTATGGTAACAATGATTATGGTTGGTTAATGGGATATTATGCTAGTGTTGACCATCAATGTGATACTATTGGGGATATATATGATATATATATATATGATATATATACTGTATATATGTAGAATGGGATGTTCATGCAGAAAAGAACTAAACAGTTATGGCCCTTAACAACTATAAATGGGATTATAACTCCTGCAACTAAGCTGAAAACATCACTTAAATGAACTTATAAGCTAGTTATAACTGTTAAGGGCTATAACTGTAGTAAGTAGAGTTAGTTCATGGGACGTACTTTTAGATATATATATGTTACCATCAATGGGACATTAATGGGGACATATGAATCTAATGGGGTATGTTTGACCAACTATAGTAAAAAGCTGGTTTAGTTTAAATCCATATTTCACCAGGGTTTGTTTATGATAATTGTAAGTGTGGGGAATGGCGTGAACATAAACCAATTGAAGGGACATTGTGTTCCAATTCATTGCTTCGAGGATCACCCTGTGAATGGGACCTATTGGCCAGCGCTACTATTTGATTACTGATGTGGGATTCCAGTAGATCCGGCCTTGTCCAGACATGGAAGATTGAAATGCTGAAGTCCAGCTTTTCACTGTCATTTTCTTGCTAAAATTATCCCTTCGCCCCCCCAAATTGGCATCCCAAGAAATCATGGTGCCATCGGCCTCTATAGGCTGTTTGGGGAGATTTACGGGTGGATCCCTTAACCGTTGCCAGGCCAAAGTGGTGTCGGGCCCTCAAGCCGATTCGGACGTGGCTGTGAAGGTCATTGAGCTGGAGGAGTCCCTTGAGCTTCGACCAGAGATTTTTTTCCGACATTTTAGGATTTGACCACAGAACAAAATGGAATTTTAACCAACAAAACTCTGGGGTTGTTTAAGCCCTTGTTTAAACATGGTTTTTCCAACCAAAATCAGGAGTAGCTGTTACTTACATCCAGTGGAAATCAAGGTCACAAATTTGATCGGAAAAAGTCGCCAAATGGCGGATCAGTGGCTTTGTTTCTGTGCCCCGTTTGAAACCCTTAAATTGAGGGATTTACCACGTAAAATAAGGATTTAACCAACAAAACTGGGTTAGTGTAAGTGAAATTTGGGGATGTCAGCCAGCAAAGTTAGATGCCATTATGGGTCTTACAAACCTTCAGAAATTCAGGGTTTCTTGCTGGGTTTCCCACATAAAACCCGCAGTCTTGGAGATTTAAGTAACCAACAAGCGGGAATTTCACCAGGCAAAATCGGGGATTGACTCAATGGGATTTCTGGGATTTCTCAACTGAAGTGGAGGGCAGCAAATTAGTAACTGGCATCTACATGTGTCTATACTCAACATGCTCAACTATTCACCATTTTCTCCGCTGATTTTCAGAAAAGCTAAGCATAAGATAGCATAAGTAGAAGAGCAGCCGGCTAGAAATCATGGACATCCATGGTGACTGAAAGTCTCCCATCAAGATGTGGCCTCCACTTGGACTTGGGTACTTGGGTCATGAGTACATCAGCCATTTGGCACCCTGGTTTCGGTGCCCCCCGGGTGGTCCCCGGTGCCCCCGGCTGCACTGGATCAGCCCCATAGTTGGCCGTATGATAACAGCTATTTTTCAGGTTGGTGATTCACCAAATTGTGAGCCTGTTATGATACCTAGGTATACCTAGGTGATTTTGAGATCATCATTTCAGACGGCATCATGTCCAGGTTTCCGTTTTGTCCCTTCGGGGCTGAAGAATGTGTAACCACAATGAGTGAACTTTGCGAGTCCAGTGTGTTACTCTTGAAGGATTTGATTGACCAGCACAGTTTTATTTGTCTGAACATTGGGTAGCCCGAGACATTCAAAAAATCGAAGCATCATTCTCATTCATTTTCCCAGTTAAGATAACCATGAGAGGTCAATTCCATGTCTGAGGACATTCAACTGAGATTGACGAAAAAAAGCGCAGGGACTTCGCCAGGCCCCGACTTTCCGCCCCTTTTCATTCCGAGGTTTGCAGACTCGAGTCTGGAAGAAATTCGGCGAGAGCTGCAGATGATGAAGACGCTGGGAACGGAACCGCGCGCCGCGCAGGGCTTGTTGTGGGTTAGATGGGTTTTTTGGGGGTTTCCATCATGGGGGATCCCCAAAATGGTCAGTTTACAATGGACAATCCTGTTAAAATGGATCAGGGGTACCCCCCCTACTAGGTACTAGGGTTAAGTCCTTGCATCGTGTGTTAAGTCGTAGCGGATGAGCGTCTGCCTTGCGGAAAGGCATATTGGGGAGCATCATAGTATAACATATTGGATAAGCTATGTATGTT
>Ga0126342_10018792_pt1 | contig 11813 bp, 8 predicted proteins | sample Cyp1metagenome_FD_92528 | JGI IMG/M metagenome (GOLD analysis project Ga0126342, IMG submission 92528) | Coral microbial communities from Lord Howe Island, Old Settlement Bay, Australia - Cyphastrea 1 metagenome | ecosystem: Host-associated > Invertebrates > Cnidaria > Coral ... | reverse complement strand
TATGTATGTATGTATGTATGTATGTATGTATGTAATGTATGTAATGTATGTAATGTATGTAATGTATGTAATGTATGTAATGTATGTATGTATGTATGTATGTATGTATGTATGTATGTATGTGTGAGTGTGTGAGTGTGTTACCATTCAATAGTTGGAAAAATACCCTCTTTTCAACGGTGGATGATCAAATCGACCCATCAGTCACTTGACCCATCCGTCACTTCGCCGCACCTCCTCCCACGCCAGACTCGAAGCGGCGGGTTTCCCAATGATCGCCCATCCACTCGGCCAGTTCCAAGGCATCCGTGCGGTGCCTGGGGTGTGGATGGTTGCCTAGCTATGCCATGCTATGCCATGAAGCAAAGATAGGGAATTCCCAAAGAAAGATGCAAAAAAACCCGTGTACATGAAGGTTTTTTTCCATGGAAAATAATCTATAAATGGTGGATTTTCCAGCAAACAATGTTTGATTACCGGAAGGCATCATTGTTCTAGGATTGGACCTCACTGTTTCATGTTTTTTTGGTGGGGTTGCGACACTGTGCAAATGTTGACGTTCTGAAACAACGTTGGTGGGGATAATCAGCACGAACAATGATGATGTGTTCACCAAGAAGAAAGGAGAGAGAACGGACAAATGGATACGAAATATGAAAATCATGAACACGCACGCAGATTTTATATATATATATATATGTCTATGTATTTGTTTATTGATTTATTTAGTTATTGATTTATCTATATATACGTCATCCAAGACATATATGTATAAACATTTAGCACAGATATATACATAATAAAATAAAACATGCTGTGTATGTATGTTATTATATATACATTTCTTCCACACAGAGCGCTGCTCCACACAGTTTAGTTTTTTCCATCCACTGCTCCACAGCGACATCTTCTGTCTCTGGCCCAAATTAAAACATTGTTGGAAGTGCACAACAGTTCACCACTCTTTGTCATAGGTGGCTTTTGCGATGACCTTTTGTGCTTCCAGGTCATAGATTTGCTTGTCTGCTGTTTTGTATCAAAGATGCGTTGTGCCTGCATAGCCAGTGTCCTGGTGTGTTGTGAGAATGTGCATCGAAGTAATGAGGGCCATATTTATGACCAGGTCTGTTTTGCCAAGGTAGTTTGTGATCACCAAGTTTGTGCCATCCTCCTTTCCAGTGTTGTGTTTTGTTTCCACCAATTTGTGATCACCAATTTATGGAGAAGGTTGTGCAAACTTCTCAAATCGCTGGCCTCTGGGTCTGTGAAAATTAAAATTGTCGCCGGCTGCGGTATAGCATCCATGTTCCTGGTTTTGTGTTGTCTTGGACCTGCGCTTTGTATAGGAGCCTATATTATCATCATCTGTCTGCTCCCTTTCTGCTCTCTTTCAAGCACAAGCTCGTGTGTGAAATTTTGCGCTGCTCTTGTGTCATCTATTTCATCTTCATGGCGTCTGGCCACATCTGAAATGTTGCTGATTTGTTGTGACAGTGCATCTTGTTGGGTGAGAACCTGGTCCGCAGAGCTGGCTCCTGTTGATTGAAGTTGCTCAAGGTCGTGTTTCATTTGTGCTTAAATGCTTCATCTGTTTTAGGAGTTCTCGTGCTTCTTTGTCAACATTGTGCTTGGACGTCCGTTCTGCTGGCTTGCACTGTTCTTCTGAGCCTTTTTCCAGTCGATGTAGTGTAGCTGCGATTTCATACAAAGCCTTCGATGTTGTAGATCCTTTCTTGCCCCATATTCTCCTTGAACTGGGAGGTCTTGCCTCTGACGGCTCTTGTGCCACAGTTTCTTCTGCATCTTCGTCAGCTCCATCAAAAGCAATCTGTGTTTGTGTCCTCTTTCTTTCCCCTGCTCTTTGTCTTTTACTTTCTTCTGGTCTCTATCTGATTCTTTCTTTTTCAAGTAAGGCTTTCTCACTGCCATGGCATAGTGGCGTGTCACCCGCATGACTATCTTCTCGCTCCTCTGTCGAGCCCAAGGGTCTGTCTATCAATTTGTAATATATATATATATATAGATATAGATATAGATATAGATATATATAGATATATAGAGAGATAGAGATAGATAGATAGTGATCTTCCACTACACCGAGTATAATAACTGGGGTATAATTTATGGTAGTTGTTACCAAACAAGAGGAAGTGGCAGCCAGCTGATGTCCAAGTTGCTTCACATCTTCACTCTGCAGCAGCCTGAAGCACTTCACCTCAGTAGCCTGCGCAAAGCGCAGCCCGACCCAGGCGCCACGTTGGTCGCAGGGGCTGCAGGAGGATTCCCAGCCCGTCTCGATCTTTTGATCGAAGACGTTATCCGCGCAGCTGCCCAGGTCTGTCCAACAAGCCGCTTGCTGGGCCTGGGGAAACATGAAGAATGGGAAAGTCTGGAATGGTGGGTGGAAATGTTGAAAGTTGTGAGAAGTCTTGGACAAATGGAGGATATGTTTGGAGAATTGAGGAAAAATGGAGAGGGTGTTCTTTTTTGAACAAACCAATGTTTCGGGGAGGTGAAATCCCGACCCAGAGATGGCCCTTCGTGCCGCACCTGCGACAACAGAGCTGGATTGGAGTTCACGGATTCACCCCTGATCTTCGTGCCGGCGCACTCCTGCACCGGATGGATTTCTGATCCAAAACAGTGGGCATTGGAGTGGGCATTGAAGCCAAGAGTGGAGATATGTAGAGAATTTCTATAGTTTAGATTGGGGTGTTAAAAAACATCGGTGAGCAAGTCCTTAACGAATGATGAAGGGTATCCGCATGAAGGGTAGAAACAAAAAAAGGAAGAACCGTCAGCGTCAGTATTGGCTGATGCTCAATTGACGAATGAGTCCCCAATACCAGTTCACCTATCATCTGCTGGAATCTCCACTCAAGTTCGTTCATGGATTTACAATGATGTACATGCTTAGTTCGTACTGGGGGGCCCAACCCAATATCTCTTTATCTGAAGATAGGGTACGCCAAAATCTCACGGTTGATCATCATTTTTTCCCGCAAATGGCCATCAATCTGAGGCCTATCGTCCTATCCACCATTTTCAGACAAGCCCATGTTAGTTAATCCCAGTGATATGCTTGTACTGTTTTACTGTTGTTCCACCCCATTTTTGTTAAACTCCGCAGCATCCTCGTTGTCATAGAATTCCAACTCGTAGACCCTCCAGGACAGCAGGATCCGATCGAAGTTGGCAATTCGCCAACTGGTCCGCTCTAAAGGCATGGTGTCATTCCAGCCGCCCTGAGAAAATGACGGAGTGGACGCCCTATGGAAAGCCCAAAAAAAATGTGATTTATCAACAAAAATAGTGGTTTATTGGAATCTAATGGGGATATAAGGGGGATAACTATCAACCCAACTACAAGGTGGTGCCACAGTTCGTTAGGTTGCTCAAAATAACTACATAGATAGTTGGTCTGGAGCAATTTTCTTTTCCGGAAACGTGGGAAACAATTTGTTTTCATGCCCAAATACTGTACATTCTTGGGTAACAGATTTCCATTCAACAAATCCTTGGACTGTGAGTATGGCTGGAAACTACCACCAGAAATGGATGGATTGACACTGCGAATCGCCAACTCTGTGGGTCCCTTGAACCCCAATTTTGACCCCGTACACATGCTTCAACTATTAGAATGTGGAAACAAACCTTATACAACTACCCTCTGGTAAACATAGCTATGGAAAATCACCATGTTTGAGTTCGGTAACTCAACTATTTCAATGTGCCATACGCCTGTCCCAGGCCGCTGAAGACGTTGCGGTCTTCCCATTTGAAGCCATCCCAACTTTGCAACAGAATCCTCGAGGTGAAATGAGGCACACCCCATCCTGCTGTGGCTGCTGTGGCTCATGTGGCAAGAAAGATGTGAAATCATATGTCAATGGATTGGTTTAAGGGAAAATTTACAGGAAAACCCCATATTTAATGGGACAATCTATGGTTTCCTGTAGATTTTCCCTCAAACCAATCCATTGAATATGGGAGTTAGCTCCAAGATATGGGGATTTAATATGATTTAATAGGTTAATGGGGGAAGGGGACAAGTTTTTGTTGTTGAAATGGTGAAGAGAGACTTGAGATGAGACTTGCTGAATCAGTTTCAGCATTGGGGAATGAGACTTGACTCCATTCCTCCGTTAGGTGTCTGCATCTGCTTAAACCTGGAAGTAGAGAATCCACCATTTCGAGATTCTTTTCCTCTCAAAAATGAATCAGAACATAAGTTCTGAAACCACTTCCAGCTCACAACCCCAGCTTTTCCACTTCCAGACTGTGGCAAACTCCATATTTTTCTGGCGCTCCACCCCATCCCATCCCATCCCATCAACGGTCCTTCGTCAAAGCCTTCGTGCACCGGTTGGTTGATCCGAATGCAGCGCACGGTCTTCGGCAGCACATCAAAATCCAGGCCGATCCACACCTGTTTCGCGGCGCAGCCGGCCCAGAACTCACAGTTGGCGATGAATTTCCCCTCGAGGCGAGGCCTGAGTTTTGTTTTGGCTGCAGATTTCTAGGAGGATGTTTTTTTTGAGCTGTTTAACAGCTGTTTAAGGTCATCACCAAATACCAAGAGCTTTTGTTTGTATGCATCACTTCGAACTACAGGTATATAATCCATATACGATGTTGTATAATTGGATAGTTGTTGTAAGTGGATAATCATCTGGATATAAATTAATCATAACTTATATAAGTATATATTCCACGTGTATGTATATATATATAATACTTGGAGGTGGAGAAAGTCACCATGCGCCCAGTGATGGATGTCATCCTGGGCACCATGATTAGGGAAATGGTGAAGCAGTGGTTTTTAAGGCCCCATTTTCAGACGGCTTGAATTTATTTGTTGCTCCAAATTTCAGAACTTTAGATCTCCAGATCTCTATCTTCATTTTTAGATCTCCGTTTTTATATCTCAGATATCTCCATTTTTAGATCTCCATAAATTTAGATCTCTATCTCCATTTGGTCCATGCGAATCACCATTCTTTACACAAAAACACCGTACGTTTAGCATCGCTCCGAGGCACAGGATATAGCCTGGCATCTTGATGCCATCGAAGGCCTTGCTGGCGGTATACTGATCGCAGGTGCGCTCCGTAATGCAGGTCTCCTGGTCATGGGATGATGTGAAAATTGATGTGAAATCCCTCTGGTAATGACTAACATAGCTATTAAAAATGGCCATAGAAATAGTGGATTTTCCCATGAAAAATGGTGATTTTCCATAGTTATGTTAATTTACCAGAGGGTATCCCACTCAAAATGGAAGAAATACCTGGGAATGACATGGAAAATAAGTTGATCCCATCCAACCATAGAGGTGAGTCAATATCATGGTTATCCTCTGGTAGACGTTTGCAGTTTGCGAACTGGAAAATCACCTTGCTATGAAGTTCGGTAAATCAACTATTTCAATATGCCATGGCTTCCATAGCTATGCGAAATTACCAGAGGGTATCCCATTAAAAATGGAAGAAATAGGGAGATCCAACAGAACATGAAGATTGCGAGTTATCAACTGCAGTTACTGGGATGTCTTCAAGTTCCAAAGACCAGCCGGCGGCACAGGCGTTCGCTGGCCCATCGTAGGGGGATGAAACATGAGACTCTTCAGCAATCCCCCAGTGAAACGAACCAATGCGTCAGTGGCCCAAACAAAAAAGTGCTTCCAGAAACAAAAAAGAAACTTATAAGCTCCCACCCATAAAAACGGTGATTCTGCGGCTGCTTTATGGCATTGGGTTTACCACAGATGATATCTGACACATCAAAAATCAGTCGCTGTGGACGTCGGGGCTAGGGCTCGATGTGTCCTCATGGATCATGGTGGATTAACCAAGGGTTTAAAATGCTGAGCCCTGAAGGCATCTGGAGGCTGACAAAATTCTACACAGATGTTGTTCGGCTGTTCGGCTGTTTGTTTTGGATAGTTTTTTCTCTTTTGGGGAGGCTGTGTCTCAGAATGTGAGGAAGGAAAAAGCATTCCCGTCCTCGAAGTAGGCACCATTCGAGATGGGGGTTCCAATCGCTTGCTTGTTTTCTTCGCAGAACAGATCCTTGGCTGCTTGCCAACATACACTATCTATCGATCGATCTATCGATCGATCTATCTATCTATCGATCTATCTATCGATCTATCTATCTATCTATCGATCTATCTATCGATCGATCTATCTATCGATCTATCTATCGATCTATCTATCGATCGATCTGTCGATCTATCTATCTATCGATCTATCCATCCATCCATATATCCATCCATCCATGCATTTATCTATCGATCTATCTATCTATCGATCGATCTATCGATCTATCTATCTATCGATCTATCCATCGATCCATCTATCCATCCATCTATCGATCTATCTATCTATCGATCTTTCTATCCAACCATACATCCATCCATCCATCCATCCATCTATCCATCCATCCATCTATCTACATTCAATTCATTATAACGTATGTAATATTGTATAATTCGCATTGTATTCAACCTCGTTTATTGCAAAATGTCTTCTTTAGAGATCGCTGCAGTATATATATATATCACCGATAGATTCACTCGAGGAGGTCAACCAGCACCAAGGTTCGACATTGCATTCCACTATGGTCTTAGGTCTTGGGACAATTCATGCAAAAAGTTTGGGGTTAACATGTGTGTGTATGTGTGATTGTATCCCTTTTCAAATGAGTTTGCAAAAGCACCTGCCTGATTAATGAGCACGTTGTCATGTTTCAATGAAATGTGTTCAGTCCATGTTGTTATTGTCATTCATGATTTTGCTTTCATGGCCTTTACCACGGGCAAGAATAACAAACATTAATTCAACAGCAGAAAAATCACCAAAGTTTGTGGGCGATTTTGGTTTGTCCATAGATAGGCTGCCCCAAAAATTCAATGGTTTAGCATCACTTTCCCGAGCAGTAATAACATGTAATAACCATTCCATTGCTATAACAGTATAACACCAGTATAACACCATCACACACCCAAATCATGGTTTTCCCAGCATGTTCTTTCCCATTTGTTGGTAAATTTCCCTCGAAAATCCCATACAAACCTACATACCCTCTGGTAAACTAACATACGGAAAATCTCCATGTTCAAGTTCGGTAAATCAACTATAAGATTGCCATTATCTCCATTTAAAATAGGTAAATTGCCATTTTCAATGTCGCAAACCGTTAGTCATTACCAGAGGCTATGGGTCACCAACCATCGGGATTTCTCCCATGACATCCGCAAGGCTCCGTGAAGAACATCACTTCCGCCACCTGGATATCCCGCCCAGGGCCTTGTTGTTACTGGAAGATCACCATTGAATAATGATATCCCCAGTAAGTTGTTGTTACTTCATGTTATTTGATTGTGAATACCGTAAATACCACCCTTTTTCTGACGCTGAAAAACATATATGATTCTTATTGGTTAAAGCCTAATTGTCGTTGTCGTTGCCTAAAACATGATTCTCATTATTGGTTAAATCATCCTCTTTGATTCTCATCTCCCCATTTTCGTGGCTTCTCCACATCTCTTGGGCAGCTCTGTTCAATGAGGCTAAGCTCGCAATCTATTACTCAACCCACCAGTGGAAAAAAACAATATCGATAGTGTTGGTGATATATCCCATTCTATCCCCAATATATTCAAAATACATACAGAAAATATATCCCATTCTATCCCCAATATATCCCCAATATATCCCCAAAAATACTAGAAATGCATACAGTGAATTTTTTCGTCATTGACGAACCTGAATCACTCGGCCACTCGACTTTCGAGTTCCAGTGGCGTGGCCGTGAGGTCGTTAGAATATGATCTATATATAATATTAAGCAACCCCCAAGAGATGTTGAAAAGTTGAATACCTAAATATGGGATGTTCCAAACATCATCTGTATTATATATATATATTATATTATATATATAGATATGTTGAAGAACTAGCAACCTGGAAGTAATTTTCAGCATCTAAACCATAAAAAATACTATCCCATCTCACTATACTAGTTGGTTCAAAGCGCGTTCCCTTATATGGCTCATATATCATAATCCCCAATCAATGAGCTTTTGTTTAACTCCTTAGAATGACCAATCAACAGTTACCGTACTGGTTACTGTACTATCAACTATGATCAACCAATTTGTTACTGATGTTACTGTACTATCAACTATGAACCAATTAACATTCATCAATTCTATCCCTATGTCTTTGATACTTAACCGACTTAACCCATCAACCCATCCCCTGGCTTCACCGCACCTGCCAGGGCCTGGGCATCGGATCCAAGTTCCAGATGCGCCAGAGCGACTCCTCGCGCGCGGGCCGCGTGTGCCAGGCGCCGCCCGCCAGGTCACCGTAGGAGTAGATGATGTGCCAACTACTCAAGCTCTCCTGGGAAATTGGATTCAATGGATTGGTTTAAGGGAAAATTTGCAGGAAAACACCATATTTGATGGGAAAATCCATGGTTTCCTGTAGATTTTCCCTTAAACCAATCCATTGATGGATGGGAAGATGATCAAAATATGGGACTTGATGGGCTTGATGGACTTGAGGTGTTTGGTCCAAAAAAAAGAATCCTGGGATAGACTTGGGGATGGGGATTTTGGAAGATTTTGGGAAGATCTAACTTGGAAAATCTTAGGAAGATTTGGAAGGTCCTAACTTGGATGATTTTGGGGGGGTCCTTTGTTGGGGGTTGAACAAGCAAGGGCTCTCCAAGGAAGATGAGGAACATGATGTGGATGGACGGTTTTTGATGGTTTTTGGGACGAAAAATCTATGGTCCTAATTTGGAGCCTGGGAGCCTGGGATGGTCTTGGATGGGATTGGGGATTTGGAACATGATCAAATGGGATGGAAGATGGAAAATGCCAGGAGATCTTTTGCATTTCTTGATTGAAACCCTAGCAGTTGCATTTCTTGATTGAAACCCTCCCCAGAATAAACAGAATGATCTGTCTTCGTGGGTTCTTCAACCCAATTTGGGTTTATTTGGTACATACCCTGTTTGGACCCGGTTTCAGGCAACAGAACTGATGGAAGATGTAGGCCGAATTCTATTTGGAGGAACCAAAAAATGCAGGGTTGACCAAGCAAGAGGCAGCAAATTCATCTTGCATCATTCGAAAGAACGTGTGATCAACCAAAACACAGGTTTCTCCAACCAAACGTGGTGAGTGGACCAATCAAAAGCAGAGGTTTGACCAACAACGAAAGCAAATTTCACCACCAGCGGAGTGGGAAGAATGCCTACCTGAAAGGCCAAAATCCAACCCGCTTTCATGGTTGGTGAATGGAAAGTGTTCATCCTCCCGCACGATAGATAACCCACAAATGCCAATGATGCTCGGGGGCTAAGGGGGGTTGCTTTTGCTGTGCTATTTGTCCGGCCAATCTCAAACATCAAACCATTCCAATTTCACAGGGTGGTAAAATGTCCCATGTGAACAGCACCCAACCATTGGAGTAATCATCTGTAAAAAGCAGATATGTGTTCTGGATAGTTTTGGCATTTGACGATCTTCAAAATGTCCAATGGGAAATTACCAGTCCTTTTTTCAGCATCCCCTATTTCTGTCCAAATAACCCTTGATCTCCTATAGCTGGGCCAACTATTGAATTCATGGTGGATGTACCATGATATATCGAACTAGTTCGATGCTGTAAACATAAACCAACAAACATACTATCTGGTAACCTAACATAGCTATAGCAGCTATAGAAAACCACTTTTTGAAAGGTAAATCATCTGTAAATGGACCATGTTCCATTTCCACGCTTCCGCCAGGTGTCATTCTCCATTGTGATGATGCTCACCGAGGACGACTGTCGCGTGGCATTGGGTGACTGATACATCCGCATGCATCTCACCTGGGCAAATTTCTCCACAGGTTCCTTGTTCAGCGGAATCGAGTCACCGATGTTTTTGCCTCGGAAAGAGGCAAGAAAAAAATTCTGGCTGAGTCGGGTTTCCCGGAATCGCAAAATATGTATACCGGTTGGTGGTATACCTACCCCTCTGAAAAATGATGGAGTGAGTAACAGTTGGGATGATTATATATTCCCAATAGTAATGGAAAAATAATCCAAATGTTCCAAACCACCAAGCAGTTCCATTTACATCCTTTGAACATAGTTATCCAGAAATAAAGTTTCAGCATTTCTTTGGTGATAAAGTGCCAGCTACTGGCCATATAAAACCCTCTACCTATCGGATCGGCGAAGCATCAGCTTTGGAAGTCTGCTTCACTGACCATTGAATACTATTGGTTTTGAATACCTTAGGTAATTTGAATACTATAACCAATAGTTAGATTTGAATACTCAATACTATTGCTTTGGAGTACTATAACCACTGGTAATTTGATCAGCTTTGGTCAGCTCTGGAACGATCCATCAAACTTGGAACTCGAACAGCTATGGTCCTTTGCCAGTTATAAGCACTAACAAAACCCCATTTATGGAACCTATATATAAATATAATTATACATATATATATATATATATAATTATATATATATAATCCCTTAGAAATAGCCAATTATAAATTATAACCAAGAAATGGCAATAACCCATGGTCAATGGCTTGGCTCTTCAAAAACCACCCTTCTTCAACCGACCAAAGTCACCACGACCGAGTCACCCACCCACTGCGTCCGAGGGCTGCAGCCTCCCAGAATCCGGTTGCAATCGGCGGACCACTTCCTTTGGCGAAGCCGGCGCTGATGGTGATGATACCCTCTGGTTATGACTAACATAGCCATGGTATAGATGGCCCATAGAAATAGATGGTTTACCTATTAATAGCATGGTGATTTTCAATAGCTATGTTAAATAACCAGATGGTAGTGTTTTTGTGAAATATTGATAATAATGATAATGGTAACAATAGTGATAATAAGAGTGGTAATAATAAAATCTCGTTGAGAGTAGACATAAAGGATACTAGTAGTGATCATTATAAATAAATAGATATGTATAATTAAAAAAGACGGGAGTGATGATAATACACATAGTGACAACTGTAAGAACAATGATAATAGTAATAGTAATAGTGATAATGATGATAATGAAAATGCCAAAATGATCATGATAAAGTTCAAATAATGGCAATAAAGACGATACACATATTCACAAAAGCAACCCAATGAGATATCAATGACCAATGGGGTGCCCACCATATGGAATATGTCCCAGGTCCTAGGATTCCCACACCACCAATGGTATGTTCCCTCCCCCCAAACCGAAGCTCTTTGCAAGCTATTTGCAGCTTTTTGGAACCATTTGTACGTTATTTGCAGGATAATGGTCAAAATCATGTAAACATAATTCCACATATATATATATATCATATCTATATATATATATATCATATATCTATATATATATATATCATATCTATATATATATATATATCATATATCTATATATATATATATCATATCTATATATATACATATCATCATATAACTCCAATAGTTAGTTTATTCCATCACGCCAGGCGTCGTCAGCAGGTTCTTGTCCCAGGCCAAGTCCTCGTCGTTGCCGTTGATGCGCGACGACGCGATGGGCAGACCCTGCGGGAATGGCAGGCTGCACTGGCCTCGGCAGAACGGGCTGCGTCCCCGAAGTCAAATGGATGAGAAAATCATGGGAAAATCATGAGAAAATCATGGGAAAATCATGGGAAAATCATGAGAAAATCATGGGAAAATCTAGGACAATCATGGGAAAATCATGGGAAAATCATGAGAAAATCATGGGAAAATCTAGGACAATCATGGGAAAATC
>Ga0126342_10018791_pt1 | contig 11814 bp, 10 predicted proteins | sample Cyp1metagenome_FD_92528 | JGI IMG/M metagenome (GOLD analysis project Ga0126342, IMG submission 92528) | Coral microbial communities from Lord Howe Island, Old Settlement Bay, Australia - Cyphastrea 1 metagenome | ecosystem: Host-associated > Invertebrates > Cnidaria > Coral ... | reverse complement strand
GCCGCACCATTTTCGTGTGGCAGGTGTGGGACTTCGAGCACACCTGGTCACTTGTGACCCTATCTTTTTTACTTCAAAACGTAGAAACAGTGATTAGGGTCACAAGCGACCAATGTCCCTTAACTATCAACATCTATCCATTATCCTATCAAATCTTTATTCACCTATAGTTTTTGATAGATGCTGATAATATTAATGTTCAACGCCTACATCCCCTCCCATGTGTCCATCCGAAAATGGGGGATGCCCATGGATGCCCCAAAATCTCACAGTGGATAAAACCTGATAAAACCATAGAAACCCATCCTTTCCCTAGCAATAACCAACAAAAAAATGGGATATCGGGATTAAACCTCAAGATTTCGAAAGTAAATTCCAATGTCTGGACAACCACGCCTTTTTTTTCCAGCCAACCCCTGCAACATCCGCAGAAAGCCACCCCGGGGCGTGGCTGTAGCCGTGACTTGCTCCGGGAGCGGCTCCAGGCGCGGCTGAAGCCCTGGCTCCGGCAGCTGCAGCAGCTGCTGCAGCTGGGGGGTCCAGGTGCGATGCGGTACACCGAGGGCCTTGGACGCGGCCTCTGGGAGCCACAAGAGTTGCAACTCGGAAGCACCTGGCACAGCGGCGTGGCATGATTTCAGAATATGATATCCATAATAACAATGTCATTCCATCATCATGATGATGATGATGATGATGATGACGACGATGATGGTGATGGTGGTGATGGTGGTGATGGTGGTGATGGTGGTGATTGTGGTGATGGTGGTGATGATGGGATTACAGTTGTGGTTGGTTGTGGTGAAGTGTCGATGGATGAATTGCCAGCAGCAATGGGCCCTGAATTTGATACAGGTTCCTCAAAATGATTAGTCCCAAACATTCCCAAACAGCGAAAACTTCTTCTAATCCCAATTGTTTCGTGATTCCATGGTAAATACAAAGAAGAACTTCTTGCAAGGATGGCAAGTCAACTGAACAGTGTGGCTGAGCTGGAACTATTCAAAGGCCATGGGCCCAAAAAAACATGTTCTAAACAGAACCCCTCTCCATCCTCTGCTGCCTTGTTGACTTCATGTGTTACCCCCGGCGCTGCGCCAAGGTGCTAATCTTGGCATAAAAGTCCACGCAGGTGATGCCCAAGAAATCTCCTCGAGAACTGGCAGGGCCATCGCTGCCCAAGCGAAGGCAAACAGCTTTCTGGGTGCATCTGTCCACAGTGCCACTGATGATACTCAGAGCCTTTCGACCTTTCCTTAACTTGGCGGCCAGCGCTTTCAAAAAGCACGGAATATACAGAATAGGCAGGGGAGTGCAATGAACAGCAGAGAAAACAACTTTGCTATCAGTCCATTTTGACATGAAAGGATCCAGCGTTGCCAGAAACTTGGCGCCGCCCAACAGTTCAGAACAGATTTCGGGATGGGACTGGATAACTTCGCGCATTGAGGCGCGAAGGTCTTGAAGCGGATGGTCAGTTGATGATATGTTGACGGAGACTAACTACGAACTTTCGAGTGTACACCCTTTTGAATTCCCACATTCCACATGTAAGTATTGTGGGCCCAAACGCCTCTTTACCTTTTCACGTAGCAATTGCAGATTCCGCTTCTTCATCCATTAGGGCAATCTTCCCGAACACACACACACACACTTCAACTGAAGGTATCAGACTAACCAGCTTGTAGTTGATTTGATCACTGGTATCGCCCTCAGGCCCAAGAGCTTTGTTTTTGCAAACCAGTTTCAACCCCTTCACAGCTGCCCAGCAAGCACCTTCCAGCAAGTGCACCTCCCCTCGGCTCTGCAGCAATTTGAAGCCTTCAGCTGTGAGCAGATTCTGCTGCATCAGTTCTGGATGCATGCTGGAGCGAAACTTCAACCCCAGCTTTGAGCCAGGTGCCTTAGAAAAAAATCAAGGGACTAGGGCGTCAAAAATACATCCCTGTTGGAAAGAGGTAAAATAGTGTAAGTCCTGCGGAAAAATGACAAATCCCACTGCCAGCTGAGGGTAAAAACTCAAGAAATGAAAAACATGCGTATATAAATGGGGATGGGTCAAAATTTGTGCCCTACGGACCCACAGATTTTAGTATATGTCTAGTAGTCTAGTATTAGCCATCCAATTATTCTGGTACCCAATTTTGACCCATACCCAGATCAAGTCGTCCAGTCCCGGGCACCAAGTACAGAAGCCGAGGGAACTCAGCGACCAAACGGCGAACGCCTTCTTCCTCTTCTCTGCTTCGGTCCTTCAGCAGCGATTGCAAGCCGCCAGAGTTCGTCTTGCAGCGCGTCTTGGCACACAAAAAACCTCGGGGGAACTCAGGGAACTCCCAAGAACATCGTAGCACCAACATCACGGCAAATCTACCCCAAAATACCCCCCCAAAAAAAAAAGTTTAATTCGCAGAATGTTTCCCCACTTTATAGAAGCAAAAATAACCCATCAACCTACTCAATCAAGGTGTATATAGCATGTCTCACAATTAGGATCCCTCTTTTTGTGGCTGTTTTCACTATTTAAATGATGATAGGCGCCAATCAAGTGTCGTTCGTGTGGCAAACTTATTTTTGATGTGAGCATTCAAATCTATGATGCGCCGCGCATTGATACATATTACTAACCATTACCATTACTATTACTATTGGCATCATACCAATGTCAATGAATAACCACACAATAACTAATCAATGTTTATTACTGGTATCACTATTATCATCATGATTAATTACAATTGGTATAAACAGGTAAAAACTATATAATCATTTACATTCATTTAATCATTACTATTGGTATAATCCAACATTAACCACCCACAACACGGCGCTCGTTGGTGACACCACGCCACGGTAGCGCAGCAGCGCGCCGTCGCGTTGGTAGAAGCGCACCGAGCGCTCGACGTCCTCGTGGCCATCGCCCAAGCGCAGCTGGAGCTCAGGGAGGTGACGATTCAAACAGCCCCAGAAGAAGCCGTTGCCTCCGTGGGATGCGGTCGGCTTAACTGGTTGGTGGTTGACCTACTTGGTTAATGGTGATTAATGGTGGTTAATGGTGAGTAATGATGGCTTAATGGGGATTTCCATTGGGATTTCCATGGACAATAATGGTTAATAATGGTTAATAATGGTCAATAATGGTTAACTCATGGTATAATGGTGATTAATGGTGATTAATAGTGGTTAATGATGGTAAATGATGATTGATTATCTGGTTGGTGGTTTTGAGCCACCCCTCTGAAAATCATTGAAAATCAGTTGGGATCATGACATTCCCAATATATGGTAAAATAAAATTCATGTTCCAAACCAACCAGTTAACCATGGTTAGTAATGTTTAATAATGGTTACTCATGATTAAGCATATTTACGAACCGTGGTTTATAATTGGTTAGGAATCTAAAATGGTGTTAATAGATGGTCAAATAGCAGAGTAAGCTTGGGTACTAGTGTATGGTTAATATGTTACTGACCATATGCTTGATATAAGTTAATATAACGGTATAATAATACTATATATATATTAACATATATGTATTAACCATGGTTAGCAATGGTTACTCCATGGTTACTAACAATGGTTAATTTCATATGTCAGGAGCCTAAAATGCCAAGTCCCACTGGACTGTAGCACACAAGGCCACGTATGGACATATCGGGATGTAGGTAACCGTGATCTTCGGAAAGAAAACATGTCATGTTCACAAGGGATGCGCATTTAACATGAAAAATAGGGCTTTGCTGGGATTTGTTTACTGAATCTTGAAGATTGTAACTGGGATCAACCATGAAGAATTTGGTGCGAAAAGGGTTTTGAATTGCTGCTTGAAACGTTTTTGAAGCTGCTGGTTTTTTCCTAAACTGGGACTTGATTTGATATGATTTAAACGTTTTTGGACAAAAATTTGCCGAAAACCATCAGAATTGAAATGTCCGGGAAAAAATATGCGCGTGTTGTTGAAATAAATAAATACAAATAAACAAACATATATACTTTGGTGCGGGGAACATGGCAATATAATTTCATTTCACATGTCCAACATGTCCAGTTTATTCTTCCTTTTTTATATAAATATGTGAATTTGCCGAGCAACATGGCACTCCTCATGGGTGTGCGGGATTCACGAGGAGTTTGGGGCCATGTTCATTGGGCAAATATCATTCTGCGTGGATTTGGGCTCACAGGTCCGCCAAGAAACATAGGCCGTTCTTGTGTGACACTCCATGGTACATATAGAAGGGGTTGTCACTCACATTCAACGCCCACAGGAAGGCCCCGGACTTCTTCATGCGCTGCAGGGCATCCTCCACCACCATCTGCAGCGAGCCCCTTGGCAGCTTGGCCAGGCGCGTGTCGAGACGGCCCAAGTCCTGGACGCAGGGCGTGCATTGAAAGAGGCCCTCCAAGTCGTCATCCATGGACACCTGGGGCGTGGCATCGCCTTCAAGGGGCCAAAAAGGGATGTACCCTCTATAAATGGGCCATTTTCCATGGCTATCTTAAATTACCAGAGGGTACATGATATAAATATATGATGCCAGTCCAGATGGGAGAATGCGAGCACAATTAGGGTGGCCCTAAAAATTGTGACCCTGCACCGTCTACTGAACATAGAAACAAGGATTGGCGCTATAGGAAACAACATGAGGCAAGGATCAGGGGATCACAAACATGCCTGCCCCCTGATGCTATGTTCATAAAGCCCATTGAGGAGTCTATTTCTGGAACTCTGGAGTCAACACTCTTCATACGTAGCTTCAATTGCTTCCACTTGTATAGTATCTAAGTTAGAGTACAAGTATGCTGGAGTTTCTTAACTGCCTAGGCCCACGAGTGCAAAGGTTCATCAAGAGGAAACACCACACACCACTCAATCTGACTAAACATTCAACCAAGAAACAATATGAGTCCCTTCTTTGAAGAACTCAGTAATGAAATTCCGCTGTCTCCACAGAGTCTTCACCCCAATCACGATATTGGGCCAATCTCTACCGATGGCCCTATGATACGTCTCATACTCCAAGGCATCAGCCACGAAGATGTAAACTCGATGGCGTGGCACTCCCTGCTGCTTCAGTAGGGCCAAAGTCTTCTCTTGAATGATTTCGACCTGAGCTGCGGGATCCAGCAAACGCACGTGGTCTTCATCCAATGATCCTATATGATCCTATCATACCTATCATACCATATCCAATCGCACGACAGTGGGACGTGTGTGGCTATGAGATGTTGGCAATGATGTAAGGGACATGATGTAAGAGACACGCGATGCTCCCCCCAAAACCTGTATGAACTCCCAGGCCCAGGCACCCGTTGGTAGCTGGGAATTGCCACATAGAAGCCGCCATCCACTGCCGGCGCTGCCACGTTCGGCGCTGGATGGCCCATGGGATCAGCGCCTTTAGATCCTCATGAGTTTGACCTATGGATCTTTTATGATCTTTATATATGTAATATACTGTTATATGCCAATGAGTCTATCAAAGAAGCGTCAGTTTGCTATCATCGCTTCCAATTTGTCTTGTATGTGTTGCTTCAGGCCTTTTTTTATTCACTTATGATATATTTATATATACATATATACATATATATATATATAAATATTAGTAACATATACATATATATATAGATATACATCAATATGTATATATATATGTGTTTGTGTGTGTGTATTGTTGTATATAATTTAATGATAATTTAATGTTGTCACTGCCCATTGGATCATCTCACTGTCCCTCTATTAGCCCAACATTTTTCTGGCTCACCATGCTGAAGCCCAGCTGGCCAGTGCACCCGGTGGCAGCACCTGGTGCCCCAAAAAATGGAGGACGCCCTCAAACCCCAAAATGACAACTGTATACCGGTATACCATTGTATAATATAGGGAAAGCATGGGAAAGCACTGATGAAAGTATCAAAATCGGTACTTCACCCTATTTTGAGGCAGACACATCTTCATCTAAGATTTCCGCACGCCCCGATTGGCATTGCTTAAGTCAAGTCATATCCATGTTAAAATTTGCGGCTCAACAACATTGAATCCTTGAGTCGTTACCCAAAAAACAACATCACCAGCAAGGATAGACTCCGACAAACAAGTAGACACTTTAATGGAAGCAAGAAAATCGAGCACACTGATGATATAAGACAATTATATACATGTATGTTACAAGTATGGGTTACTTACTTATATACAGATATATACAGTACATTTCCTTCCTCAATCTTCCTCATACTAATTTAGTTCTTTCAAACGTTCACAGAAAATCCTGGGGAGCAAATCCCACTCCGTTGCTGGGCTTCCACTCCTTCGACGTCATTGTAGCTATAGCTGGCTTCGACCTTGGCCAAGTTCTGATCCCACCCCCTCAGTCAATGCGAAACAAAAACTGACGTGAGGCCCCAAAATAATGAAAATGATATGAAAATGATATGAAAATGATATGAAATGATATGAAATGATATGATATGACATGAAATGACATGGTTTTAGTCATCCAATACAAAAATCCCATGACCAAAACCAAAACGACGTCCCGTTTCTTTTCCCGCTGCTTGGGGCCCCCACCCAACCGGGATGGGCCACCAGTCCTGGCTGAGGGGCACCGCAGGACTAGTCACTGGGCTTCCCATGCAACAAATGATGGGATCTAGATGAAAATCTATGAAAATCTATAAAGAGAAATAGCTAAATTTTGAGGGATCTATAGGGATCTATAGGGCCTATAGGGATCTATAGGGATCTATAGGGATCTATAGGGCCTATAGGGATCTATAGGGATCTATAGGGATCTATAGGGATCTAGAGGGACCTATAGGGATCTATAGGGATCTAGAGGGACCTATAGGGATCTATAATATTATAGATCTATATTAGAAAATTATGATAATCAATAAAATGTCCCAAATCAGTATCACTCCATATCACTCCTTGATCAGATGATCAATACTGAATATATATAATAAAGATCACTCACATGTCACTGTATTGTCTGGCGAAAAATGAGTGATCTTGAGCCAGTCTCAAAGTAAAGTATCCCATACTGATTGGACGCTTAGTTGATTGGAGGTATTGGTTCCGTCATGCCTTGACAGCCACGTTGAATCTACAATTTACAACCCAGAAGTATCACCAAATTTGTCACACATGTCCTTTTTCTGTGGGAAGGATAGGCCGGCCATCACCCATTTTTCAGAATCACCCAGGTTTTGCCCACAACGCTCTCGCTCGCCCAGCTGATATACTCAAGACCAAAATAATCATTCGTATGGACCAAAACGGGACACTCATCAACCAGCTAAATTGGTCATTTTTTGGATCTGAAACCAATCATTTATGGGGATTGATCATTTTGACCCATGTCCATTGTCCATCAAAGTTGGTTAGACACTCATCTGTCATGGAATTTCATCTCACGATTTGATGGTTTAATTATGTTTAATTAATGCTAATTGTATCTAATTGTGCTGGGTCAATTATAATATTTCACATATATTTCACTAACCTGAATTAAGGCCTTAACTGGGGATGATTTCCCTCATCCCCACGGTTCCAGGCTTCGGTCGCAGTGAGGTCGTGATCAAATTTACTCTGTCGAGATGATCACTGTGATCCCCGGTCAGTGAGGTTAATCTCTCATCAGTGGTCAAACTCACGTTGTTCATGCTGCAATCCCCTGCTATTCCGTGTTCAATCCCAACTTTTTGCTGATCAAATCATATGTATAATTAATATATATTAATATGTTATATCATGTGTCAATTTTAATAAAAACCCGATCTTTGTTGGTGAAAAATCCTTCTTTGTGGGCTCGCCTCTCCCTGAAACTCCCACCTGCGAAGATCTGAGAGCAGAGATTCAGCTGCTGCACTAGCTGGTCCATCTGAGAGGAGTGGGTGGACCAATGTGGTTTTGATATGTTTTGATGGGAATTTCAGGAGGGTTCAATGGGGGGTTTCAATGGGAATTAGTGAGGGTCGGAAGGACCATTTTATGTGCATTCTGCTGAGAAAATGTCTCCATAAGCGGGAGATTGGATGGGTTTTAATGACTCTCTCTCTCTCTCTCTATGAATTCTAGCAAGATACAGCAGGATTACAATGGGGATTTCCAACTGGTTCCAATGGAGTACATATTTGATTGAGATCAAATTAGAAGAATCCCAAACCAGCCGTTAGTATCAGCGGGCATTCTGTACACCCAGAGTAAAAAGCCTCAGTTCAACTATTTTTTAAGGGTAACCCTGGGTATCCCCTAAAACTGATCAACATCTGCAACAAAAACCGGGACCCACCCTTTAACCAATATGAGAACAAAACCAGGATCAAAAATTCGTCAGGACGGCTAGGCGCACCCCCGGTTGCTCCAGGAACTTCATGCACTTCACCAAAGCCAAATCCGTGTCCTGCGCGAGGTTTCCTAAACTGGACGTACCCCAAGAGCTGGATGGTTTTTGTTCATGGAAAATACATACCATAAAATGGATGATTTATTTGGGGGTACCCCATGACTCAGGAAACCTCCATATCTGGGTGGTTTCCATGGCAGTGGGTCAAAACCAATAGTACCCCTTTTTTGTTCACATCAAAATTTAGCTGGTAAGTAAATGGATGTGAACATTCCCCATCCAAAATGGTATGATTTCATAGGTATTGACCCATAATAACTATGGAGAATCACCATCTTTAATGGGTAAATCCACTATGTCTATGGCCATTTTCAATAGCTATGTTTGTTTACCAGAGGGTAATTATAGAAAATGGATGAAAATGGCCCAGTTATAGATGATTTACCTACTAAACATGGCTATTGTTTTAATGGCTATTGACCCATAGCCACATGGCATCACCAACGGGTGGTTTCTGAAATGATGGGATCGACGGAGTCCTGCGCTGCCATGATGGCTGCCAGGCGCCTCAGAAGATCAGTCTCTGAAAAACCAGTGGTACATCATTGGTGACCCTCCTGCTGGGATGCTGAGAATACCATAGGAAAACCATAGGAAAATGGTGGTTTAATGGGATTTAATGGGATTTAATGGGATATACCATCTGGTATTTGTTGCATAGCCATGGAAAGATCCACCATGCTATGAGGTAAACCATCTATTTCTATGGGTCATTTTCCAGGGCTATGTTAAATCACCATAGGGTATATATATATATACGTATATAATTACACTTTGCGGGACCCAGACTGAACAAGTCCAGTACTACTTACTGGTTTTGCGAAGTTTTTGAAAGGGGGATAGGATTTGAGGGAAGAAGACTTGGAGTCAAAACACAATCAAACAATATCAAACACACACACACACAAATGGCGTGTAATGAGTTACAGAGAATGGACAAACATAGGTGTTTTTTCAAACTACAGTATACGAACCATAGGGAAGCAAATGATTTTGCAAAGTCCACTTTGCAGGGAAGCTCTGCGCTGTTCCGATGCTTGGTGCCATCCAGTTGGTATAAATATGATCGTTATGAATGATCATTATCAACCACTATCAACCATTGCTATGACCATTAAAGATCATGATAGATCAACAACTATTAACATCATAGATGATTAATAGTACCCATCGATTATTGATTAATAGTAATTAACCATCAATAATCCATCAATTCTATATGATATAGATATATCCATCAAATATTCCAGAAAATCCATGATGGATATCCATTAAATATTTCCTCTGGTTATTTTTTTACATAGCCATGGAAAATCGCAATTTTTAAGAGGTAAACCATCTATTTAATCTATTTCTATCGGCCATCTATACCATAGATTCCATGCATCTCCCCTGGAGCTCCCCGGCTCTTGCCAGCCATCTCCAATCGAGATGAGGCTGCTGGGGCCTGTCTCCCCACGAGGATCAAACCTGGAGCCAAGCCGCCGAGCTCAGAGATGTCATTGAGGAATATACATGACATGGTTATTAGGAACCCAAATGGTTATTAGTGGTTGTTAATGGTTCATAATGGTATGGGAATATCATTGGAATATGATGGGAATATTAATATTATATACCCTCTGGTAAACTATTACATAACTATGGAAATCACCATTTTTCATGGGAAGATTCACTATATAAACGGTGATTTTCCATAGTTAAATTGCCAGAGGGTAACTCATTGATTATCATGATACAACTATGGTATCATTGTTATTCTTATGCCATTTACTGTTAAATTGTGGGTGCAGTGCAGCAAATTATGGATGAATTGCAGGGCAGATAATCAGATAGATTCTACCAAATAGAGGCACAAAATATTGGGATGATTATATATATAATATCTATATATTATAATTGGGCATGTTACCATGTTCCAATAGTTGGGATGACGTAAAATAACACCCACATGGATCCCGGGATGCCTACCGGGAGGCTTTCTGTTGATGGCGCTGGGCTGCATCTCAAACAAACAAAGATTGGAAAGCAACAAGCCACTTTGGTTGGTGATTCTCTCCATACTTTCCCCTTATCTGGTGAGTAATTCATCACTATTTGTGGATGAAATGCTGGAGCTGATGAAGTCACCGTCACCACTTTTGAGGCCCCCTACGAGAAGCACTCCACGATGCGCCGGAAGCATAGCACCTATCAAGGGATGAAAGAAATGAAACCCTCCAATTATACCATTCTAAAGCCTGGGCAAGTTCAGAAATACTAGGAAACACATCTTTCAAACCCAGATTTTGAGGGTCCCAGGATGTCCCAAGTTTGTTGTCAAGGGGTAATTGAAGTCCCGAAAGCACAGCCTGCGATAACCATAGTGGAACACGTGTCTTTTCTTTGATGTTCCATCTTAAATTTCCAGGACAGAAGTAAGGTCACTTGGATGCATAACTGCTGGGTCCTGACACTTCCATCTGACCATGAACCGAACAAAACCTCGACAAAAACTGATGATAGATTGAAATTCAATGTTTAGGTACACGTGTTTGTCAAAGGCATGACTGACATCTTTGATCCCCACAGCATTCTACATGTTGAATCGTGCCCATATACTTGACTGGCACCTCCTGGCACTCTTCTTTCGGTGATGAACCCGATGGCAATCTATTACCATTGCCTCCCCCAAAACACACCTCAAATTATCACTCCTCACAAGAGGCCGCACAACCATCAGTTACCTCGATCTTTCTAGCATTATTCACAAATAATCACAAATAGAAAAATAGATGTCATTCAACTTACCCTCTGGTGATCAAACATAACCCAACATGGAAAAAACATCAAAATACCTCAGCCTAATCGTTCGACGATTTTCCCAAGCTGCCTTGGGATTTCCCAGTACACAACCTGCTGGGCCCCAGCACCTTCCAGCGATAGGGCTCAGGGACTCCCTGACATTCGAAGATGGCCCTCGCGCTGATCACAGGGACCTTCTCTAATTCACCTCAGCAGGGGGGAAAAACTGAGAGCTGTGACAGTGGGTTGAGATATGCGAAAGGTATATCTTCTACTTAGAGACCAACTGGTAAACCAACTTGCCATTTTTGAGACGAGACACATACTTGTTTCAGAGACATTTTGTGGGATCATCGTCTGTAAATGTTCAAACTGTCAGGGCAAGGTTGGTTTACCAAAGGGTGGAGGGACGGTGCTAGCACTTTTCGGCATCGCCCTGCTTCACTGCTGGAGAAAGGTCGAATCTTTCAACTAACTCAGTCGAGTTCGGAGGTGACGGTAGCACTGATGACGCTGGAGACTGCGCTGAAAGCGGCCAGCATGCAAAGAATGCCAACTCCCAAAACCACCGAAGGCATGCCACCATCCGCAGCCATGGCGGCTGTTGGTGTCATGAGAACT
>Ga0126342_10018790_pt1 | contig 11814 bp, 11 predicted proteins | sample Cyp1metagenome_FD_92528 | JGI IMG/M metagenome (GOLD analysis project Ga0126342, IMG submission 92528) | Coral microbial communities from Lord Howe Island, Old Settlement Bay, Australia - Cyphastrea 1 metagenome | ecosystem: Host-associated > Invertebrates > Cnidaria > Coral ... | reverse complement strand
GTAGCCGCGCCTGAATGGATTACCACTTCCTCCGGTTGTGTAGTTGTCGCCAAAGCCAATGCAGCCGAGGCGTTCCCGCCCGGGGCAGGAAGCGCAGGGGGAGTGGACATTGCGAAAACTACGAAGAAAGAACGACAAGTGTGAAACAAAGGAAACCAGCGATCGCTTGGCGATACGGCTGATAACCTGTAGAAACAAGTGAACAGCCACTACACGCCACAAATCAGCTAGCACTATTTCTTGAGCCATTGCAACGCAGTAACATGGGTGAGAACAGCAATACTAAGACTACTATTGTGCATCAACATATATATACTTATATACATATATATATATGTACATACTATATGTATATATTATATGTATATGTATATATTGGATGATCATCGAATCAAATTGGTGATATTTTCGACTGCCAATCCCTAGAAGTTGGAGCCATAGCCAGCCAGTTTTGACAAAAAGGTCTCCCAAAGCTGCCATGTTTGGGGCAACAACATATGGAAGGTTGGAATATGTTGGAACTATCACTACCATCTGGTTATTTAACATAGCCATGGAAAATCACCATTTTTTATAGGTAAACCATCTATAAATGGGCCATTTTCCATGGCTATGTTAAATAACCAGAGACTATCTATGTTCGGTGCTCAAAAACTATCAATCATCTTTGGCATGTATTGGCTTTTAAGGCCTATTCTCGTGCTTTGATGGGGAACAAAAAACGTCCGAAACCATGGCCCTCCGCACTCCGTAGCTGCCAGGCCGGCACCTTAAAGACGCGGATCCGGTCGGTCCAGAGTTTCTCCACGAAGCACAGCTCGTTGATCGTCAGATCGTCGCCCACCTGGAGCACCAATGGGACCAGAGCTTCGATATACCCTCTGGTAATTTAACATAGCTATTGAAAATGGCCATTTATAGTGGATTTTCCCATCAAAAATGGTGATGTTCCATAGCTACGTTAAATTACCAGAGGGTACATCCTCGGAAAATCGCGGTAGAATCTATGGGAAATGAAATATGTATCGTAGGGATAGATCATGCCACCGATCTTCTGATACGATTGCAGGAGTCAACCTATTTGCCAATTTTGTTCGATCCTGGTCGTTGTAGATCACAATTTCAGATTCCTGTGATACCAACATAGATTAGATCCAGTAAAGCATTTCAAACATAGATAACATAGATCCTGATTTCAGACTCAACTTCTATGTTATCAAACCAGGATTTGAATTTTTGGATCTATGTTATCTATGTTATCAAACCAGGAATTTTAAAAAAACTCAACTTCTGAATTCCAACCACCCCCCGAGTTCGGGTCGCCAATCTGTCGCGGAAGGTCACCTCAGCCTCTGGATCGCGCTCGTAGTCCAAAACTCGCCACCATCCTGAAGGCATTGCCACAGAAAAACACACATCTAATGTATGGGAGATTCATAAATGTGCCACATCGATATAATATAATTTTTAGTATAATTATAACACACACATCATCTAATGTAAGTGCTAATCAATATCATAAGATAATTATGGGTCATTATGTTTTTTTGTGTATATTTTCTATAATTTTCTGGGATACGAAAAATTATGGGCTTTTTTTACCATAGTTCTAAGTTGTCAATGGCAGTGCCAATCACCGGAGCCTGGACAAAACGCCAGCCACGCGGCGCTCTCAGAAAGTCGAAGGAACCAAAGCTCCAATAGCTTGGTCATGCTGAAAAAATGGCACCAAGATCCCAAGTCTCAAAATTCTCCACATTTAGATTTTAGATCATTTATAGATCATCAATGAGTCTCTACTACTTGGTACTCGGACACCGGGATCCGCCTTCGATCTTCCGCGGAATGGATTCATCATCGGCAGGCCCTTCTGTGTGAGACCTCGGACGCTTTGGAAAACATCTGCAAGAAATGTGTCATCACATTTTGCCTTCCAAAATAAATAAAAAAAAACACATAGAACTGGTGCTTTTTCATGTCAGAGTAGCATTCAGAGAAAGCCAGGTGAATATTCCTTTCAATATTTTCAATTCAATAAAGCGGTTGGGTCAGTTGGAGTTGGGAACATCTAAAAAATGATTCACATGGCAGTTCCCACAGTTCCCAGGGCTTCCATGGGAGGGCTACGGATCCGGCCAAACCTTTGTGCTAAGGCCCTAAGGGTTGCCCTATGCAGGGCCCTATGTTGCCCTCAAAGAATGGAATTCTTCATGGAATCCGGCAGCTTTTGCGCCACCAATTCTCGAAGCCAGGCGCCCTTAGTCGCTCGCTTCAGGATTTCATCTTGGTCAATGTGTTCTTGACTCCTTCACAGTTCACCACCTGATTCATTGGTCTCAAGGAGAACAACAGTCTGTTTCCAAAGTCTCGCACTCCTGGAGAAGGATCAGAGCTTGAGCTTGAAGGAGTGGATCCAAAGGATCATTGACGATGGCAGGCTGAAAGCACAGCTGCATACACTGCATACGTCGCAAGATCCCATAGAACCCTTTCTGCATCAATTGGGTGTGTCCCCGTTTGTCCCTGTTTGTCCATTCGCCCGTTGGTGTTTCGTTCGTTCTTGATGACGAGCATCAGAAAGGAAACATCTCAGGAGCTGAGGATTTCTTCTGGGATAACCAGATCTAAGGCCAATCAGCGATCAGCTTGCAGCAGGTGCCGAAAGAAAGGACTGACGTAGTGTTGCCTTGTATCGGAGTTTCTGCTTGATGCTGTAGCCAAGAGTCTGCGGTTTTTTACCCAACTACAAGTGCAATTTGACTCTGCGTCAGCCCAAAGTCCAACAAGCAGTGCACAGCGGGCTCCAAGGTTCGTTGCTCACCATGGGGCCACACCCTGACACTGGATGGAGCCCAGCTGAGAAACTCACACTGAGACAAACCGAGGCTTTGTTCTGCCGGGGTCATCAACATACCTTCTGGTAACCATACAAAAAACCATGGAAAATCACCATGTTGTAGCTATATATGTAAATCAACGATTTCCATGGCCATTTTCCAGTTCGCAAACTGGAACAAATTACCAGAGGGTACAAGGCAAGTCCCGATTTCTGGGGCACATTCTTGGCCATTGATGTGCCACCTTCACAACTGGGGCTGCTGGGGCTGCCACTGCGCTTCCACCCACCAGGGTACAGGCCTCAGCTCTTTCAAAAAACCAACAACTGTCTCCTCTGATGGCAGTCCCGCAATCCCATCCCAATAGGTCAGGTCAGCCATGGAAAGCCATGAAAGTCATCAAATTGGAAAATGATATAACAAACAGATAAAACAATGGTGGAATCATGTCTACCATCATGGGATCTGGTTGGGATCTGAGATCTGGTGGAAAAACTCTCTGGTCATCTGCTGGTTTTTAACAGAGAAATTCCACCAGATCCCAGATCCCATGGATCCCATGAATCCCATGATGGATCCCATGGATCAAGTTTTGCCCGCCGGGTGACACATCGCTTTTCCAGGACGCGCCCGCGCCGGTGTAGGGACAGGGTGAATCCTCCTGGTCTACGACCTGAAACTCGGGGGATCCGGGTGATCGAAGAGCTGACATTCCCCTGACATTCCCCTGACGACTTGACGTCGATTTTTTCCATAGCCTCCGATAAACTAAGAGTTTGCTATGGAAAATGAAGCATAGATAGACTAGATAGATGATTTGCCTTTGAAAAATGGTGATTTTCCGTAGCATTAAAACACCAGAGGGTAAGCCAACTGCCATGGAGACTGTTAGGAGACCTCAAAAAACAGTTCTTTGCTTATAGAAACCGTTGCGTTTTTTGGAGATTTCATCACCAGTCCATGAACTGACAAGGGTTTCTGTGAAATCACCAAAATCACGGTCCTTCGCTTTCTCAAAAAATCACTCAAAATATGGGTTCTGCGCATTCGTGAATCCCACTGAGAAAGCCATCATTCTCCACAAAGTGGGGCCCCCTAGATAGCTAAGTTGGTTTATAACTCCAATAACTATGGTTTATGGTACCTATAACTATAGTTCATGGGGTTTATAAACCATCTTATAACTGGGGGGCCCCACATTGCATGATGTATTCCCCCTTAGAAAATAGTTGATCGGTTGATCCCCACTTTTGGCCACGCCCGGTGACATCCCCATCGATCAAGATCGCCTGCGTAGGGAGTTCGGTTCCACCACTGGACACGTAGCGTCGCACGTCGTCGCCAGTCTGCGACAGGAAGTTTTCGCTGGGGACATTGCAGTAACCAACAAAAATTGGACAAAAAGGAGATCATATGAGATAAATTGAATGAATCTCAATGTATCTGATATCAGATATCTATAGATATCTGAGATAGTTAGCATATCAGATATCAGAGACAATCCTCTGAGATATGACTGAATTGAATGATAGTGGCATCTCTTTTTTTTGTGGCCCCAAACCATGGCTTTTTGACAACTCCAACATAGGATTCCAACCGTTTCAATCGAGCATGGGTTGGAACCGCTAGGTAGCGTCATGGGCAATACGGTCAAACATGTTGGTACCGCTATGTAATTGTATAGTATAGAACTATATTATATATATACATACTATCTATCGCAGATTGTCAGGCTCAAAATGAACAAAAATGGCCTTTCTCTGAATCTGAAACTGCGAAAATGTTGGAATTTCCAAGGGAATATGTTCCGATCATCCGAATCAACTTCGGGGGGTTCGTTCTGTTCACCCGGCCTCCATTTTGGAAAATCCGTATGATCTCCATGGAACCAGTGAATCTCATCGTTTCGCTGGATAAATTTTCATCAACATGGCCCGTTTTAGAGACGCAAAAAAAAAATACAGTAGCTGCTTAGGGCTTAGGTTTGTATATCCCCAGTGATAGCAAAAGATCATCGTGCGAATCTACCCCAAACACCGTGCAGCTTCCCCAAATAAAAAACAGGGATTTCGTGCAGTCAGAAACTGAGGCAAGAGACCCAGGCCAAAGCATCACTGCGCAGGGGACTGTCGAAATCGGCCTGACCGGCGGCAGCGGTTTCGTTGGGACTTTCGGCCAAAAGATTCCATCGTAATGCCATGGCTTTTTGTGGTTGCTATAGGTGTATATATGTGGTTCGTGACGGTTAGAGATCTACAGACTGTAAACGTTTAAAAACTATATAGATCTATATCAAGATCTGTAACATGGCTACATGGCTACATGGCTTCTTTTGTGCCATGGGAATTCACCAAGATGTGGGATCCAACCGGCGGCCGATGATGGGATGAGCTTCACGGTGTTACAGGAATATGCTCGAGGAAAACGTGAAGGATTTCACCAGTGAAAAGTGGGAAATGGTTGATTTAGCCACTCAAAAATCTGAAAAAAAGAATTTACCCTTTGGTTATGACTAACATTTCGCCATGGAAGCCATGGCCCACTTATAGATGATTTTCCCAGCTAGAACCCTCCATTTATGGTTGAATTGTCCATGGCTATGTTAAATAACCAGATGGTAAATCAAAAATATGATGTTTCGGTGTGTCTGAAAATGCCCTTCATTTACCAACTTTACATTACAATTTCACAGCCACAAGAGCGAAAATGATGCCACAAAACATCTAAATTAAGCCTAGCCTATTAAATCGGAGATATGCATACCCGATGTGCAAGTTCATCCACTGGGCATGGGAAATCATACTGCGTGGCAAACAAAAAAATAATGACCCTCCTGTAAAAATAACGTGGGGACTCCCTTAGTACACTCATTTGTGCCTTCAGGAATAGTTGAAGGATGGCAGTATAAACTGTTCTTCAGCCTATGAGAAAAAAAAAATAACAAGAAATGTTCATCATTCTCGTGGGGTGAAGCCTCTTGGCTTTTGCACTGGAGCAGTTGACCCAAGGCTACTCATCAAACCAAGCTTGACCCAACCTGATTTCAAGCCCGATTCCCGCAAGGCATAGTCCCTGGTATCAAGTTTGCGATCTGCGGGCCAGGCTATGTACTCGGATGATCACTGAAGTTAGTTCAGAATTGGGTTACCCCCAATCCAGCCCACTGTCACCCATGCTAAGGACATAGTGGGTCCCACTTACGAACCACTCAAATGAGATAATTTTGAAAGTAGACACAATGTAAACATCATGTATTGACTAATAAAACCATGTTTTAGTTCTTTCACCTATTCCGAACCATCATTTGTGAGGTTTGGGTCGATAGCGAGGTCGCTATAGGCTACAATCATCTATAATCCACCCTGGTTCTGATGTCATAGCTATATACCGTAATATGATATATCTGGGTAAATTATAATATTTCACTAACCTGAATAGTTCGGCCATTTGGGGATGATTCCCCTTATTAACCATGATTCCAGTGAGGGAGAACAGTGAGGTCGTTATAATTTACCCAGATAATTGTATATATACATATAATCACCATTTTCCCCCCAAACATTCCTGGATGACCTCCATGCCAGGGGTCCCATCCGATGTTGTTGGCCTGACCCCAGAAACCCACCCAGTTGATGGCAGTGGCCACAGCCTGTGAACAGCGCTGGATCATCCCCGAAAAAAAACCATCCAGCTATTGGGTACCCCCAATGACTTAGGAAACCCCCGCAATACTGATGATAATGGCAATGTAATGTGAAATATAGATGAGAATGGGAATATGATGTACTTGCTGTATATATATATACTTACTTAAGTCATGGCAGACTCCCAAAGCCATGGTTGTACTAAGTCATGGTGAAACAAATGACGACTGGATGATAACTGGGGTGTCTCCATGACTTAGGAAACCCCCATTGGTTTCCTAGTGGGATATGAACCATCAAATTTTGGGGAAGATCATCTGTGAAATAATCCAATGATTTGGGATCCTGTCGCACCTGTGAAAAAAAATGGAAACCTACAATTTGTACAAGGTTTCCAAATACAACCCCTCCCATCCAACGTGTTTTTATTGCAAAATTGCAAGTGCTATCAGTGTTCCACCCGACATTTTTTTTGGTGGCGTGTGACTCACAACTGGGGAAACCAGCGACCCGTCGGGATGTGAATGGTCACCAAATTCATGTCTGACGCGTGTGGTGCTGGACTTTTAAAAACGCTGGGTGCATATACTATGATCCCAACCTATTGGGAAAATATAGGTATCCCAATAGGTAAATGCAGGTATCATGCTCTAGAATTGGAATCCCAACATCCCTCAGTTACCCTCTGGTAAATTAACATAGACCCTAGCAGATAGGGGTTGGAAGACTAGTTTCCATTAAAAATTGGTGATTTTCAGGGTCTATGTTAATTTACCGGGGGGTAATTTGTTTTTTTCCATCACTATCAGACATCACTTTTTAGTACCATATACAGTATATACATGTTTGAATCTATCAACAATGTAAGGAAGAACCCCAGAAAACAATGCTGGTTGCAAAAATCATTCGGAATCGATTGGTGGAAGGGTTTAATCACAAAAATCAAACCCAATTCACCATGTTTTGTCGCCCCAGAAAACATCGGAAAACCTTGCCTCAATCTGTGCACTCATGACGGAGCTTCAGCAAGTCAAAGTTGGAATTATGATACGTGGTTTTCAAATGAGTGGTCAAAAAAGGTGGCGATATGAATGCAACAAAATTCCAAAAAATAAAGAATGTGGTTAAAACAATGTCATAAACCACCCATTTGGGAATGGTTTGTACCACCCATTTATGGTGATTTGGGAGATGGTCTAGTATTGTTTTAACCACATTATACATCTAAACGACCACAAATTATATATATATATATACGTATATATGTTGCTGGCCCTGAACCGTTGAATGCCCGGTTTTGTTGCAAATCTACACGCGTAGCTGCTCAATATCAAAACACATCGTTTTGAAACACGTTTGGATGTACACAAAAATATTTCCACAAATCACATCGTCTTTTGGAGAAAAAAATACACCACCTTCATGGCTGTGCTCGCAAAGAATTTGTTCATGTACGTTCTTCGAGATGTACTTGACTGCCCAAAGGTTTTCAACGACAAACATGATGCCGGATGGACTGGAAACTGATTTGGACAACGCTGCGTTATGATCATGGGACCCTTGACCGGAGCATGGAAACTACATACACACAAATGAAAAAATATGCAACCCACATATCGCATGTGTTTTTTTGTTTTTCAAAGTCTGAATTCATAACCTGATTCATGGCTGGAACCCCACGAAACAAAGCCAAATGCGGCCATCACCCAAATTATGGTTGAAAATGTTCACAAAACATACATTAACCGGCGACTGTTCTGCAGGTAATTTCATTTGAGCGTTTCTCCAACTAATCTTGGGGAGTCATTTTTTCGGTACATTCAACATATACGTATTATTTTCATCGACAGCACTGGCTCAACTGCAAAACATGGCGCGAGAAAGGTGCAGGTTCGCGCAACTGTTCTCAACGTATCTCACCGTGGGATCAAATCTGCGGCCTGTTGTTCAAATTTGGGGTTTGGCAATACATTAACAATTGTGGTCGATGTAGACGTCAAGTGAATAAAAATTGCACAATGGGCATCAAGCAATCAAAGGTTGGACAGGATCTACACCACAAAAATGTCCCAAAGAGTGTTACCAACTTGCCAAGGCGGCAGTAGGTGGGGCAAGTTGATCGACATTGGTCCCCTGATTGTCCAAGACTGGCGCGGGCCCTCGCGGGACCGCGGGCTGGCGGGCTTATACGGGCCCATCGCGGGCTTGCGGGCCCGCGGGCTTGCGGGCCCACAGTTTGCGGGCCCGAGGGTCTTCAGGTCAGCATTTTATCGGGTATATTTGAACGGTAAGGTGATCACTTTGGATCACTTTGAGCATATATCACCTGGGGAAACGTTGGGATCACTTTGGTCATAAATTGGGATCACTTTGGTCCTAAATCACAACGCATGGGTCACAGAGGATCACGTTGGGCAAGTTCAACCTTGCGGCCTCGGCCAGGCCTCGCCGAGCCTCGAAACGCCTCGATTGCACGCTTTAGAAGCGCGGGGCCTCTTTCATCAAAAGAACAGAAAGGGAAAGATTGTCATGACCAGGACAAGCAGGTACAAGGGGCTAGTTTTGGGTTCATTTTTGGCACCTGAAATTGATATGATTTTTGGAGACGGAGTTGGGCCTCCCTTGTACTGCAGCAACCAGCAACCGCCTGTAACCGAAACTGCACTAGAAGGCGCACAGAAACCAAGTAAAACTCTTGGATTGGGAGCCAGCGTAAGATGTATATCTTCTATGGGCATTTTTTCACTTTTCTGGCGAAGCAGTGAAAGGTGCAAGGAGGAGGCGCGGCAAACCACGGCTTGACCAACACATGCGCAGCAACCTTGAGGCGTTGCAGCGAAGTCCGCCAACAGACGTGAACACACTGTGCTCGCACGTCCTGCAAAGTTTCTCCATCAACACATGTGACTCAAATGGACTGCTAGTGATGACAACAGCGACTGACCATAAGAACTCCCTCAATCGCTCGGCCATCAAAAAGACCTTTTCCAAAACACTCCGAGTAGAAACCATCGCCAACTCAGCAGGGGGTACGGCAGCCGTAGCCATGGTCATGCAACCCAGCACCGGATTCCTCAACGGACGGTTCTTGCCAGATGGCACTCCCACCGAAGATACAGAGGACTGCCTGGGCCGCATAACAGTTGGACTAACAAGATCTAAATCCCTCACAATCATAGTCTCCCCCTTGGACATGATTGGCATGATTGGTATGGCTCAAATACTGGCAACACTTGCCTATGGCATTAGCGGCATTCGAAGAGGGACCTCCACGTGGGACTGGCCAGAGTTCCACCAAGATCCAGAGATTGAAAACAATGGCCACATGGAGAGATGGTCTTTGAACCGAATCCCGAGGTGGACTGTTCCCCCCCCTAGCCATTGCCAACCGCTATCAAGACCGACACAGCCATGAAACCAAGTGCATACGCTACAGACTGATCCTAGTCCACAGCTCCAATTTTGACTGGCTCCTCAAAGACAAGCATGCTATGCAACAACTAAAGAGCTGCAGTCAATGATGGCAAAACCTGGTGGGTGCCACGGCAAAACCTACCCTTTCAAGAAATTATATTATTTGCCTATGCTGCGGATCGCACACCTCGTCCGGATGGGACCCAACCAAGAAGTTACGCCATTGCCTGGCATTTTTTTCTTTGATGCCTGGAGAGTCGAGCCCTGCTGTGAAGTCCCAACCGATCTGCCAAATGCACACAGCGGGCCAGAAGAAAGCAACCCCCTCTCTGGGATCCCCAAGAACAGATCAAGCCAAAGCAAGGGAAGAGGAAGCTAGAGACATACTGGCTCGAGCCAGCAAAAACCAAGCCGATGATGGGCCAAGCACTAGAAAGGCTGCCATCAGAGCTTACAGATACCTGCGTGCTATGGTGATACAGCATAGTGCTCTAATCCAACAAGCTTATGATGCTGCCAGAGAGCACGCAACACGCAGCAAAGGGCCCATAGACACTAAAGATGCTGCAGGATACCGTCCTCTCCCAGGTGAGCTGCCCACAATACCACCAGAGCTCACGTCAGGACTGTTGCACTGTTTATCCACCCGCCTCCCGGACCCCTGGCCCCTTGCCAAAATCGCCATCAACATGGACAGCGCCAGCCAATGGGTCTCGAAGATGGGAAGACTGTTCTTTGCTGATGAGCTCGTCCGGCATGCTCCAGACACACACTGGACAGCCACCACTCCCGCAGGAGACTGCCCTACGCGTTGTAAAGCAAGTGTTGCCAGCACTGGAATTACGGGTCATTGAGTTCCTGTCTGAATGGATGGTTTCTTTGCTGATGCCCGCTAAGCATTAGCTCGAAACGAGGTCACCGCACTTGATCTTCATTCTCCGTAAAGACTATTGGTTCCGTGAGTTATACATTGGCCTTAAGGTTGCAGCGTCTCTCGATCGCAATGAATCGTATGAAAAAACAATCGACGGCCAGATTCGGTGCATCACTGCTGACTACAAGCCCAAGGGCGCCAATGTTGTCTGGAACGTCAACTATATCAATGTCTTCTTTCCAGCATGGGCAGTCCCTCCCATCTACCATAGTTTGCGTAGAGAACACGTAAAGTTTGCGCATTCGCCCGGTGGAATGGGAGTAAAAGCCCTCCGCCCAACCTGGTTTGAAGATGAAACTGTTGCTCGTGCCTCATCTGCTGAATCACCCAGCAACCTGGATCCCATGCATGGCCTGCGGCTAACAGTTAGAGACGAAGCAGTTCCACTTCGAGAACAGCCCAATTTTTCAGCCCTGGAAGAAGTCGCATCTCGAGGGCTTCTATCCCCAATCAAATTCGTCGACGAAATCCTACAGATAATGGATGACAAAAAATCACACCCAGTCATTGAACAAATGGCCAAGGCTGACGTACGAGATGACTTGCCCATCTTGTGAAAACACGAGAGCGGCGTGGCAGCTCTTTTTCACAGCTCGGACTTGAACCAAACCACACAGGTTTGACAGCTCAGTCACTCTTCTTCTTAGAAGAGTCGTGCAGAGTAAAACGCAGTCACACTCAAACGTTCTCAAACTTCTCAAACTACTTCAAAAGAGTTCTCAATCTTCAAAAACGTTCTTGCAGCTTCTCCAAATAAAACGTCTTCAGCTCAAACTCACAAATAACCTACAAAACTCCTACCAAATAAGTTCACAATATCAAGTTCCTAAGACATGGGTCAAACAACATGCAAAAACACCAAAAACCACAAAAACAAACGAAAATCCATCTCCAAGCTCTTCCATGCACAAACTGGTCCCATTTGGTTCCAAATTGGTTCCTACCTGGTTCCTATAGGTTCCTATGGGTTCTATAGTTCACAGAT
>Ga0126342_10018789_pt1:2500-11814 | contig 11814 bp, 11 predicted proteins | sample Cyp1metagenome_FD_92528 | JGI IMG/M metagenome (GOLD analysis project Ga0126342, IMG submission 92528) | Coral microbial communities from Lord Howe Island, Old Settlement Bay, Australia - Cyphastrea 1 metagenome | ecosystem: Host-associated > Invertebrates > Cnidaria > Coral ... | reverse complement strand
TAATCTAAATAGTTTCTAGGGACCTACCTCGAACCATTGTTGTTTTTCTTTAGTGGGTGATATGATATGTCGAAGATGCAAAAAATAGATGCACTTTTTCTTTAGTGGATGGTATGATATGTCGAAGATCCAAAAAAATATGCACATTGTTTCCCTGTGAGGTGCGAACCGCAATTTCCAAAAAAAAAACCATGAAAATTTGGTGAGCAGCACAGTAGTTTACCCGCATTTTGCAGAAGAGACAAAAACAGTTTTTGCCAAGAGTCACCGCAAACGAAACAAATTTCCCAATGGAATTTCAATGATTTCAGCATCGCATGGAACTCATCAAATGACCATTTTCCCTCACGGCGAAATATGAGCCGTGAACCTAGTTATATCCTGGTTATTAAGCAAACTATAAATTCTGGGAAATAATAGTAGTGATATCCTGATCGCATCTTGTAGTTATCGTTGACTAGGTAATTCACTTTGACGTTTGACACCAAACAAACCATTACAGCGTCTTGATGTGTCTTGGCAGCTTGATTTTTGGTTTGGCATTGTGTGGCCCCCTTTTCACCTGAAAGCCACACAGAAAGGACTACTTCTGGGCAGCCGAAAAGGTGTGGCCAGCTTTGAGCACAGACCTTATCACTGCTCTTTGGCTGCAGATGTTGGAACAGCCGTGCGAAGATGAGAACAGGATGGATGATGGTTAGTAAGGGAAATGATCCCCAAATTGCATCAAATTGCTTTATATTATTTTATATTGAGATTTGTGAATCATTACAATTCATAATATGTCATCAAGATGGGCGGTCTTATGAAATGATATTTGTGCGAACCTTGTAGCAGTCAAATCAACAAACTCGGACACGATACAACTTGTGGCTGGCAGATCTCCAGAAGAGATGTTGTAGCAGGCATGCTCCATGTCAGGTGCCCATGCTGCTCTATCACATCCACCTGCAGTCAGGACTGCGCACAGGGATGCAATGGATTCTCGAGACCAAAACGAACACCACCATGGTGGATTCATGTGGATTCCCTAGTTTTAGAATGTTTTAGAGGCATTCTTCCCATTGAAGTCTTGGATGTTTGTTTATTTTGGCATCATTCTTAGATATTCTGGCGGGTAAATCATTGAACGGGTTTCAGGGGTCTCCAGTGTTTGTTGCCGCATAGATCTCATAGATCTTCAATTTCCCCCTCCTGCAGGGATCAGGAGCTTCACCGGTGCGGGCTCCGCATGGATTGTGTGGGCCCTTGCCAATGCAGTCTGGATCCTTGGGGAGCCGCTTGGAATCAACAAAGAAACCTGGTCAACAAAGAATCGCTATTTTCCAGAAAGGTGTCTCCCAGTTCATCTTGAATTTGATCTCTCTTCTCTGACCCCAAGGCTGGAGTTTCCGGGTGTGAACGGCTTCAACTTCGCCTCTGCCAGCTTGCTTTTTGTTGCTCTTATTCTGCTGATTTGTGGCTATGCTTCCTACAAGGCCTTGCACCACAGCCGGGCTTCTTTCAGATGTTCCAGTCGAATGGCTGGGGGGGTCTGCCGACCCAAATGCCCTCAAAGGATGTTTCCTTAAAATCATGGATGATATGATGGTGTTAGTTGCTTCACCCAATGGCATTTCAAAGACTTTGCGGTAGACCAGGGACAAAGGCGGGAGAAACGTTCGCCATAGATTGGTGGTTGGCGTGAAATTTGGGAAGATGCTCTCAATTCACTCACAATAATATGAAGATCAGATCTACCAAGAGCTACCAATATGTTCCTTGGTCATGGCGGAGATCCTAAAATTTCCCGAACACAAGCACCATTTCTCGGCTCACAGTCTCTGCATCCAACAGGAAGCTGAACAGAAAGTGCTTTGCAACGAAACTTCGGGTGATGAAAGCAGCGCCAGTGGATCAATCCAATTGTCCTGTATGTCCTCGCAGTCATCGGCTTGTTAGCCATCTATGAAAAGCAAGCTGTCATTCAGTGAGCGGCTTCGCGTGTTCACCAAGCCACTTCCCTCAAATGAGAAAGGGTGCTGAGCATGCACAGTCGTTCCCGCTTCGAAAAGGGCCACTTTAGACAAACATAGGCAAACCCAAAAATCTCATGTTAATCTCATTGCGTCACAATTTGCGCATGTTGATGCGTATTTGAGCTATTACATGGCATCTTATAAATTAATTATAAATGAATGCCTGAGATTGCAACAGCACTATCCGGCTAACAGGCCAGCACGTGCGAGTCTTGAGGTTTCAATTGAATCCAGAACCATCAACCTAAACCACAAAAAGACGCGAGAGTCTGAATTCTCAAGGTGATGTGAACATGCTTACAGCTTTCCAGATCTTCATCGTTTCAAGCAACTGATTGATCTTTGGTGCCTAGAGATGCCGCCCGCAATGTGAAATCGATTTGAACCTTTGTGTGGTTCCATTGACAGGTGATGCGCAGAAAACAGAACTAGATGTTCGGCTTCGTTAGGCTGGCTTAAGGGAAAGTTTACCGAAAACCAAACCATCTTTTTCCCCGGTAGATCTATGGAGGGGGTGGTAACACGGTTCCCGGATGTTCCCGGCCTGTCGCCAACTGGCTTCAAGGAGTGCCACTGAAATCTCACCTGCCTGGTTGCTTCCCCGAGTGCCTGACAATTTCGTATCAATCCCAGCTTGAAAAAAGAATGGGATACACTAGGTTGAGCCCCCAACACGCTATTCTGGTTTGATTTTTTCTATCATATTTCCCCAAGCTCTTGAGCACCCACACATCAAGGAAAAAAAACAATCAAACACTGACACCGTTTTACAGTCATCACGCTCACCTTGGTATCAGAGATTCCCCTGCCTTGTTGCCCATGCTGGCAGCATGAAGCTGTGTGCAAAACGCTTGTGGGCAACATTGTTCTTGTGCTTGGCAATGCGGACACGACGCTTAGTGCATGGTTGATCATGTTGGATTGTGGTGTTGATATTTGTCAATGTGTCAGGAGGGTGGCGGGTTTTCCAAGTTCATGCGTGTGCATCTCCGAACCTGAATGCCCCCTTGCTAGACATCCCTGAATCTGATCCTGGATGGACTATGGTGCATGGTGTATTGTATGATCCTGGACCTTCCAAAGTTAAGAATTTTTTGAACGTTTTGGATTTCTTAACTTTGGGCCAAATTGACCAAACCAGCGCACAACCGACCCGGCCGAGACAAAACTTACCGGCCGACACCGCCCTCACCAGAATCTCTTGTAAAAAGTCTCCACCCACATGACAAGTCGCATTGTTCCCTCCAGCAGCGTACACACAGCCACCCACCCATGTCATCCTTTTGAGTAGATCAACAAATTCAACAATACAATTGCCAAACCCTATGCGATAACAATCTTCTGAATGCATTCAGACTGTCGTTTCAGACTGGACCATAGTTCTTGGAACGAAAAGAACACAAACGAAACAAAAGAAAAGATAGCCGGAGCCACTGCTGACGATAAGTGTTGATTTCGCAAGACTGACAACAATTCGAAGCGTTGAATGATGTGGCAAAGGGTTGCAAGATGCAGAGATGTCAAATTTTGGAAGAAAGTAGCACTAAACAAGCCCTCTGCCAATCACCAACGTTCAAAACGCAAAGGAACAATTTCAACATATTTAACTATTTGTTTATCATCCTGCCAGGGGTTTCACATTGCTAGCCACGAATAGTTCAATCAATTTTTGAGCCCTCCAACAAAACAGTAAACAACAACATAATAATCAACGAATGTTTCGTTGTTTTTGCCAAATTGCATTTTTCTGCCCGGACAGTGTGTTTTTGCCCGAGTTGTTAATCATTTGTTTGGGAGGTTCAGCCAAAATCAGCCCAAAACTTCATATTCATACATCAAATTCAAGTCACAAAAGGGTTTCACTTCCTAGGGTTCGGCAAGCAGGAGCTTAGATTAGATCCTCTAATCCCTGCGATAAATTGGCAGCATGCTACGATATGCTAACATATGCGTACATATGCTAACTTTTTTCCTACCCACCCATCAATGCCAACCAATGCTCCAACATGTCTCCAGCACTCCAACACTCCCGCACTTGAGTTTCTTCATTTGAGCCTGAACTCCTCCTAAATTTAGACTGAGATCCAGCCAAAACTTGAATCAATAGATAAAATCAATCCGAAACCACCACAAGACCATTAGGCTGTACTGTATTATATTATATCAGCCTGAGACCCTTTCTCTGGCCTTCAGGAAGTTTTTCCCATTCAGTCTAAAATTTGTTGTCTTTTGGTTTCCATATATAAGGATGGTGATAAGGCAAGGCAACAGTTGGTGGGATCTATCATATATATAGATTCAGCCATTGGGACCTTGTTCATGCAAGATCTTTCTAAATTTGACTCAGTAGGATTGATTTCATAATTTCAAATGAAATCTGAACGTTTGATCCAAATGACACTTTTGGAAGGTTTTGCAAGTTTTGCGGCTGTTTGCGGGGCATTTGCGTTCAAGTACCAAAAGTTCAAGAATTTCTGGATGGTGGAAGGTTCAGGATGTCTTAGGATGCCTTATATAAATATGTATTGGCAAGGCGACACTTTGCACCATTGCCATATACTGTAGTAGTATGATGATGATGATGATGAAGATGATCTTGATCTTGATCTTGATATTGATATTGATCTTGCGCGGCTATGGATTCCAAATGCCTTCAAAATGTCCAGGCATTTCGCCAAGCGCCAGCATCTATTCTGGCATCCTAGGCACGCGGGTCGTTATTGGGTGGTGGGAGTCATAGACGCTGCAGGCTATGGTGATGCTTTGCACCATTTTCATAATTTTGAATATCATCATGTCATCATGGCTGTTGTGGATGATTGCCTGAATGATTTCGGGATGGTCATAGAACTCATGGCTAGTTTTTTCCGGATCATCATTTTGTTCAACAAATTAATGACACTTAAATGACTTCTTTGAATTGTACTGTACATGCAATTTTTTCACCGCCCTTGGACCAGGTCCCTTGTTGGGCCCTGCGCTGCCCTTGGCTCCTGCGCTGCGCAAAGCGCCCCCGTCCGGGACCTCCGGCGGAGGGAGCTTGGTGCCAGAGCATGCCGCGGAGCCGGCGGAAGATCCCAATGTGAAGCGTCGCTTGGACTTGCAGGAAACCATTTTGTCATGATGATGTTGATAATGATGGTAATTGGTAATTAATGACGATGGTGATGGTGATGATGATGATGATGAAGATGATGATGATGATGATGATCATGATCATGATCATGATCATGATGACGACGAAATGAGATGACACAACATGACATCCGGGTCAATCATAAGGACCTCACTGCGACCTCACTGGAATGATGGTTAGTAAGGGGGACCATTCCCAAATTGGTTTTTTTCGGGTTAAACTAGTAAATTACTATAATTCACCCAGAAGACATGACAGCAAAAAACATGTGTTATTCCGTTTATCGACAGGTAGTAATGGATTATATACAGAAATGAATGGAAGGGAACATATAATATCTCAATGTATCTCATCATTTTGACTCCTTTTCAAATTGTCCCTAAAACCAAGGCGTGTGAAACCTAGAAATTCTTGGAAGCTGTCTGGCACATGGAGCCTGAGGATTTCGCCAGATTTGGTGTACCATGGGTGCTCCACAAATGGAGCCGTTTAAAGAACACAATAAATTATATACTTCAAGGTGCGCTAGCTTCAATATCTCCAATGAATGCATAATGTCCAAGGGGGGATACTGAAAGCAACGGAGAGACATGTGACATGGAGTATTGGTTATTGAAATTCAAGTTCATGGGACGTCCTGAATGCCGCAGACAATGGATGAATTCTACCTCTGACATCCTTTGACCAGGTTTGTTGGAGAACGTGGAGACATCCAGGAATGAGGCAGGGCTCACAACTGGCGCTGATCCAGTGACATCATCATGGTCCCTCCGTTGGTCTCCTCTATGTGGTGGTGGGATATTAGGAGTCAACTACCCCATGATTATCCCATAGCATTTTTGCCAGGAGACATCCATAATCCAAACACCATATCAACCACCCATAATTTATTTAAAAAGATGGCAAGATTATCCCATGATTATCACATGATTATCCTATAAGAACAGCAGGGAATTGCCGCAGGCTCCAAGCAAAGACTCCACCAGTTACGACCTGCTGGTGCTGGGTGCCGGTGTAGCTGGACTCATCAGCTGCATCGTGGGGAAGCAGCTGGGCCGTCGGGTGGCACTGATCGAACCGTAACCTGGTGGCCTGCTGGTGGCTGTGAACAGGGTAGGAAAAGACTGAAATAGTGTGAATGATGATGGGGACGATGAAGGTCCGAATTTGGGACAGGTGGATTTTCATGGATTTTCCGCGTGGCTTCCGGAGGCGGCGGATTTGTGTTTTGACTATCTTGACTCTTTTGACGTAGCAGTGCTATGCCTTCATAGGGATGACTGCACTAGGATGGAGTCTTATCCTTTCATCCGAGTCATCCAATTGATTTTCCCTTGGAATCTGTTGTTCTGAGGCATTACATGGGTGGTGACTGCCTGAACACCGGCTGTGTCCCCTCCATAGCCCTCATTGCCGCGGCAAAGACTGCGGCAGCTGTGCCACCAGAGGATGCCAATGCAAACTTCCAGGCAGCTGGGGGTTTGATCATGTCGTTGTCAGGTTGAATTGCTATGGTCATATGGTATCGATGATGCTGCATGCTATACCGATCACTAGGTAATCATTGAATCTTACCTTGCTGTAATGAAATATTTCACGAACAAATATGACAAAGCGTGTACTGTACACTTCAACAAAGCACCGCGAAGCCAAGATTTTCTGCTGTGTTTCTGGCATGTTTCTGGTGGTAACTGCAGTAACGGATCCATTTCCCAGGCTGCCATGGCCCGGCTGCGGCGCATCCGCGCGGAGATCTCCAAGCACGACTCAGTGCAGCGCTATCGTGAGGAGGTGATCTTTTTTCGATGGATCAGTGGTGTTGTTTGTTGTGTGGGCTGGTTGTATATTACCCTCTGGTAAACTAACACAACTATTGAAAATCACAATTTTTCATTGGAAAATCCACTATAAATGGTCATTTTCAATAGCTACGTTAAATTACCAGAGGGTATATTACCCTCCGGAGAAAAAAACCATGGCAATGGACAATGGTCCATTTATAGAATTTTTAGATTGTAATAGATTGTATACTTTTCCCCCTAAACCATTTAGTAAGAACCACTCCCATTGTAATGTTTGATTTCCGAAGGCTGAATACCTTCCCCTTGATGAATCAAGACAATTAAAGAAAGCATCGGAAATCCTGCAGTCTATCTATATTGTTTGTTTTGGCATCTGCATAGTAAGTGTATGTATACAAAATTTAGCACAACTCGAAGAATCGATCCTGACAGCACCGCCGTTTGCAGCAGATTACTCCGGTAGTCAGAAATATGGCAATGGAAAGCTTCATGAGTCCCTTCTCTTCAACAGTTTACCACAACTTATATACTTAATATACATATCATATATATAAATATATTATATATATATATCATACATCTACAGCATTATGCCAACATCAGCCATATTCTTTCTCTTCGATCAGCAATGCTTCCATTCCCAGGTGGGTGTGGACATCATCTCAGGCTATGCCAAGTTCGCAGGGCCCAATGAGGTCCTGCTGCAAGATGGTCGGTCTTTCAAGTTTCGGAAGTGCATCCTGGGCACTGGCGCCGCTTGGCTACCGGGGGCCGATGCAGAGTTTGAATGAGTTGGGTACACAACAAGATGCATTCATATATATATATTGTATATAGAATATAGTGTATGTCACTGGTTTCACATCTCATTTTGTTTGCTGTTTATTTAACTTGCTCATATTTGTGTGGTTGCCATGTGTAATTTGCAATTGGAGTATGTGTCCTCATTCCTCAGCCGCCTGACCCACCGAGGCTGCAGCACAAGTTCCTAAAGTCCTGGAGGGCATTCCACACTTGACCAGTTCAAACCTTTGGAACCTACGCTCTTTGCCACCTAGGACCCGTGGGTTAAAACTCATGACGACTTTCAAATGCCATGACCTATTGGATTTTGGAGCCACAGATTCAGGATGGGTCTGCATAATATGTCTTGTTCCAATGTAGCTGATTCCCTGGCAGGATGGTGGTTCTTGGCGCAGGACCTATCGGGCTTGCCCCTCGGCACGAACCATGTCCGTTTCTCGAGACATTGCAAGATTTGAGACCGCAGCGTCCATTTGAAAGGAGTTGAAAATCCCTCCTCCCAACAGAGAAGGATTGAACAAACAGTAGATCTACTTGGAATGATCAACTATCATCAACCAAGATGTGTCAAAAAACAAGTTGAGTACTTGGCTTTCAGCTCATCCATGAGGAGTTGGCTCAATCCTTCCAGCGCCTGGGCTGTGAAGTCACCGTGGTGATCGGTTCCTCTGGGAAGATCATGGGAAAGGAGGATGACGAAGCAGCAGAGCTTGTGCCTGGTCCTGGTGCCAGTGATCAGTTCTCAAGCTGGGATGGGTCAAGATCACTGGCCAAGAAATATATGGCTGCTTTATGGTGGTTTTAATCGTTTAAACTAATAAACATACAGTAATAAGCATAATGTCTTAATTCAAATGACCGATTCTGAGGTTTATTGCTGATGCATAGTCATGCCAAGAGGGAAAGTAATCAAGTCTTTCCACAACTTATTTTGTATTGGTTATTGTGGCCAGCGACTGATGCCCTTCATGGGAGTTGGATAAATTGATGACAAGCACAGCCGCGGATTGGTTAGTTCAATACTTCAACTCCCTGTTATTGACATGGATCAATATTGTCCCTGAATTGGTAGGGGAAATTCACAGGACCCCTTCACAATTTGATGGCAAGAACCAAGGTCTCCTGTAGATGTTTCCTTACAGTCACCAGTTCTTCCCACTTCGCCCAGGTCATGAACTCCCTCCGTTCCGATGGGGTGCTGTTCGTTTGTGCCCAAGTTCTTCGAGTGGCCTGTAAGGCCAAAACGGACGACGAGTTGTATGACAAGCATCGTCTTCGATACAGGTGTCAACGGTGCCACAGTGGGGAATGGGAAGAGTAGGTTTGATAAAGGGTGGATGATATTGGAATATTGGAACATATTCAAGATGAATATGATTGTTTGAAATTCGACTTTGGGGTTTTAGCCAAATTGATCCCCCACCTGGGAGCAGTGAACGTTGATACTTCCGGATGTCTCTGTAGGTGGGCCAGGGGACAATGTCTGAAAGAGGCTGTCCGAAGAGCAAGGGTAGAGCTTTTCATAGTTAGCCCCTGATATGATATTCTCTCTCT
>Ga0126342_10018788_pt1 | contig 11814 bp, 11 predicted proteins | sample Cyp1metagenome_FD_92528 | JGI IMG/M metagenome (GOLD analysis project Ga0126342, IMG submission 92528) | Coral microbial communities from Lord Howe Island, Old Settlement Bay, Australia - Cyphastrea 1 metagenome | ecosystem: Host-associated > Invertebrates > Cnidaria > Coral ... | reverse complement strand
CTAGTACCTTTGTTGATCTTCCCAATTGAATGTAAAGTTTAACGGGGGTGGGAGTTTAATATTCCCTAGTACCTTTGTTGATCTTCCCAATTGAATGTAAAGTTTAACGGGGGTGGGAGTTTAGTATTCCCTAGTACCTTTGTTGTTTATCCCATAGGAATTTTGTGAAGTTGCATCAACATTTCTTTGGGAATGGGAAACCTCTACTTGCGCAACGCCTGGGCTTTTTGCCCAGGCGTTGCGCATATAGATATATATATATCTACATGTATATATATATATATATCCACCATGGGTAACATACGAAAACATGTTGATATTTAGGGTTTATCATCCCATCCCAAAAGGCCCCGGCGCCTTTTAACACCTCTGGGAATCTGGGAATATCGCTCCATTGTTGAAGCACATTACCACCGTATATATACTGTGTATATATATATATAAAGAGATGAAGGAAGGGAAACACCCTTGGGGTTTATTACATATATAGACTATAGACTACAAACCATAACATACATGGCTATTCATGACAATTTCAGTTCAGTATGCATTATGTTTATTTTAGGCCATCTGCCGATGGTTTGCCCACACAAAAATCAGTTGGTCCAACTTAGCTATCGTTTGGGGGCCTCGCCTTGAAGATTCCCATGTTAGTGGAAAGTTGAAATGTCCCTATGCTAAATCAACAAATTACTGAGTTTGACTATAACATATATATATAATATATATATGTGAATAGTCATTTTGTTAAGTATCGATGTTCTATCTACTACAGGATGCCGAAAAATATGTGGTCACAATTGAGCAGGTAACGGATTTCCCAGGGATGGATTGTGATCCAAAAAACGAATCTTAGATAGATTAGCCCCATAGAATTATCAACCAACCGGGGGTATACTATCTGAATATCATTGAATTATATATATATGTATGTATATATATATTGGATAGATTTAGATAGTATACCACCATATTTAATCCATCAAGTGCATCATGAAAAATCTCAGGATTTCTCCCATGGAATTCTCTCCGTCCTCGCCGTTCTCGTTTCCGAACGCCTCAGCACCCAAGGCTTCCAGCAACAAGCTGCCGGACATTTGCATCGTCGAGATCCCGGTGGTAACCATGATGCCACTGACACCTGCGTCCGCTACCGGTGGTGCCCTCCCGCAAGGTTTGTTGGTTTATAAATCATAGTGACTATAGTAAATGATACCGGTAAATTAACAGTTCGACCCTGAAAATAACAATTTTTTGAGTGGAAACTTTTTTTTGAACCAATCCCTATGACTGTCAGGGTCGTCATGTTAATTTACAGGAGGATATATCTACCATAAACCCTGGGGCGCCACTGTGTGGAGAATGGGAATGGGCGTTTTAACACCAAGGACCGTCAGATGTTGATTATAAAAGGGATAGTCATATATGATGTTGTATATAACATGTGATATGTGTATATGTATATATCAGTTCTATGTTATATATATATGTTTGTATGTTTTATCGTTATATGTATATGTTAGAAGATTTAGATATGTTATATGTTGTTGAAACCATAATGTAATGATATATCGGATATCAAGGGTCTACTTAGACTTAGACCCTACGTTTGCACCCTGACAAATTGTGTTTTAGCCCAGAATGAGCTAGTACTTTTACAATCGTTTTGGCTTATTTGGAAAGTCTAGGTATAGATATAATGTATATATATATACTAACAATACTAAATCTAGCATGTAATAGATACTCTGGATATAACTATATTGTTGTACTTTTTTTTTGATATGTAACAAATAGACACTAAAATCCACTAATTACTATACATCGCAGCATGTGAAATACAGAAATTTGCAATAAGGAAACTATGACCATGGCAATGATGATACTGCATGTAAATATATATATATAAATATATATAATATATTATATCAATTATTAATCTATATTGTAGCCCACTACAAGTGATCTTCCCAGAATGTTGAGGTATTGTAATGATGTTGGTCCATGTGTTGAAACAGTCTGACATCGTACCTTAAGATATCTTATATAAGTATGTTTTGACATCTTCTCGGATGTATAATCTGGCTTTCTGCTTTTGATTTTCTGTTAAATCATCTGATCACCTGACATGAATTTTGACACGCTGTATCTGACAGATATCAAACTGCTTCATTCTAGCAAATATTTCGACAGCCACTCAGAACCAAGTACGGATCTCTTGTTGTGTAAATTCCATGTTGGAAAGCCCCCCCCATCTTTGTTTCGCAACGTCAAATTTCCCAAGATGTGAAGCGGCTACGGATTTTGTGTATGCTCAAAGCAAAGGTGTCAATTTTATTCAACTTTCCACTTGTGATGTGTTTAAGACATTCACAAAGATGAAAACAAACAAATATATTAAATGTATATACATCAATATATATACATATATACATATATACATACATACATAGAATAATACATAAAACAATTCACCACAATAAGGCCTCTCCCGCTGGTTTGCTCTATTTCGAATGCGCCTAGCGCGGCAAAGGAGTCCAGTTTCCCGCGCCCAAAGGGAAAGTTGGGCCCTGGTGGTCGCAGGGTCAGCTGTACCACACCTGGACGAAATTCCATGGGGACCTCATGGGGAGATAGTATCATTTTTTTTTGGCGGCCTGGAATATGTGTATATATGTCATATTCATGTATATTATATATAAAAGGTGTATATATGTCATGTATATATATAAATGAAGTGTATAGCTATAACTTTATCACATCAACATGGGGACCAACACCTCATCTTGTTTTCAATGCAGGACGTGTCGGTCGCCTAATCCTAAGCCGGATGGTACCCGGATGGTTAATAGATGGTTAATAGATGGTTAATCCCCCAGTCATATCCCATAGGATCCATGTATGCTATATATGGTAACATTTATCATATTTTACCATCAATATACCCCAAATGTTAGTATATATACCATACATGGATCCTATGGGTATGGCAATAATACGGGCAGAACTCAGGGGGTTTGCCGGGGATGGATTGATTCACGTTTTTTCAGGAGGACCTTGATTTCATTGCGCAGGCACAATGCTTTATTCGATTTATCACCTTGGTACATCTGTGCATTTGTATGTCCCAAGACCATTTTTTAAGGAAAACCAGTTGGTAAACCCTCTACGGCCTACGGCCTGTGTGTCCCAATTTTTCGTCCGTTGAAGGAAAAACCATGGCAAAACCCAGTCCTGTGGGTAAACAAAAAGGTTTTGACCCATCTCCATCTGTGTTTCTGACGGATCTTTTGCCACCGAGTTCTCATGATGAATATTGTGAAATGGCAGCTTTAAAATGTGTCCCATTCTGTCAGGTCTGGGGTGCCAATAAAGACCCCAGCACCACAGAGTATATACTTGGGAGAAATTCAATGAAGTGAGTGGGTTGAAAACTAGTTCTGAGCAAGCAGGATGTCCTACCTGCAGATTTGGATTTGTCTGCGAATCGGGGATACCCCAAAATGTTTGCTACCAAAAAGGATGATAAAGGCATCCACCCACTACATGTAATTACCCAATTTCATCTTATGTTCACCTTCACTTTCCATGGATCATCACAGATCATGTCATACTATTCCTGTCATAATATGATATGTTATACTGAATATTTAGCATTTTTGGGCAACATACTCCCTAGCCCGAATATCTTGTTGTCACAATACCATACTACATCATACAGGCTTTGGTAAATGTCCCATGGCTTGGGGATTTGCTTCACATCACTCAAACAAGTACTTGTTGGAAATTGTATGATACTATATCCCCAATATTTGGGTGATATGAAAAACTACTGTGGACGGGCCAGCGACATCCGAATCAGTTGAAAACGGTGCTAAGTAAACATTCCACATCATCCCACTGTTTTTCTCGGCTTTCAACCATCCAAAATTGGTGGTTTATCGAATTTCGCTGGCCGGCCCATCCACAGTAGGACATCTACCAACCCCTCCGCTGGATCCGCTGGATCCGATCCGGATCCGAGCGGCCAAGGGTGATCAGATCGGCGAAGGAGTCCTGCGATTTTTCAAAAAGGCTGGTGATGCAAAAGCCCACCAAAAACGGTACCATATCAATCATATTGTACCATATTATTGGGCTCTATATGGGCTCTATTTATATATATATATATATCATATAAAGCATATGTGTACAACATATATAAGATATAGTGGAATATTACTATATATTACTTGTAGATCCAAGTTAGAGAGCGCTGTAACACAGTGATCGTAGCAAACCCATTGGACAACTAGGAAGGATTTAAAAACTCATCTACAGTTGGATGAGGTTATAAACCAACTTACAACCGGAGAGCTGCCTCCTTATTGTTGTCACATCTCTGAAACCTCCCAAATTTGTAAATCGGCATTCATCTCCTGCAATTCCACGAAAAAAACTGGGTGATAAACCTTTTTGACATTTTTTTGAACTACATTAGCCATTTACCATCCGCTAATTTAAAGATGGCTAGCTGGGAACCCCCCAACTAAATTGACATTTGACTGGAAAAAAACCATACAACGATCTATTGCTGGGATCAGCAAGCCATCCCCATTTCTCTTCGGGAAATTCCTAGTCATCACCTCTCAAAGCCCATCCAAAATCCCACTCAAATCCCCTCCAGCGAATCCCATATGGCCCATATGCAAAACTTAGGCTTACTTAATTGCCATATAGGTAATATTATCATTAGGCAATATATTCAACATACTATAGATATTCTGGCAATATTAATATATATATATATAGTAATATGAAATAGATGCATGGGTAGTTAATTACCATCACATCCCGTCGCAAAACCCGTTGCGAGCCACCGTGAGGGTGTGCCAGGCGTCGCTGGTTAGGGCCGCAGAGTGGCAATAGCTTCCACTGGCCAACCTTGATTAATAATGCTTAATAGTGGTTAATAGTGGTTAATGGTGGTTAACAATTGGTGGTTAATAATGGTTAATAGTGATTAATAGTGGCTAATGGTGGTTCATAGTGACTAATAGTGATGAAAATAATGGCTAATAATGTTTCATGATGGGGTTTCCATACATGGGTTACCACCTTTGTTCAATGGCCATTTCAGGAACCGATTTATTGGAGGTACCTTCCATATATTTTTGGCCTATTCTTCAGGCCTAAATGATATCTCCCGAAAATATGGCCAAAAATATGGAACAGTACCTCCATTTTAGGATCCTGGAATTCCCATTGATTTGTTAAAGAGGTACCCGCTGGTAAACGAAGAGAAAACTATGGAAAATCACCATGCGTTTTTAATGGGTAAAGCAACTATAAATCAACTAGGCCACGCTTTTTCTTCGGAGGATCCCAAGATCCTCAAACAACAACAAAGAGATATCTGTTGTTTGTGTGTATCTTAGATATACCGTCCAACACCCATAGGCCCATAGGATCCATGGTGCTGCTATATATATGGTGCGCCATGGATCCCATATTTTACCATCAATATACCCCAGTCATGTTAGCATATATACCAGCACCATGGATCCGTCATGGGATATGATAGATTTTTTGTTTTGAGATCCGTCGGGATCTTTTGAAACAACGTCGCGAATCCAATGTGTTGAAAAAATACCATTTTTTAGCCCTGGAAGTCATAGATCGGTATATCTTAGATATACTTGTTTGTAGCTATATCAAAGATGGCTATATCATATTGATATATGGTATATCAAAGTTGGCTATTGTATATGGATCTTACAGTAGATAATTATACTATATACTATAGCCCTGGATGTCCAATGTTGATCTTGACCTACGCATTAATGTCGAAGTTTACCTACGCATTTGTGTAATATTGATGTTTACTCTTCAATGTCGATGTTTACGCTTGAGACATGTGGTGCAGCAAATTTCTCAAACTTTTGTACTGCTGCCGGATCTTTATCTTGGACATGCTTCAGCCAAACTCATGCGATATCACTTTGAATCACATGTGACACAGATTTTTCCAAAGTTCAAATAATTTTGTCTTGTTTTCACTCAACGGTACATTTGCATGTTTGCATGAGAGCGGGTGTTTTGCACTAGATACCCTCTGATAAACTAACATAACTATGGAAAATCACCATGTTTAATGGAAAAACTCACTATAAATGGCCATTTTCAATAGCTATGTTTGTTTACCAGAGGGTACCCCCAAACTCAATCTTGGAAACAAAAACTGGCCGCCATGGGAGAGGTGTTTTAACAAAGGCCAAGGAATAAATGGATGCGGTTGGCATGATTGGCATCCGGATGATCAGGTGGCCAGACTGAGTTCCCGATTTCTTGGGGCATTAATGAACATATCAATCTGTAACATGAGCTGCTGGGAGTGGCAAATTTCCAAAACCGTTTATATAAAGTCCCATCGTTTTGTCCGTAAACTCTGACAGACAAATTACACATATACTCGCAAATATGATTCCTTGATTTGTTTTCAGTCCGGAAATTCAATACTTGTAGGATCTTGTAGGTTTCAAATGCAGTTCCAAGACCCCTACACGTTGGGAAATTGGAATGATGAATGATGAAGTGCAAGGTCCATTGATTTCTTCCCAGGGGTTACACATCAACATCGAGAATGTCGAGGTTGAAGCAGCACAAACATCAACATTGTCCGCGTAGAAGGTAAACTTCGACATTGACGCCCAGGGTAGAGCATAGATTTAACATGATCTAACTATACTTCCTGTAGAATCCTGTAAATACTGTGGATGGGAGAAATCCTGTGCCACCAAAAAGATGGTTGAAACCGTCTAAATAGTGGGATGTTTACCACCTATCAACTGGTGCAGGATTTCTTCCATCCACCGTATGTTTAGGTATTTATCGCCATTTTCCTCCATTTTTGGGGAGCATCGCAACCCAAAAATGCGTCATGAGTTGTATATAGTCATTCACCATCGGGTCATGACATGGCTTGACTAGTCACGCTTGTGGCGCAAGTGGGCAATGAAACATGCCAAAATTTGATTGCAGTTCATCAGTGGTTTATAACTGGGTAATTATACCGTATATGTATCGGGGTTGGTATTTGGGGATGACTGTTGGGTCATGCTTTTGTAGCTGTAAAGTGGTGCTGCCCAGCCCCAAACACTACATTATCCATACGCAGGATGTATATGTATATATACCAATATACCAATTGGGTGTAAAAAAGGGTTAGACTATGGTTGTTACGAAGCACCAAGTCGTCGCAAACCGTGGTTTTCGTCCCTGTAAATCATCGAACCAAATGGGCCATGGTTTCCACTTCGCTATGGCTATCTTAGTTTACCGTAGGGTACCCTCTGGTAACTTAACATAGCTATGGAAAATGGCCATTTATAGTGGATTTACCCATTAAAAATGGTGGTTTTCCATAGTTATCTTAGTTTACCAAAGGGTAAGTGATGGTAAAGAGGGGCACATGGTACCTGATCCATCCCAATTGCTAATATTTATGGATGATTTACCTCTTAAAAATTGCTGTTTTCCACAATATGTAAAAATAAGTTACCAAGAGGAATTCATAGGGGCTTCTCCAAAAACAGGATACATCACGGTACTTTGGAAGGAACTCGCTATGTTGGAGGGTAAAGGCAACGGTTTCCAATAGTTTTTCTTTGCTCTCAACGAAGCAGTTCATGTTGCGACGACCCTGATGAGTTGTGTTGCAGAAAAAAACCAGAAGTATCCGCACAATTTCTTCTAAGTGGTCAGGAAGTGGGACTTCCTAAACCCAAACATTACCCTCTGGTAAACTAACATAACTATGGAAAATCACCATGTTTAATGGGAAAACTCACTGTAAATTGCCATTTTCAATAGCTATGTTAGTTTACCAGAGGGTACTGGGATGATCATCTCTTCACATTGGATGGATATTTTGACCTCATTAACCCTTGTTGTTGACAGCCTTTCACATCTTTCCCAAGGTCAGAAAAGTTGGGATGCCAACTTCACAACGTGGATGAAATTGGATAAATCATGTATGAAATATGGAAAACGGAAAAGCGTGATTAAACTAGACACACATTGGAAAACAATGATAGATGATAGATACTTGGTGCCTCATCCCTCTTACTAAGTAGGTTAGTTCACCCTCAGTCAGTTATAAGTGGATATCCACCCGACTTATCCAGGTATATGACCTACTTACTAAGTGGGATGATCCACCAAGTAATGATAGATCATAAACCTTTGGACCACTGAAATTTTCCTCCTCTTGGCCAGAATTGCCCAGAAACTGCAGGCCCCCCAGAAAGAGGTTGCAGCCCAATCCCAGCAATGCCACACGCATGGCTTCCTCACATGCAAAGTCACTGCCAGGGCCCCCAACGATAGCTAACTTGGTAGACATAATTGGCGAAACACATGGTTTATGGTAAATAATATTTTGGAATTGATGGGGTTTATAAACCAGCACACATCTCATGTAGACATCACTAGATGAATTCTCACATTCATGGTAGATATATATCGAAATTATATCGTCAATGTGGTTTCAAAACCAAACAACCATAACTGGGGTGCAGCACCTTGTCCCAACCAAGGTTCTTGTACTGAATCTGGTAGCAAAAAATTGGCAAAATGCAGGAGGTAGCTACCCCTTTCAGCCCTTGAGGGTCGCGGTATGTCAACCGCACATGGAAAAACTTGCACAAACACGTGGATTCAAAGTAAACTGACCCCACACGGGGAGGCCGATAAGATGGTTACCATGGTTATCTGTTCAAGCTGACCCCTCAGCAAACATAAATAAGATCTATGATGTAGGTGTCTGGAAAACAATATCAGCAGTACAATATGACTACTCTTTAATGAAAACTGATGTTTATTTGAAACAACCAAATTTGTTGGTTGTCTATTCTGAGGATTGGCAACATCCGCACACAACACACCGGTGTGCAGCAAGCTTCAGAACCCCTGTTTTTTCCGCTTCTTTGGAGTTTTCTAGCGCAGGTGTTGCCATTGCAAAAGCACCGATCGCAAGGAAATTCCATGACGGTTCTTCCTGATCAGCAAACATGTTGACTAAGCAGGTTCACGATCTTGTACCTCGTAGGCAGAAAAACAATGCTTATCCATCACAGACAATTTCCAAAACACTTGAATAGTTAGACTGGAAAATCGATAGCACAACATCACTGAAGTTCTAGATAGGATTGTCTGGTGGATTGCAAAAGCTGGGGGGTTGATCTGCGAGTAGATCAACTGGATTCATCAAAGATCATCAAAATGGCAATGCTGTGCTTCGCATCAGCTCAGAGCCCAGGCGGCTTAAGAGAACCTGTCCTTTAGCCACACTCATTTCCAATCTGGGCATGCTATAGAGGGATGAGATTAACACCCTCAAAGCCACATGCTTCGTGCCTCGATTGGAGATCTCTGTCCTGTCGATGCACTTGGTACTCCACTGGCCATCAAAGTGGGATAGCAACTGGATGAAGTGCTTGCAGTTGCAGTGGATGCCCAAGGTTCACCACGGTCAGGAGCCACTGCCAGATGTAGCATCTGCACTTCAAGCATCATCCTCCCCAACATCTCCTCCACCTGATGAAGTTGCTTCACCATGGAATGTAAATTCGTGTTTTGCGGAGTCTGGGGTGCTACCACCAATGACACCGATGCCCTCTGCGCTCGCGGCAACGACCTGAGTTCATGCTGCCCATGGGCAAAATGGCAGGCTTGGCCTCTTCGGCAATGCCCTGACGCAAAGTCATAGCAGAGACCTGTGGCTTGAAGTACTGGCTGTTCACGCAGCTCACTTTCGGAGTGCGCAAAGGGGCAAGACATGCCATTGAAGCACTTGCGTGAGTCCCAATACCTGCAAATAGAAACTCTTACATCTTGGAGCTGAAACTCACAGAACTGACTGAAACAAGCTGCCCAAAAAAATGCATTCTAATAAGGAACACAATGATAAATCACAAGATTGGGGGTAGCCTATTTTCAGACAAACCCAAAGAACAAAATACCCACGCACTAAATTTCTTGCTTTGATATCCAACGTCTTTGTTGGTTTGACCTCTTCAACCCTTATTCTTGTTGGTTAAATCATTAAAATCTCATTGTGCCCAATTCATCATCATCCAATTTCCCGCAAGAGAAACAATATCCTTTTGTCATTTATATGGAACAATCTTCCGTTTCGAGATAAGTGTCCCAGCCCCGGCTTTTTTAAATATAAACCTCCATTTAGTTCATTTGGTTCGGGCATCTCCCAAGTTTGACAACTCGACCCAGGCGCTTGCAAATCTGAGTGAACTTCAAGAGCTCGCGTGTTGTCTCTGTGGTCATTGGAACTGAAACGCTGAACTTCCACCGGCCTAACCCACCCGTACCGACCAAGCCAAATCCTGCTGCGAATGCAATGGCACAAAATGACACATGTCGTGATATGGGTATGGTGATGTATGGCCACAACTGGGGAAACTGTTTGGACCTAAAAGATCATTGTGGGTCTTGAAACCTTTTTTATTGATATGTTTTTCTTTGTTAAACCCAAAAATAGGTCTTATTCATTGTGTTTGGTGTTTGATCGTCATATTTCCCCTTGAACGAATTCACGAACAATTCTTTGGGGCATCCTCCATTCTTGGACATAGCCATATCCATCATTCATTTGATGTTGTTTGATCAATGTTTGGAACCAAATCGGTTCCCATACCGATATATATATATACATATATATATATATGTGGATATGGGATATATATATATGATTATATATGCATATTTTATATTATATATGTATATATCCAATATATATATCCAGACATATTCCCATGATCCATGGCACCATTCCCAGGTGGGTTTTTCAAAAAAAGGCACTCCCTTCATCTCGGCCAGGTCGGAGGCATGGCTTTGGTCATGGCACCCGCCCAGGAGATGCACGTGATGATCGTGGCCTGTTCATGAGGTGAATCTGAAGCAACTGATAACTGGGCCCCATCCTGTATTATCTATATACATTACATATATATATATAGATATAGATAAATATACATGATATATGAGGGATATCTAGACTTGGGCGCTGGGAAGAGGATGTTTCTGTCCCTAAGACTTTCATTTTCCATGGTATTTCTTAAAGTCTCGGCAACCACTAGTAGTACCCAAGTAGAAAACTGTAGACTTTGGGATTTCATCATTCCAGGCTTCGGTCGCAGTGAGGTCATTCGAATTTACCCAAATTATTGTGTACCTAGACCCTCCAAATAGCCTCAAAAATGCTGAAGTCAAGTTACAACGAAAGTGTATAAACATATAAAACATTATAAAACAATTTTTCAGTATTATTTCCATCATCATGAAATCAAAAATCACCATCAAATGAAACCATATGAAACTTTATTTTTTTCGGTGTTTTCCAGAAAATAACCCACCAAAACACCCAGATCCATGGCGTTTTTTCACGACAAAACACTGCGTCCTTCGCCCCTTCGTCGCGAACGCGGACCTTGTCCATGGCTATGTCCATGTCCATGGGATCCATGGGATTCACCGTGAGCATGGCCTCGTGCTATGGTAATTTTTGTTGATGGTGTTAAAAATATATAGTATATATAGTATATATATAGTATATATAGTATATATAGTATATATAGTATATATAGTATATATAGTATATATAGTATATATAGTAGATATAGTAGATATAGTAGATATAGTAGATATAGTAGATATAGAAGATATAGTAGATATAGTAGATATAGTAGATATAGTAGATATAGTATATATAGTATATATAGTATATATAGTATATATAGTATATATAGTATATATAGT
>Ga0126342_10018787_pt1 | contig 11815 bp, 8 predicted proteins | sample Cyp1metagenome_FD_92528 | JGI IMG/M metagenome (GOLD analysis project Ga0126342, IMG submission 92528) | Coral microbial communities from Lord Howe Island, Old Settlement Bay, Australia - Cyphastrea 1 metagenome | ecosystem: Host-associated > Invertebrates > Cnidaria > Coral ... | reverse complement strand
CTGCCACGAAAAAGTGATGCCAGGTCATACGAAGTGCTGCACCTGTCACGCAAAATCATCTCAGCAAACCTGAAGATCTGATGCTCCAAAATGCAACCTCTCTCAGGAAATCAGCGCCCTGACCTCTTAACATCTCTGATGAACAGATCTCTGCACTGCACCTGCCACGCGAATTGCATCTTTGCAGATTCTCTGTGATGAATTAGTTAATCAATTAACTAATTAGCTATTTAATTAGTTAGTTAGATTGGTAAATTAATTACCTAATTAATTATTTAACTATTAACGAACTAACTAACGAACTAACTAACTAAGTAACTAACTTACTTACTTACTTAACTAACTTAACTAACTTAACTAACTTAACTAAACTTAACTAAACTGAACTAAACTAAACTAACTAACGAACTAACTAAGTAACTAACTAACTTACTTACTTAACTAACTTAACTAACTTCACTAACTTAACTGCACTAAACTAAACTAAACCAAACTTAACTAAACTAAACTAAACTAAACTAACTAACTAACTAGCTAACTAACTAACTAACTAACTAACTAACTAACTAACTAACTAAACAAACTAACTAACTAACTAACTAACTAACTAACTAACTAACTAACTAACTAACTAACTAACTAGTGAATATATACATATATATATATGTGTGTGTGTGTAATATATACGTATGATATAGTAGGAATCTAACGGGGGATACCTCCCTCTCCTCTGAAGCTTTGTCTTCATTGCTGTTTTTACTTTCGGATGGGTCAACAAGACCTCTTGCCGATCCAGATGTGTTGATAAACCCCAAAAAACCAATCGCTGTAGGACTCTTGCTGATCCAGATGTGTTGATAAACCCCAAAAAACCAATCGCTGTAGAATCATTGTCTACCGCTGTTTCGGAACAGAAAAATTAGTCTGAGAAAACACTGGCAACACATTCAACTGATAGTGCTTCCCTCACATGCCGGGCAAAACGCGCATTTCAGCTGCGCTGACGAAAGCCACTCTCTTCTCTTCGACAGGCGTGCGGTAACAGTGTAGCTTCACAGGGCCTGTCAATGCAAGAAAGAGCCGCCTGGAAGGCTTTGAAAAGTAGCCCGATCTGTCGGCTGGCGACACAGCAATGATTGGATAAGGGCTTTGAAATCATCTTCCTCAAAGTCCTGGTAGGTGGGAAGGCCTGCAAAATCATATAGTACCACATTGTAAATATCAAAAGGCAGGCCTTCTTCGTCTGAAAATGGCATCTTGCCTGTATACCAGTAGTACAAGCAAACACCAAAACTCCAAAGATCTGCGGCAAGGCCGTAGCCAGGCGCTGTCCATCCTCCTGTTGATGCGCATTATTTCTGGGGCCAAGTAATGCGCTGTGCTTTCCTTCAGCACTGTAAGATGGCCGCTAACAATCTCGGCCATGCCAAAATCGATGACTTTCAATGTCCGACTTTGGTCAACCATGACATTGGTGCCTGTGAGATCAAAATGACCTATGTCATGACTGTGTCGAAAATCCATCACCAGAACAATGCAAGAAGCGAAGAAGCGAAGCCCATCAAAATAAAGATCATCTGACACTTCATTGAAAAGTGTCGCCTCTAAATTTTAGCCAGAGGTGAGCTCTGTGACCATCAGAAGTTTGGCTTCGTGGAGGAAACAGGCGTACAACTTCAGGATGCCCGGACGCTCCACCCCCGCCAAGTAGGAGAGGATCTCCACCTCTTTTGGCGCTGTGCAGTCCTGGCGGCACGTAAGTTTGACAGCTACCTGGCTGCCACAGAAGATTCCCCGCCGAACGGTGCCGAACGCCCCATTTCTCCATCTTGCAGCTGCAAGTTCACCTGCTGGAGGTTTTGAATTTTTTGGACGCTTGGGGCCCAATGCTTACACCTTTCCTCTTGGCCGGGATGCTAGCAACTTTGGCAAACCATTCTTCAGCTGGGACGATCTGCAGCATCTGGTGTACCCCGGAGAGTCTTGTCCTGGGAAAATATCCTGGTACCCTGACCTTTCCAACTAGAATTTACATTCTAGGGCCAATGAAGATTGCAGGCACTAACGTCCTGATGCCTAAGGTTTCCAGAAGGGCATTTATTCCCCTCTGATATCAAATAAATTCCTGGGTGCCACCCCTCATACAATGCTCAAAAAACAGCCCCTAACATATGCTGTTGCTAGACAAATTTTCTGGGTTGCAAGGATCACAACTTTAGCAAGCAACCCGCGCCTGGAACATCTTAAAACGCCGATCCGAACGTTTCCAGCTCACTTTTTTGTTGGTGAAGCTGAACATATGTGTTTGTAGTTCGCACCCTTTTGCAGGGACAAATGTATCTTCAGCAAAAACAAACACGAATTTGCCTCATCATGTCCTATGGGTGAAGGTCTACGGTGGGGCCTCATCAAAAACTGAGGATTGGCCTGGTGATGCGGCCTTTTTCCTGTAGGGCCAACCTTTGAAGATCATCCACAAGTATTCAGCCAAAAAAGACCACCTGCGCCTCGACCTCTTCAAGTCACTTTTTTGTTGGTGAAGCTGAACATATGTATTTGAATCCTTTTGCAGGGGCAACTGTATCTTCAGCTCTACACGCATTCCATGGTGGCATATTTTTACTTGTAATCACTTTTGTAATTTCTGACCTGGAGCGCCAGGAACAAAATGAGCAGTGCGGCCGGTGATGCTATTGTCCCAAAAATAAACACTAGACATGGGTGGGGTTACTCCATTCCAGACACAAACCCAATATCCAGCTAACTGTGTCCAAAAAGTACTGGAAAAGATTCCTTTTCTGATGTCTGACTATGTAAATCTAGCACTGTAACAGTACCAACAAATCCTTGTTCCCAACCTCGTGAGTTCATGTAAAGAAAAACATACCCCCTCAAACAATCATGGGTCATTTTTTCCCGGCGTTTGGCATACAAATATGTTCGGGTGAACTCACCCCCCATGAACAACGTGACAAAGTTATTTTCCTGGTGCCAGACGTTTGCACACAAAAAGAAATATTTTTGAACCAAAATTTCTGTCCTGGGTTCGAAGGGACGCATAGATGTAGCATTTGCAAATACACACCCAAGCAGGCACGTCCCAAACTCACCAAACACTTGACACAGGGCTGCTGCATGTTACAACCACGTTTTTCATGATAAACACAGCAAGACCGCTCAACTCACTGGGCTCAATAGACTCCACGCCGCTTTAGCGAGCCTACTTTTCGACCCTCCGGCGCCACAAATCATTGGAAAAAAACACAGTGTTTCGCGACTTTCCTAGCTTTTCACGCACCTGCATCTTCTTTCTTCTGACTCTTTCTCTTCTCTGATCGTCTCTCTTCTTCTCTTCTCTTCTCTTCTCTGACTCTTCCCACCTCTGCTTTTGCAACTGTCCATATTGTCGGAAGTTTGACTTCTAAACTTCCTTCGAATAAGGGGAAGCCAAACATGAAGGTTATAGATCCCTATGAGGAGTTGATCATCACTGGATGTTTTTGTTCTCCCCATGTCTCCAAGGCGCCGAAAAGATGCGATCCAGCAGGGCTCCCTGCGACGCCACAGCGACGCCGCAAGGGAAGAGCCGTAGCACCACCTGGAGGCGTTGATAGCACGCGATAGCGAACAGGTGACGTGAGGCTGAAACAGACCACATAATGATCAAGAAAGGGGACATCTTCGAAAAGTGACAATGTTGGAACACACCAAATGAAACAAACTAATCTGGTTGGTGGTATACCTACCCCTCTGAAAAATGATGGAGTTCATCAGTTGGGATGATGACATTCCATTCCCAACTGAATGGAAAATCATAATCCAGCCACATTCCAAACCACCGACCAGTCATATGTTGTATAGTTTAGTTGCTTTGAAGCTCCCGTGGACACCGTAAAACTTGCTTCAGCTTCTGTTGCCGAACTTGACCGTGCTGGTTGCTGACATCCCATAAAGGGCATCCACGACGCGTCATTCAGACTCTCAATACGACAAGGTATCCATTGATGACGCGTATTGAACAAGTCATACCGTATTTGAGAATCATTTATCCATTGGTATAACCATCATTGTATTTATCCATTGTTTTTCTTTTGGGCATTTGTTTCAACAAGTTATCTTAGATGGGTAAATGTGTGGGTTGATGATACATAATGAGACATACAATACTGTAACTCAATCAAATGGTTTCAATCCCCAAGTTCTTGTCATTGGTACTTGACGTACCACGGCAGTTCCTTGGGTAGGGATCTCTGATGACCAAAAAGCATAAACTGATTTAAGCAGAATCCCAAAGTTGGATGGTTCTGTCACTCCAAATCATTTTTTTGCATGGTTCGGCCTGAATTCATTTGAGATCGCTACGCACTGACATTTCGAACAGTTCTATTTCTTCAATTTTCTTAATTTCTTCAAATCAGTTTGAATAGGGTTGTCTGAGAAATGACCATCCATAAAATCAAAAAAGCTCCTATGAGAATAGCCAAAGTTTGGTCAAAACTCATCTTCCAACCCCCCTTATTTGGCGGGGTCTATGCTACCCTCCGGTAATCAAACATGGCAATGGAAAACTCCCTCATTTGATGTTTCCATTCAAACCTCCAGTGATATCAATTATAAATCATCATGTTTTCCCAGCCAAGGTCCAAGGTTTGATGACCGAGGGTTACCATTGGGGGGGCGGTTAACATCGTAGCTCCGCTCCCATGGCACCTGCCCAAAGGCCTTGTGGCACTGTGCCGCATCGAGAGCGCCCCGATGCAGCAAGCGGTCCTCTGGCGGACGGAGGGGTCACCTGGACTAGGGAGGGGAACCATAGAGCTTTGTGGTTTGGATAGAGTCAGAACCGGGTACCCCGTGTCAAACCTGGCTGGAAAATCCATGAAAATGAAGGTTGTAACGGAAACATCATCTAATGTGAGAGTTTTCCATTGCCATGTTGAAGCAATGATGTCTAAAATACTTATCGGCCAAGAAACAATGGGGAAAAATTGTCGACTCGTGAATGGGTGCTGAAAAAGGAGATAACAAACAACTACAGTACAAAGCATCAACCAGGAAGAATGACTCAATCTTGGGGAAGCTTGGGGCATGCTGTGAGAAACCCCACAATGAAAGATCAATATCTTCACCATGTTGCAAACCTGATGGTCCTGGTTCGATTGTGCTGGGAATATCTATAAGAAATGGGAGGGCCGGATAGCTGTAGGTTGTAAGAAATGTGTCGCAGGTGATGATTATGACGGTCAGGGTTATCATAATGATAATCATCGCTGATCATAATCATCATATTATGATCTAATATCAATCATAATAATCATATCACGATTGGTTATAATAAAAAGACCAAACATATAGATATTGGATCATGATCATAATTGTCACTTTCAAAATACCATCTGGTTATTTAACATAGCCATGGACAATCACCATTTTTAGTAGGTAAACCATCTATAAATGGGCCATCTATACCATGGCTATGTTAAATAACCAGATGGTACCATATATTAATGGATCATAATCACCATCCCTCACTTTCAGCATGGAGGATGAAGTCTATCCCAGGATTCACATCGAGGATGGACATTTCTTTCAGTCGTCCATCCTCATTGCTGGAAGCCCGGGAGGAAGTCAACATGTTAAAACCCCAAATAACGGTTATAAATGGTTCTACCATCTGGCTATTTAACATAGCTCTGGAAAATAAGCCATTTATAGATGAATTATAATTATGATGATTTACTGATTAAAAATGATGATTTTCTATGGCTACGGTAAATAACCAGAGGGTAAATGGAGTTATCATTCCTCATTCCATAGATTCGATTACTGACTTATAACTGGTATTTGGGGCAATAACTGTATTAAAGTATGTTGATTCCTTCGCAACCCCTTCAAGATGATAGACAGGACCTTGACACCTGGATTGTTTGTTTTGTGTAATTCCCAGAACAATGAGCAATGTTCAAAACCATCGGTCATTCCGTTTTACTGGTTACCAGGAGTTCCAAGGATGGAGTATGATATTCCAATATACACAACCCCGAAACCAAGGACGTTGAACACATATCAATGCGTTTGGTAAATTCAATCATATCCCAAGTAAATCCCCAATATATATATATATATATATACTTACATATATCCCTATTTTTGTTGGTGTAGACAAATCATCAATCGGGCTGAATTATCATAATCCACTAGCCTGAAAGTAGCTGAATCTCCCGACTAACCATCATTCCAGTGACTCACCACGTCAGATCAATATAATTCATCCAAACATACATATATACATATTACACATTTGATTCATTTGATTATATAATTCATTGGTTTACATTCCCATATATTCCCATGCCATCTGTGCTGGTAATTTCCCTATTCTTCATGCTTCACTTCCATGGAAATTCCTGAATTCTCCCATTCCAAGTCGCGCCTGGTGCCGGAAGGCGCTATCGCAGGCCTCCGGCAGCCCCGCCGGGATGCGTAACTCTTGGTCCTCCGGCCAAAAAACATCCCACGAATCGTAAGTGCCTTATCATCCATATATCACCGGTATTTCATCCCATATATGACTGGGGAGATTCATAAGGGGTGGTAGAACCAATCTACTAAGTGGGATGCGCGCCCAAATGGGGATTGAACGACGATTTAAGGGGTTTTCATGGTGATTTAATGGTGAGTTCGCGGGTTTCTAAATGGGACCTAGTGGCCCGGAATACCAGTTATAAGTCAGTAAGTAACCCCATTTATGGAATGTATCATCCCATATAAAATCATTTTGTAATTGGTAATAAAAGGGCTTTAGCAATATAGTTATGTATGTGTTTGTAAAACACGGGGATCTAACCATGATCTAAGAAACGTCAATGCCGAAACCCAAAGCCCAAAACACCCGCAGCGTTTCCTGCACCCAATCAGCTACCGTCAAACAGATGGAAAGCAGCTGCAGTTATGGCTATGGCTATTACGGCTATTAGTTACAACTGGTTATAAATGGGATTATACATTCATATACATTCCATAAATGGGGTTAGTTCAGTACTTGTAACTGGTATTTCGCGCCATAACTGTGGATACCCAGAAAAGTCCATAAATGAGTCTACCCTTCCATGCATCAGCACTATGGTTAATGGAAGATTGTTATATTTGATCATGTACCAGCTTGAATTTTGAGTGGAAGTGTTCAAACAAAAGAGTGCAGGAGTGCAGCCAATCCAGTTTGTTTCAAAAGAATCAACCGACCCTGAAGGCCATACATGAAACTAGCCACTGCACTAAGTGCTGAAGATATTTCACAAAAACAGAATAACAATACGTTTCAATTACCTTATTCTAACATAAACTAACCATGCCTCGAACTAACCGTCAAAAATAAGATATTTGATGATTTTGGTGTATTTCTTAATTTTCAAAATCACCAGGCCCAAGCCTTAAAAACACGGCAAAACAGCCATCGTCTCGATCTTCTGGGGATCACCATCCATGAACAGGGTCATTCTGAGATTTGAGAAATCCAACGGTTGACCAATGGCATTGGTCAAATTGGAAAATCAAACTGTAAAATTAAGGATAATCATCATATGGCAGTGTGTCAAGAGCCTGGTACCCCTTCTGTTCACATCAAAATAGCTGGTAAATGGATGTTCATCCCACTAAAAATGGTATCTATAGGTATTGACCCATACCCATATGATTATCATCAGCTTCATTTGATGAACATGTAAAAACATCTATTAGGCACTTTGGGGTGCACCTAGCACATGTTTTGATACTGTAAACCCTGTGCGGGAATCTCAAGAATTCTCAAAATTAATGCCATGACTTTCTTTTTCGCTGTCAGTTTTTTGTTTTTTTCGAGATTTGGCTTTGAGTCTTTATCATCAAAAAGTTACTTTGTTGAACATCATGTTCAAGCTTTGGAACACTGCTACCACCCTTCCCCCACCAAAACAAACGAAGCTCAAAATCTTCGAAAAAAACAACCTCAAAGTCTTCGAAAAAACAATACCTATCACAACATGTATGTGGCTTCATAAAGTCTATCAACCCATTGTAAGTATACTTATATTCCCCAGAAACCCTGGAATTCACGCTTGTTTTTCCACCCAAACGTCCCAGGCGCAGGTTGCCTTCTGCGTCTTGTGGTGTCGATGCCACTTGGGTCGATGTGTGGGGCTGGTCTCATAAGACTCATGCAGATCCTGACGTGGAACCCTCGGACACAAAGTCTGCGAAGTGGAAAATCACCATCTGAAAAAGCAAACTGTGGTAAATCACACATGTGGTAAATCACACAGGTCTAAACTTTAAATAGTGGTAAATCAAATGTCTAAATTGGCCATTTTCAATAGCAAACTGTTAGTCATTACCAATGGATATGGCCATGGCTATTAGTTATAACTGCTTCTCTCTATCCCATAGGATCCATGTATGGTAAATATGCTAACATTGGGGGTATATTGATGGTAAATGTTACCATATATAGCATACATGGATCCTATGGGTATGGGAGGTATACATAAACCATAAATGTCGATCCACGGGGGATTCTTCAAAATGACATTTTTGAGGTGCTTCAGTGACCCTTTTTGGGCTAAAGTGACCCCTTTTTTGGTGGTTGAAAGGTCATTTCGAAGAACCAAGCACATGTGTGGTGATTTCTATGGTATTTCTAAGGGATTTCACCAAACAAAATAGGAGTATACCTCATTTTCAGACAAACCCCACCCATCCAAAATTTGGTTTTAACTGTTTTAACTAGCAAAATTGAGGGATACCCCATACAGGAATGGGGCCCTGAACGATAGGCTAACTATTTATGTCCATTTCAACGGGCTCTCCGTTGAAACACGGTGGTTTCGAGTCGAACGGACAGCATATGGGGCTCAACATCAACTTACAACTGGTTGTGTTATATTTAACACGATTTTTAACTTTCAACTTGCAGCAATTAGATGGTGGTTTCTGAACCATGTGTGTTGTATTTAGCTTTATTTGTGAGTTTTGTGAGAACATTGTGAAGTTTCTACCCTGCATCAAAGGGTTTATGCCCTTTACATGATGAAATGTGATGCAATCCCATATGCTCCATGCATGGTAATGGTATATATATGTATATGCGACAGTGGGCAAAATCATGTCCTTGTGTGAGCTGGCTGATTACTGGCTTTATCACATTTGAATACGTTTAAAACAAAATGGTTTTCTTAGTGTGAATCATATCTTGACAGATGGTTTATAGAATGCAAATCCTATGAAACATAAGCCTCATCAATCTATTTGTCATGGTTCTTGTGAAAGAAGACATAGAGTCAAACATAACTGGTTGGTGGTTTCAACCCCCTTGAAAAATATGCTCGTCAGATTGGATCATCATCCCAACTATGGGGAAAAATAAAACATGTTCCAAACCACCAACCAGATAAGGTTGTGCGGAAACTGGTTAGAATTAGGTCGATGGGGATCTTCCAAGTAGGGCTCAGGCACTGAGAAAATTCCAGGCCATTTGGCATTTTTTTAGCAGCGCTCAAATCATCGTTTCATTTATACTGCTTGGGTCAGTTATGGCCCGAAATACCAGTAAGTCAGTGAAACAACACCATAAAAATAGAATGATAAACGCATAGAAATAACATGAAATAACCATTTATGATTTTGGTAAAGGGCTTTAACTGCAATGGATTTTTACATAATCCCCAAGTGATACTCGACAGGAATGATCCCCCAACTAATTAATCATCAACCAATAGACCAACAAATAACAGAGGTGTGGCAACCACTGCGAGCAGTGTCTGCCAGTTTTGCAGGGCCTGCACGTTGGTTGGTGCGAGTCACCCATATTCCGGTGACTCATCATTTGATACCCAGAAAACATCCCGCTGAAAATGACAGGCGTCTCTGACCCGCTGAATCCTGCAAAACCCAAACATCTTGGAGCGGTTCCTCCTTATACCCAGCAGACAAGCAATCTTGCCCTTCAACATGGCTGAGGATAGCCTTATGATGTTCGTTCATGTCTGTTCCATTGTGTGTTGCAAGACACATTTTCCTAGGGTAAACTAGCACAGACGCGGAAAATCATCATTTTCTACAGGTAAATAGATCATCTATAAATCTAAATCTATAAATGTGCCATTTTCCACATCTATGTTAGCTGACCCCAGGGTATTCCCCCCCACAAAAAGAAACCACTTTGCAAGAAGAACGGCCCAGCACACCTCTGCCGCGCTGAGCCGTCCAAGGGCCGATTCCAATATGTCATAGTCACAGAAGTCAAAAGTAGCAGTTCATATCATACCCATATGCTCCATGTATGGCATATATGGTAACATTGGGGGCATATTGATGGTAAATGTTACCATATATAGCATACATGGATCCTATGGGATATACCAAACACATCCCGTAAAACTGGTCAAACTTTGATGCCAAAAGTGAAAATTGTCCTACTGTGTTGCAGCAAGAAAGATGGATGTCTGTAGGCCACTGTAGGCATTCCCAATTTTCATTTCTGTTGTCCAGTTCAATCCTCTTAACTCTCCCGTGGCAACGCTTCCAAATACTTCACACCTTTTCCTGCGACCGCAGAACTCGCGAGTGTAAACTCAGCTGCTGGAGCGTCCAAGGGACGTTGGATTGGGGTTTCCTTTATCGGAATACCTACACCATATTTCTAAGTTCAGCGAATTGGAAGTTTCCCATGGAATGGAAAAAAAAAACAAATTTGTGGATGGTTTGTAATGGAAAAACCAATATTTTTTTTTTTTTTTTTTTTTTTAGGTAGCACCATTTTAGGAAGCCTCAAATTCAAACATTCGTTGCTACTTTCAACCCCTTCCAACTTACAAAAAAACCAGCGGCTATGACAGCTGAAAAGGGCCACAGTCACCAGATCCCACAAGTCTACTCGCGGGTGTCATCAGCTCCATAGCAAGCTGGAAACTTACCGCGGCCTCAAATTGTTCGGCTTTCGAAGCATCCCACCGCGTGAAAAATTGCGGTGTATCCCAAAAGGACAAGCTGGGTTCGCTTCGCTCTGCACGGTTTGAAAATTCACAAGGTGTACATCATCCCTTCTTCCACATAATCCTTCTTCCACATCCCCCAGAAACCGCTGTTTAGTTTTATGTTGTATATATTAGTATACATATATCATATATATCTATACACATGTTTGAGGTTCGACATAGGGAAGAACACATTGTTACAAGGTGGTGCCCCCTAGTTATACCTTGGTCTGTTGGTCTATCACCACCGGAACTTCTCCCCTGATTTGCTGTCAAAAGTGCCAGTCATAGGTCAGTTATAACTTATAACCCCTTTATTCAATAATAACGCAATAGAAATACGCATTTATTACAATTTACACCTGGTAAAAAGCTTTTAGTGTTGGAAGATGAGATGATGAGATGAACACAGCAACTGCAGCCGAATTGCTACAGCCACTCTACGGCATGAAAAACTCGTGTACGCCAATGGCAGTGTCACGGATGTTTTAGTTGTGGTCTCCTTTTTCGGAAACCCAAAAGGGCCAAGTCCAACATCTAGTATACTCTATGTCATGGACACTGCTTGTTTCTTGCAATTCATTCAAACTTAAAATTAATCCAGAAAATGATCATGCTATCGGAGGTGCCCGATTACGAATCACAAAATACTTGAAATTGCCAAACAGTGCCCTATCAAATATTAGATATAGCTTAAATAGCCATTGGCATGCCCCATTTCCAGACACACCCACCCCATAAACCTAACATTAAGTCGCCATAATTAACTAACCACTACTCTGATGTTTGGGCTTGGTACCTGAGAATGT